>Ga0116144_10001710_pt1 | contig 25373 bp, 21 predicted proteins | sample AD_UKC035_MetaG_FD_89746 | JGI IMG/M metagenome (GOLD analysis project Ga0116144, IMG submission 89746) | Active sludge microbial communities of municipal wastewater-treating anaerobic digesters from USA - AD_UKC035_MetaG | ecosystem: Engineered > Bioreactor > Anaerobic > Digestate | place: USA...
CGCGCAGATCTCCTCCGGTTTGTCCCTCTACCGCATCCTCGCCCCCCTCCTGCTCCTCTCCCTGTTCATCAGCGCCGGCGCGCTCTGGTTCGGCGAGACGGTGGTGCCCCGCGCCAGTGCCGCCCGCAGCCGGCTCATCGATGAGCATATCGAGAAACAACGGGAGGTGTGGCGCAAAAGGGTGAACAACGTCTATGCCCTGGACGCCCGGGAGCGCCGCATCAGCATGCGCTGGTTCGATACAATCCATCACATCGGCCACAAGATCAATATCCGCCGCTTCGAGGGACTGGATCTCAAGCTGCACATCTATGCCAACCGCATGGAGTGGAAAGACAGTACCTGGGTGCTCTATGAGGGGGTGGAACGGAGCTTCATTGGGGAGAAAGAGTCGGTGCGGACCTTCTCCACCCTGACTCTGGAGGACGAGAATCTCACGCCCGCGGATTTCGGCAAGGTGCTCAAAAAACCGGAAGAGATGTCTTTCACGGAACTGCGCAGTTTTATCAAGGAGGTGGAACGCAACGGCGGCGACCCCGACCACTGGCTGGTCGACCTCTATCTCAAGATCGCCATCCCCTTTGCCAATTTCATCATCGTCCTTTTCGGCGCGCCGCTCTCCTCGCCCAAGCGCCGCTCCGGCAGCGCGACCGGCTTCGGGGTCAGCCTCGCCGTCTGCTTCGTCTATTTCGGGATCGTCAAGACCGCCCAGTCCTTCGGGCAGAACGGCATTTTTCCTCCCCTGGTGGCCGCCTGGTCCGCCAACGTCCTCTTCTTTATCGCCGGCCTGTGGGTAATGTACAAAGCCCCTAAATAGCCCGCCAGCCCGGATCCCTCCGGCCGGCCGGACGCATCACGGCTCGGGCGCGCCGGGCCCCGCGAGTCCGCTGATAAAAGCCCCGACCCGGATACTGCGCACCCCCAGCTTTTGCAGATGGGCCGTCGCCGCATCGGCGAATGTCCAGACCGGCTTGCCCCACTTGCGCACCTGCTCGCAGAGATACTCCGTTTTTCCTCCCGGCGCAGCATAAGCGACAAAGACCAGATCCGCCGCCGCGGCCATGCAGAGATTGCGCTGAAAGGCGGTCTCGCGGGTGATCCGTCCCTCAGAGATGCCGAAATTAAGCAGCAGATAGCGGTTCTGCACCAGCAGGGAACGCTCCTCCGGGGTCATGCGCCGCTTTTCAAGCGCGCGCGCCGGGCAGCTGATCATCGGCGTGGCGCTGCGCTGGAGCAGCTCGAACCACTCCTTCTCCACCGGCGAATGAAATCCGCTCATCACCGTCACCAGATTCTGCCGCAGGCCGTTGGCCAGATCGAAGGATTTGCTGAGTATGCTCCCGGGGCAGCGCACCGAGCAGAAGAGGGCCAGTTTGCAGCCCTGCAGCAGACGGACATCCCCCTGGATCTCCAGAAAGGAGGGCGCACCCCGGCCCAGAGCCTGATAGAGGGCCGGTGCAAGCTCCCTGCTCTGGCGGGCGGAGTAGCGGATGCGCTCCACCGGTGCCTCATCGATGATGTCATGTCCCATAAAGTTGTCCCCTTGATCTGCTGCTGTAATGCGGTTATCCCCGGGCATTGGATTGCGGCTTATTAAATATAAGCCATTTTATGCCGTTCATCAATTCAAATCTTCGGCAGGACGTTTTTTTCCTGCAGCAGCGCGTCGATGACACGGCCGTTGGCGCGCGGAAAGGCGTACTCCCGCAGCTGCTCCGGTGCGATCCAGCGCCAGTCGCTGCAGGCACGGCAGGACGGACTGCCGCCCAGATAGCGGCAGTGAAAAAGATGCAGGGTGATGCTGAAATGGGTGTAGGCGTGGTCGACGCTCATGTACTTTTCGGCCACCTCGATCTCCACCCCCAGCTCCTCGGCGGCTTCCCGGACTGCCGTCTGTTCCAGGCTCTCCCCGCTCTCCTGTTTGCCCCCGGGGAACTCCCACAATCCCCCCAGCAGCCCCTTCTCCGGCCGGCGGGCGATCAGCAGACGGCCCTCGCGCCAGATCAGGGCGGCGGCGATCTGGTGGTGCGGCCTGGCCCGGCGCGGGGATTTCACCGGATAGCGCTCCGGCGCCCCCTCCCTGAAGGCCGCACAGCAGCCGGCCACGGGGCACACATCACAGGAGGGCGACCGCGGGGTGCAGATCACTGCTCCCAACTCCATCATCGCCTCGTTGAAATCTCCCGGCCGGCCCGGATCGAAAAAGGCCACGGCCATGGCCTCGATCTTTTTCCGGCCCGCCGCCGCCCGCGCCTCCTCCGCCATCGCCGTCAGCCGCGTGATCACGCGCACCACATTGCCGTCGACCACCACCTCGGGCAGGCCGAAGGCGATGCTCAATATCGCCGCCGCCGTGTAAGAGCCGATGCCCGGCAGCCCCAGCACCGCCTCCGCCTCCCCCGGAAAGCGCCCTCCGTATCTGGTCACGATCTCTCCGGCCGCCCGGTGCAGATTGCGCGCCCGGGCATAATAGCCCATCCCCTCCCACGCCTTGAGCACCGCATCCAGTGGCGCGGCCGCCAGAGCAGCGACATCGGGAAAACGGGCGAGAAAACGCTCGTAATAGGGCAGCACCTGGCGGACCTGGGTCTGCTGAAGCATGATCTCGGAGATCCAGATCCGGTAGGGATCGCGGTCCTCCCGCCAGGGCAGCACCCGCGCCGAAGCGTCAAACCAGGCCAGCAGCGCCGCGCGGCAGCGCTGCAGCCACTCCTCATCGGCCGCGACGGCCGGCTGCCATTGAGCGGCCGCATCCCGAACGATGCCTTGCTCAGGTCTGCCGGCTTCCGCCCGCCCGAGCCTTGCGCACGCACTTCTCCGCTGCTGCTTCCTCATCACTCCTCTTCACCCGATCTCGTTGAACCAGCAGATCTCCGTCAGCGCCCGCCGCTTCTTCTCGGGTATGCGCTGGTGGGCGGAATAGCCGACGGCGAAAAGAGCCACCGGCCGCAGACGGCGCGGGATTCCGAGGGCCTTGCGCACGCCGCGGGGACTGAACCAGCCGATCCAGCAGGTGCCCAGCCCCAGCTCCGCAGCCTGCAGGCAGAAATGCTCGCCGGCGATGCCGAGATCGAGCAGATAATAGTCGATGCCGGTCACCCGCCGGCCCAACTGGTTGGCGACGATGTCAAGTTCGGCGAAAAGGACCACCAGGACCGGGGCCTGCTCAGCCCAGCGCGTGACGCGATAGATGCCGGAAAAAGCCCCGCCGGCCAGACGCGCTTTCAGCGCGGGATCGTCGACGATCAGAAAGCGCCAGGGCTGCACATTCTCGGCCGAAGGGGCCAGACGCGCCGCCTCAACACAGCGCTGCAGCACCTCCCGCTCCACCGGCCGGGCCGCGAAACGGCGCACACTCCGCCGCGCCAGGATGATCTCTGCCAATCCGTTCTGCTCCGCCATGCTTCTGCTCTCCCTCAGGCCGGATAGATTTTATCGAACCCCGATTATTTTTTACTTGATAAAAAGCGGAAATGTTAATACATTATAGCCTGCGATTCCGGAAAAAAAGCACCCATAGCTCAACTGGCAGAGCAACTGACTCTTAATCAGTAGGTTCAAGGTTCGATTCCTTGTGGGTGCACACAGCGAGTGAGGGTATTCAGGTGAATACCCTCTTTTTTTTCCTCACCCGTTCTTCAGGTCCGCGCATGGTGACAGAAAGCAAGCCACTGGTTTCGGTGATCATCGCCTCCTATAACCAGAAGCACTACATCTTTGACGCCCTCGCATCGGTCTTTGACCAGGAATGCGATTTCCCTTTCGAGGTCATCGTCGCCGACTCGAGCGGGGATGACACCCCCGCCCTGGTGCAGAGCCGCTTTCCCCAGACCCGCGTCATCGCCCTCAGGGAGCGCGCCTATCCCGGCACCGCGCGCAACGCCGGTCTGGAGATCGCCCGCGGCGAGTACTTTGCTTTCACCGACACCGACTGCCTGGTCGATCGCCACTGGCTGCAGAACCTGGTCGCAGCCCACCGCGAGGGCTATCCGGTGGTCGGCGGCATGGTCAAAAACGGCACCCCCTGGTCCCTCTTCGGCACCCTCGATTATCTCATGGAGTGCAGCGATCTGCTCACCCCCTACGCCACCACCGCCAAGGACCACTTCGGCACCGGCAATGTCTCGTTCAGCCGCGATATTTACCAGGAGTACGGCCCCTTTGCCAACCAGGTCAAGGGCAGCGACAACATGTACTTCCGCAAGATCCACGGCAGCGGCCAGGTGCTCTACTGGGAGCCGAAGGCGGTGATCTGGCACCGCAACCGCACCAAACTCAAAAAGATCCTCCGCAACCAGTACGAACTGGGCGTCGGATCGGCGCAGAACCGCCGCAAGAATCCGGTCGCCGGCAGGATCTTTATCCGCTATCCAGTCCTGATCCCGCTGATCCCGGTGGTGCGCATCTTCACTATCGGCCAGCGCCTGATGCGCTACAGTCCCCTCAACTTGCTCAAATACGTGGTTATGCTGCCGCTGGTGCTGCTCTGTCTGATCTGGTACACAGCCGGCTTTTGGCATGGCTTCCGCCGGCCGCAGAGCTAAATCTCCCGGTAGTGGTTGGTGATCGGCATGCGCCGGTCCTTGCCGAAAGCGCGCGGGGTGATCTTGATGCCCGGCGCCCCCTGCCGGCGCTTGTACTCGGCGAAATCGACCAGCCGCGCCACTCTCCTGACCATTTTACCCTCGAATCCCTGCGTAATGATCTCCGCCACCCCCATCTCCTTCTCCACATAGAGCTCGAGCACGGCATCGAGCAGATCGTAGGGCGGCAGGCTGTCCTGATCGGTCTGGTCCGGGCGCAGTTCCGCTGAGGGAGGCTTGGTGATGATCGCGCGCGGGATCAGGTCGTAGCCGGCCAGTTTGTTACGGTATTCGCAGAGGGCATAGACCGTCGTTTTGTAGACATCCTTCAGGGGTGAAAAGCCGCCCGCCATGTCCCCGTAAATGGTGCAGTAACCGACGCTTACTTCGCTCTTGTTGCCGGTGACCAGGACCATCCAGCCAAATTTGTTGGAGAGGGCCATGAGCAGATTGCCGCGAATACGCGCCTGCAGATTCTCCTCGGCCACGTCGGGCTCCCGCCCTGCAAAAAGCTCCGCCAGCATCTCCTCATAGGCCTTGAAGGCGGGAGCGATCGGCAGCGTAAAGAGCTGAATCCCCAGGTTCCGCGCCAGCTCTTCCGAATCGGTGACGCTGCCGGAAGAGGAAAAACGGGAGGGCATCGTCACAGCCGCAACCTGACCGGGGCCGAGGGCGTCTGCGGCCAGAACGGCGACCAGCGCCGAATCGATGCCGCCGCTCAAACCCAGGGTCACTTTTTTGAAACCGTTCTTGCGGGTATAGTCTCCCAGCCCGAGCAGAAGGGCCTGATAGATCTCCTCGGTCTCACTCTTGACCGGTGCGATCATGCGGGGCGCGGCGCGGCGCTCCGGCCGCGGCCGGACGCTCCACGACACGGGCAGGAGATGGGGAGAATCGAGAGCGTTGGCGGGCGGCGCCAGCCGTGCGCGGGCGCGGCGCAGAGCGGCAAACTCTTCCAGGGGCAGATCGGCGATGATGAAATCCTCCTGAAACCCGCCACCCGCCGCGAGCAGGCGGCCGTCCGCGGCCACCACCAGGCTGCGGCCGTCGAAGACCAGCTCGTCCTGGCCGCCGATCAGATTGAGATAGGCCAGGACGCTGCCGGTGCGTCGGGCCCGGCTCCGCATCAGCTCCAGCCGCTCCTCCCCCTTGTTGCTGTGAAAAGGCGAAGCAGAGATATTGAGCAGGAGGTCGGCCCCGCCGAGCAGGGCTTCGGATTCAACCACGCTCTCCTCGATCCAAATGTCTTCGCAGATGCTCACCCCGATGCGCAGGGCTCCGAGGTCGAGCACCAGGGGCTGCCGGCCGGCCTCGAAATAGCGCTCCTCATCGAAGACACTGTAGTTGGGCAGATGCACCTTGTGGTAGACGCCGATGATCCCGCCGCGGTGGAGGACGGCGGCGGCATTGAAGAGCCGCCCCTGCAGCTCGTCGACAAAGCCGACGATGGCGAGACATTCGCCGCTCTCGGCAGCGACAGCCTGCAGCTGCTCGCGCTGGTCGGCGACGAACTGCCGCCGCAGCAGCAGATCCTCGGGGGGATAGCCGGTCAGGGCCAGCTCGGGGAAAGCGATCAGATCGCAGCCCTCCTCTGCCGCCGCGGCCATTTTTTCGGTGATCCGGCGGCGGTTGCCCGGCAGATCACCAACGACAGTATTGATCTGCGCCAGAGCGATTCGAAAGCAGGGTTCGGTCATGGGATCTTTCCTTTTTCCGCAAAGCGGTCCCCTCTGCGGTACTTAGAATTGTTCATGCTGCGGCTGGGCTTGAAAAATAATGAATTGACTTTTAACAGCCGGGTTTGTACATTGAAAATTAGGAAAAAAAACCCAAATCAGCAACCCTCTTTATTGACGACAGGCAGACTCATGAAACGTTATCTCGTCACCGGCGGCGCCGGCTTTATCGGCAGCAACTTCATTCATTACCTCCTCGCCAAATACGGCAGCGAGGTGGAGATCGTCAACGTCGACAAATTGACCTATGCGGGCAATCTCGATAATCTCAAGGATATCGCCACCGCCCCCAACTACCGCTTTGTTCACGGCGATATCTGTGACGCCAGACTGATGGACGAACTCATTCCCCCGGTTGATATCGTGGTCAATTTCGCCGCCGAGAGCCACGTCGACCGCTCGATCGGCGCCCCCGACGACTTTATCAAGACCGACATCTACGGTGCTTTCGTCCTGCTCGAGGCCGCCCGCAAATATGGCGTGAAAAAATTCATCCAGATCAGCACCGATGAGGTCTACGGCAGCATCCTCGACGGCTCATTCAGGGAGTCCGACCGCCTCGAACCCTCGAGCCCCTACTCAGCCTCCAAAGCGGGCGCCGACCGCCTCGCCTTTTCCTATTTCGTCACCTACGGCCTGCCGGTGATCATCACCCGCTGCTCCAACAACTACGGCCCCTGCCAGTTCCCGGAAAAACTGATCCCCCTCTTCGTCACCAATGCCCTCGAGGACAAGAGTCTGCCCATCTACGGCGACGGCAAGAACGTCCGTGACTGGATCTATGTGATGGACCACTGCGACGCCATCGATTTCCTCATCAGCCACGGCGACGACGGCCAGGTCTACAATATCGGCTCCGGTAACGAACGCACCAATCTCGACATCACCGGCATCATCCTGCGCGAGCTGGGCAAGCCCGAAAGTCTGATGACCTGGGTCGCCGACCGCCTCGGCCACGACCGCCGCTACTCGGTCGACACCGCCAAAATCCGTGCTCTGGGCTGGCAGCCCGGGCACTCTTTCGAGGAGGCGATGGCTGCGACTATCCGGTGGTACAAGGAGAACCAGTGGTGGTGGGGAAAGCTCAAGACCGGAGAGTATCTCGAGTACTACAAACAAAATTACAAACGCGATCTCTAAGCCGAGGCCCGATCCTCTCATGCGCACCATCCTGAACGTCGTCGGGGCCAGGCCCAATTTCATGAAAATTGCCCCCATCCACCGCCGTATGCTCGAACACGGCGGTGTACATCCCATTCTGGTCCACACCGGACAGCATTACGACCAGAAGATGTCGCACGCCTTTTTCACCGAACTCGGCATGCCCGAACCCGACCAGTTCCTCGGTGTCGGCTCCGGCACCCACGCGGAGCAGACCGGTGCGGTCATGATCGCCATCGAGAAACTCCTGCTCGAGCTCAAGCCCGATCTGGTCGTGGTGGTCGGCGACGTCAACTCCACCCTGGCCGCTGCTCTGGCCGCGGCCAAGCTGCACGTCCCCATCGCCCACGTCGAGGCCGGCCTGCGCAGCATGGATCGCGCCATGCCCGAGGAGATCAACCGCATCCTCACCGACGCCCTGGCGGAGTGGCTCTTCATCACCGAGCAGAGCGGCTGGGACCACCTGCGCGCCGAAGGGGTGCCGGCGCACAGGATGCACTTTGTCGGCAACGTCATGATCGACTCGCTGCGGGAACACCTCGACAAGGCCCGCGCCTGCCCGGTCATGGAAGAGCTCAAACTCGCGCCGAAAAAGTTCGCCCTGGTCACCCTGCACCGGCCTTCCAACGTCGACAATCCCCTGCTCCTCGATACCATCCTCGCCGCCATCGAGGAGCTGCAGCGGGAGCTGACCATCGTCTTCCCGGTCCACCCGCGCACCGGCAAAATGATCGAACAGTTCGGCTACACTCCGCGCCTGACCGCGATGAAAAACCTGATCCGGGTCGAGCCCCTCGGCTACCTCTCCTTCCTGCGCCTGATGAGCGAGGCGGCCTATCTGCTCACCGACTCGGGCGGCATCCAGGAGGAGACCACCTGGCTCAACGTGCCCTGCCTCACCCTGCGAGAAAGCACCGAACGGCCGGTCACGGTGACGCTGGGCAGCAACCGCCTGGTCCCCCTCGAGACCGGCGCCATTATTGAACACGCCGCGATGGCCCGCTCCGGGAAACTGGTGCGCAAACGCATCCCGCCGCTCTGGGACGGGCGCGCCAGCGAACGCATCGTCAACATCCTGGCTTCCTGATAGGTGGAAAAGATATGAAAAAATGGCTGATTTGCATCCTCCTGGCCCTGACCCAGAGCACCCTGGCCCAGGATCCTCTGCAGAGCATGATGGAGAAAAACCTCCGCGACCGCATGAGCGAGCGCTCAACCCAGGCTCCGTCGCTGCTGACGGCGATGGCACTCGAAAAGGAGGTCGATCCGGATGAATATTATGTCGGACCCGGCGACCAGTTCCTCATTCAGATCGGGGGCGCCGGCAGCGACAACATCGAGACGACCGTCAGCCCGGAAGGAGAACTGATCATCACCGCCGTCGGGGCCATCCCCGTCGCCAACAAAACCCTGACCGAGGCGAAAAGGATCACCCAGGAGTATCTCTCCGTCAAGTATGTGAGCAAGACCATCGGCATCCATCTGGTCAAGCCGCGCCTGTTCAAGGTCTCGGTCACCGGCGCCATCCTCGAGCCCGGATCCGTCGAGGTCACAGCGATGAGCCGCGCCGCGGAGGCGATCGATCTGGCCGGGGGATTGAAGCAGCGGATGACGGTGGAGACCCTGATGCAGCAGGTCACCATCAAGTCGCCGGTCAAGGAGGAGACCTCCCTGCAGACCACCAAACCCAATCCCCAGGTCAAGTATGAATCCTACGCCGGCTCGCAGCGCAATATCCTCATCAAACGGCGCACAGGTGAATCCGTGCCCGTCGATCTGCAGAAATTCAACCTCACCGGCGATCTCAAGGCCAATCCCTTTCTGCGCGACGGCGATGTGATCATCGTCCCCACCGAAGAGACCTCCGCCGGCCGCGTCTATATCGCCGGCGCCCTGAAAAATCCCGACATTTTCGAATTCGCCCCCGGCGACTGCGTCGGCGATCTGATCACCATGGCCCACGGCTTCACCACCGATGCCGACTCGAGCAAGATCGAGCTGGTCCGCTTCAAGGGTACCGGCTCCAATACAACCAGGGAGCTCCTCCACCTGCCGGCTGATAATCCGCAGGCGCGCGAGCGGAGCATGCGTTTTCCCCTGCAGCCCGACGACCGCCTCTTCGTCCGCTTCCAGTACAAATTTCATGAGACGCGCAATATAGAGATCGAAGGCGAGGTGCTTTACCCGGGTTTTTATGCACTGGAGGAGGGCGAGATCCGTTTGAGCGAGATGATCGAGCGCGCCGGAGGCTTTTCCAGTGAGGCATCCCTCAAGAATGCCTACATTCAACGCCGCGCCCAGGAGGATGTGCTCGATCCCGAATTCGAACGGCTGAAGAAAATGTCCGTGCTGGAGATGACCGAGAGCGAACGCGACTATTTCAAAATCAAATCGCGCGAACGTACCGGCGGCATGGGCGTTGATTTCGTCGCCCTCTTCGAAAAAGGGGACAAATCGCAGGATGTCATCCTCCGCGACCATGACCTCATCCATATCCCGGCCCAGGAGATGACAGTCAAGGTGACCGGCCAGGTGCTCAACCCCGGACTCTACCCCTACAAGCCCAACATGAACGTCAAACACTACCTCACCGAAGCGGGTGGCTTTAACTGGAACGCCCGTAAAAGCCGGGTCCGCCTCATCCGCAGCCAGACCGGAGAGTGGGCCAAACCGGACGATGACACCGCTGTCGAGATCGGAGACACCATCTTCATCCCGGAGAAACCGGAAAGGGATTATTGGCAGCTCTCCCGGGATCTCATCGCCGTCGCCGCCCAGCTGGCGACGATCTTTCTGGTGATCTATAATACAACATCTGAATAGCGCGCGGTGTTGCGGCCTTGTCACTGTCTGAAAAGGCCTGATTCCTTTTGCTGCACTGTCCATGCGGGGGAGCACCAGCCATGATCGGCAGCACCATCTCCCACTACCGGATCCTCGCCAAGATCGGCGAAGGCGGCATGGGCGTGGTCTACAAGGCCGAGGACTATGCCGGAGATCTCCTCGCCCTGGTCGACGGCGTCACCAACCACCTCATCGCTTAAAGCGCCTACAAACCGCTGAATAACTGGACCGTCTGACTGCCATTAGACCTATTTTCTACTTGATAATCAGGGTTGCATTGTCTATATTAATTAAGAAATACATAATATTATTTATATTATATTTAATAATTTTTTATCATTGAATTTTGAATTTATATAATTCAATTTTCAAGGGCAGTTCGATGATGATTATTCGCAGCGGTCAAATCGCTAAAATCCTGCATCTCCTGGAATCCCATCCTGTGGTTGGAGTAATCGGCGCGCGCCAGGTGGGCAAAACAACTCTCGCACACCAGGTGGCAGAAAAGATAAACGGAGAAATATCGTTTTTTGATCTGGAAAGCCCTGAAGACCTGGCCCGACTATCAGATCCCATGCTCGGGCTTAGAGATCTTGCAGGCCTCGTGGTTATCGATGAGATCCAACGGTTGCCAGATTTGTTCCCCATCATACGTGTCCTGGTTGACCGGCCTGACAATTCAGCACATTTCCTCATTTTGGGGAGCGCCTCACCTGATCTGCTGCGGCAAAGCTCTGAGACCCTGGCAGGAAGGATTATCTTTCACGAACTTTTTCCGTTTTCTCTCCCTGAAGTCGGCATGCAAGATTTCAGAAAGCTGTGGCTGCGCGGCGGTTTTCCACGCTCGTTTCTTGCCCGGACCAACTCACTAAGCAGAGAGTGGCGCAAAGGCTTTATCAAGACATTCCTTGAACGGGATATACCCCAATTAGGATTTAATACGCCTTCTTTGACTTTGCGGCGTTTCTGGACAATGCTGGCGCATTATCACGGACAAATTTTCAATGCATCTGAAATCGGCCGGTCGCTTGGTGTCGCTCATGTTACAACCAGACATTATCTCGACATTTTGACCTCGGCTCTCGTCGTGAGGCAAATCCAGCCCTGGTTTGAAAATATCTCCAAGCGGCAGATCAAGGCGCCCAAGATTTATTTTACGGACAGCGGACTTTTGCACAGTTTGTTGAATATCGGCACATCGATTGAGCTTGAAGGACATCCCAAAACGGGAGCATCCTGGGAAGGTTTTGTCATCGAGCAGCTGGTTCTGCTGCTTGATCTGGATTACAGCGATTGCTATTTCTGGGGAACCTACAGCGGAGCAGAATTGGACCTCTTCTTCATACGGGGCCAGAACAGGATCGGCGTTGAAATAAAACGCACAACAGCACCGCGCATCACCGCTTCCATGCATAGTGCGATGGAGACCCTGGGGCTGACCCACCTCTATGTTGTTCATGCAGGCGATCATTCGTTTGCTTTGGCTGATCATGTCCGCGCGGTATCATTCAATCACCTGCCGGACGAATTCAACCTCACCACTTTCCCTGACTGACAGCAAATTACCGCCCCCCCTGCTTGTGCATGTCGCGCTCTTTATTCGCATACCAGCATAAGTAGTGGGTCAGGTACTGAACTTTCTCAGGACTGCCCTGCGTTATCTCCGCCAGAAATCCCAGCGCATCAAACACCAGGCAATTGGTAATTCTCCTTCCTGCGTGGCCTAAAACCGCTTGGTATAAAAATGGCAGTAGGGGGGTTTACCCTTGTGGGCGTAATAGTCCTGATGGTACTCCTCCGCCGCCCAAAATGTCGAAGCCGGGATCACCTTCGTGGCCACCTTGTAGCCCTTCTCCTTCAGAATGTTGATCAGTTTTTCCGCAGCCACCTTCTCTTCCGGCGTCGCATAAAAAATCACCGACAGATACTGGTCGCCGAGGTCCGGTCCCTGGCCGTCGCTCTGGGTGGGGTCGTGGATTTCGAAAAAGAGCCGCGCCAGTGCTTCATAGCTGGTCTGCGCGGGATCGTAGGTCACCTGAACGGTCTCATAATGGCCGGTTTTGCCGGTGCAGACCTGCTGGTATGTGGGATTTTTGATATGCCCGCCCATATAGCCCGAGACCGCCGCGGCCACCCCTTCGGCCTTTTCGAAATAGTGCTCGACCCCCCAGAAGCAGCCGCCGGCGAACCAGGCTTTCGCGGTCTTGACTGCTGCGCTCTTTTCCCCGCCGGGGAGCGCCGGCAATTCCTGCCCCGCCGGCACAAATTTCATCGAAATGGAGTTGACGCAGTGGCGGGTGTTCTTGTCCGTAAATCCTTCGCCGGTGAAGACGTGGCCGAGATGGCCGCCGCAGCTGGCGCAGACGATCTCCACCCGCTGGCCATCCGCATCGGGGATGCGTTTGACCGCGCCGGGAATCTCGTCATCAAAGCTCGGCCAGCCGCAGCCGGAATGGAATTTATCCTCGGAGCGGTAGAGCGGGGCGTCGCAGCGCTTGCAGAGATAGGTGCCTTTCGCCTCATAGTCGGTGTACTCCCCGGTGAAGGGCCGTTCCGTCCCCTTGTGCAGGATCACCCGTTCCTCGTCCGCAGTCAGTTTATTATATTTCATCTGGTCATCTCCGGATTGTGCCTGGCAGGCGCTGGTCAGTAAAAGGCCCGCCCACAGCAGTAGAATTATTTTTTTCCCGATTATTTTCATATCTCTTTCTCCCTTTCGGATCACCTCAACTGTACTCTGTTAACGCCGCCATCCGGCCGGGCTATTCCCTTTTTCACAGCCTGGCGGAAAGCGCTGCCGTATTTGCCATAAAAAAAGCCCTGGCCGCCTCAGGCAGCCAGGGCACTCATTACCGGTATTCGCACTCTCAGGCCAGGATCGGCACGATCTTTTCCTGCAATCCGCCTTCGACCGTCACTTCGCCCTCGTCGGTGACGACGACGTCGATCTCGGTGCGAAAGCCCAGCTTCTTCTCCGGCATGTAGATGCCCGGCTCGACCGAGAAGCAGCTGCCCGGGATGATTGTGCGCTCATCCTTGGTCTCGAGGTTGTCGATGTGCACCCCGTTGCCGTGCACCTCCTCGCCGATATTGTGGCCGGTACGGTGGGTGAAAAACGCGCCGTATCCCGCATCCACGATCACCTTGCGGCAGGCGTCATCGACCTCCCAGCCGTAGACCGTCACGCCGGCGGCAAAGCGCTCGCGCACCAGAGCGACGGCGGCGTCGCGGCCGCGGCGGATGATCTGAAAAATCTCCTCGAGCGCAGCGGGCACCGAGGCGCCGATATAGCCCATCCAGGTGATGTCGGCATAGATGGAACCGGGGCGGTCCATCTTGCCCCAGAGGTCGAGCAGCAGGATGTCGCCCTCTTTCATGGTCAGGCTGTTGGCCTCGGTCGGTTCGAAATGGGGATCACCGGCGTGCTCGTTGATGCCCACGATCGGGCCGTCCTCGAACTGGAGATGGTGCTCGCGCATGATGCTGCGCATGAACTCGGCGATCTCGATCTCGCGGGGGGGAACACCGGCGCGGATCAGCCGTCCGACCTCCCGGAAGGCCGCATCCTTGGTCTTGTGCAGCACCGCCATCGCCTCCTTGTGGCTCGCCCAGTCCTCCATCGAGAGATGGGCCTCGAAGCGGCCGACCAGGTCGGCGCTGGAGATCACCTCGACGCCGAAGCTGCGCAGCAGCTCGACGGTGCCGCCATCGACGATGGAGACATAGGGAATGGCGTTGTTGGGGGAATACTGCATGGCCACTTTTTTGGCCCCGCCCAGCATCGATTTGAGCAGGGCGTGCTGCTCCTGCCACGGCAGATAGATATGTTTGGCACCGGGGAGGTGATCGCAGCGCCAGGGCTCGATGCGGTGCACCAGTTTCTGCGGCTCGCCGGAGGCCGGAATGTAATAGTACCAGCGCCGCGAGGCAAAACGGTGGGTGTCCATGCCGAGAATGCGCGCGGCGATGGCGTCACGGTTGTGAAAATCATAAAAGAGCCAGCCATCGAGGCCGGCGTCCTGCAGGGCGTGCTGAATGGCGGATAGATCCATAATCACCTCACATTTTAGATGGATGAAGGAAAGTAAAAAATATCCGCGGGAAAAGCAACTCTTTTGTGGCCTCGGGCACGCCGCAGGAGCAGGCCAGGACCGGATAGCCGCGAGGGCTCCCGGCCGGACGGCTTGAACAAAGAGACTGAGCGGAGACGGCGGGCGCAAGGGCCCCGGATCGGGCATTCGCGAGCGCAGGCAGACACGTGCAGGCAATAAAAAAGGGCTGCCCGATCGCATCGGACAGCCCTGAAGAGCGCTCGGCCCTTATTTGGCAAAGACCATCTTGATCATCCTGTGCTCAAAGCCGCTCTGCACCCGGCAGAAGTAGACTCCGCTCGGGACAATCGAGCCGCTGTCGTTGAGGCCGTCCCAGAGCCGGGTCAGATTCCCGGCCTGCTGCATGCCGTCGACCAGGGTGCGAACCAGCTCGCCGCGCATATTAAAGATCTGGATGCGCACATGGGCCGCTTCGGGCAGACCATACTCAATCGTAGTCGTGGGGTTGAAGGGATTGGGGTAATTCTGCTCCACGTAAAAGGCCTCCGGAAGCTGCACGCTTTCGACGGTCACGCTGATGGGACCGTGCCAGCTCACCCGGCCGTTGATATCCTTGTCCTCGAGCATGTAGGAATAGGTGCGGCCTTTTTCGAGGCGTTCATCCTCAAATAGATAATTCCTCGGCGCGGCCGAGTTGCCCGCCCCTTCGATCAGTCCGCTGATCCGCTCAAAATCGCCCGTCGTCCCTTCCCGGCGGTTGACATAAAAACCGAGGGAATTCATTTCGCTCTGGGTGGTCCAGGAGAGTCTGACCACGCCGTTGACGTTGACCGCCGAGAAAGCACTGAGTTCCACCGGCAGGGTGGTATCGAGAGGGCTCAGGGCGCCGCTGGGTACTTCGGTCAGGTTGTCATGCAAAAAGAGGTTGGTCCTGTTGGGAGTAATCGAACGCCATTCCAGCCCCGAATTCAGCGTCTGGTCGATGATGGTGAAGCGTACCGTCGCCACATCCATCCAGGTGGTCCCGACAACCGTCCCGTTGTTCAGGGAGGCCAGGTCAATGTTAAGGGAGAGCCGTCCGGCGAAAGGCTCTGTTAAAATCATGACATTATAATTCCCGCCGCTGAAAGCATGCGTTGTCAAGTTTAGCGGCTGTGGATTTATAGCACTTGTATTGTAGGTAAAAACCAGATTGGACGTACCTACCGTCATGGTAGCGCTGCTGCTGGCGATCTGCACCTTGACGTCAAAGTAGCCGCTGTTGATATAGTCATTGCGCACAACAACGAACTGCAGATTATAGGCGGCCATGAGGTTTGCGCTCAGGACCAGCAGCAGGATCAACGTTGCGTAGATTGTTTTTTTCATCTTCATCCTCATCTGCGATTAGGGTACCTGGGTGGCGCTGCCGTTGTTGGGGCGCCAGTAGGCGTTGGCATCGATGGCATCGATACCGCCGTCAAGGTTGAAATCCGCATATTTGGCATAGCTCCAGGTGGTGCCGTTACTGGGCCGCCAGATGGCATTGAGATCCAGCGCATCAACACCGCCGTCTCCATTGCCGTCGCCGGCCTTGAAGGCATAGGCGCCATCGGTCATCGCCTTCATCGGATTGGTGCCGTAAGCCTTGTTCTGGGCGGTTGTGAAATCATAGCTGGTATAGGCGCCTCCCGACAGCGGGATCGGCGCCGAGCTCATGGTGGTCAGGTGGTTGCGGTGGCTCAGCACCACATAATAGCTCTTTTCCCCCTCGAGGGTGGCGATGTCGAAATTCTCCGTGCCGTCCTCATCCACCACCTGCCCGTCACTGCGCAGGAAGAGGCTTTTCGAGTAGATCGGGGGACCCGTGACCGAGCTGCGCAGCTGCAGCATAACCCAGTCGACCGAAGCGGGGACGGCGGCGACAGTGCGCGGATCGTAGGTATAGACCGAGGTCGGGGGAAGCAGCGCAGCCGTATAGAGATCGGTCTTCATACTGTGGCTGGTGGTGTTGTAAGGCCCCTGCAGAAAAGCCCTGGCCGCCAGCTTGACGGTGGCGAAATTGATCGTGCCGCTGTCCCATTCCGTCAGATCCGCCAGGGGATTGTTGGCGAGGTTGTCGAAATAGGCGGCGCAGTCGGTGTAGGTCGCAAGGTCGACATTGTAGCTGTTGCTCAGCGTGGCGATGCTCCAGACCAGGGTGACCACCCGCTGCCAGTTGGTCGTCACCGTAAAACCGGCGGGCACACCTGCGCTGGTCTTGCCGATATTGTTGCCGGTCACCAGCACGCGGTAGTAGGTGCCGGGAAGGCTGATCGAGGTCACTGAAGTTTCATAGTTGGCGCTGCCTGAGAACCAGTTCTCTCCCGGCGTGGCGACCGAAGCGAGCTCGGGGCCGTAGGGCACATCCACCGTCAGCGAGTTCAGCGTCCGGTTCGATGAAGCCTTGATCTCCAGATCGACGGCGAAACGCCCGCTGACCGCGCCCGTGTTGCTCGACACAACGAGGCGGAATTCGGAGGCATCGGCCAGCACTGTGGAAGCCGAAAATCCGAGCAGGAGGAGTGACAGGCCCAGCAAAAGATGCAATTTTTTCATCATTTCTTCCACTTCCCCTTTTAGGGTTCGCTTACAATATACACGAATAATTGACAGTTTCAAACAACAAAAGCGATCAGGGCACGTAAGAACCGACGCCGCGGCGGTGGGCCCTGTACCAAAGCACGTAATCAGCGGTGGTGATCAGGCCGTCGAAATTGAGATCCTCGGCAAGATAGCCGCTCCTGCCCTCCCTGGCCGCGCTCTGCCAGAAGATGAAATCGAGGCTGGAGACCTGACGATCCTGGTTGATGTCTCCGCTCCAGAGTCCCCACACCCCCGGTTCCACCTCGCAGACGGCGCCGCTGCCCTCGCAGAAGGCGCTGTCGGCGCTGAAATCATGCAGCACGGGCGGCGCCCCGGTGAACTCGTAGGTGTTGCGCGACATCACCGCCACATGGTTGCGGTGGTTCAGGACCAGCTGGTATTGGCCGGGCGCACAGCCGGTGAAACCCAGTACCCGGTTGCGGCCGTCCAGCTCGGTGAGATAGCCCTCCCTGTCCATAAGAAAGGACTCCTCGCCGGCGATGACGGCCGTGGCGGGGTCGCGCAGCTGCAGGAGCACCCAGTCCACTGCTTCCGGGGGCATGACCGCGGCAGCGCGCGGGGAGACGCTGTAGGGCGATGCGAGCGGCAGGAGCCCCTGCCGCTGCAAATTCGTCCGCATGGAATCGCCCGCCGCGTCATAGGGCGCCTGCAGAAAGGCGCGCACCTGGACCAGAAGATAGCCCGTCTCACCGACTGTATCGCTGAGCGCCGATTCATTTCCCCACAAATCGACCGCCCGTACCTGGTAATAGAGATGCCGGTTGGGATCGCCCAGCCGCGCATCGGTATGCAGGTAGCTGGTCTTCAGGGTGGCGGCGAGGAAACTGGCCGAATCGGGACGGAAAGCCGGTATGGTATCGCAGTAGATATTGTAATAGACCGGCGGCAGCTCTGCATGGCCGCTGGTATCCTCGGTGACCGGCTGCCAGGAAAGGGTCGCACTCTGCGGCAGCGCGCCGGGCGCGCCGGCCATCCAGACCGCCACGACGACAAAGAACAGAAAAGCAAAAGGCCTCGGCCCGGTATCCCCGCTTCTTTTCACTCTGATCAAAATCATACCTTAGGTCTTGATTTTCAACACAATATACAGAAAGCAGCCATCACAAGGTATGATTTCTGCAAACAACTTGGGGTGATTCTTCTCACACTTGAAGAGATAATCCTTACACTTTTGATGTACAGAATTAGGGGCAAAGTGCGGAATTTTTTCTACCCGACTGCCGCTTCTTCAAGTGAAAAAGAGGCGCTCTTTTTGTGCACCGCCACCTGCACCCCGAGGGGCAGGACCGGCTTGTCGGCGACATGACCGATCGAAAGCCCGTAGAGCACCGGCACGCCCATCCCCTCGAGGCGGTCCAGGATGACCTCCTCCGTGCTCATGGTATTATTGAAGGCCGGCTTGTAGTCGGCGGGCTTGCAATTAACGCAGCGGTCGACGAGGATCGCCGCAGCCGCCTGGAGTTTGCCGCTCTGCCCCAGCTGGGTCAGCATCCGGTCCATGTCGTAGGGCTCCTCGCCGGTCTCTTCGAGAAAAAGCACCTTGCCCGCCGTATCGATCTCGTAGGGGGTTCCCAGACTCGCGCAGACCAGGGTGAGATTGCCGCCGACCAGGGGGCCGCGCACGACCTCGGGCGCCCGGTCGGGCCAGATCACCATCGGCAGCGCCTTCTCGGGCGTTTCGATCATCCCCACCGGGGCCGCCCGGCCCAGGGTCGCCTTGAGGTAGCGCGTGGAATAATCATTAAAAGTGGAGGAGGCCACGGCGCCGTGAAAGGTGACCATGCCGGCCAGCTTGTGAATAGCCAGATGGAGGCTAGTGATATCGCTGTAGCCGATCAGGATCTTGGGATGGGATCGGATGAGCCCATAGTCGAGCAGGGGGAGCATGCGGATGGTGCCGTACCCCCCGCGCAGGGCGAAAATGGCCTTGACCTCCGGATCGAGAAACATCTCCATCAGGTCCCCGGCGCGCTCGGCGTCCGACCCGGCGAGATAGCCCCATTTGCGGCCGATATTACGGCCGGCCTTGACGCGATAGCCCAGCTTCTCCATGGCCATCTCGCCTTCACGCACCGAACTGGGTTCGAAGACGGGACTGGCGGGGGTGACCAGCCCGACACAATCTCCTTCGGTGAGGGGGCCCGGCTTGATGAGGGGAAGCGGAGCGGCCTGACTCTTCAGCGGCGTCATCCAGGCTGTCAGGGCTCCGGTGGCTGCAATTCCGCCCAGAAATTCCCGCCGCGTCACGTCGGAACGACTCTTTTTCATCGCATATACCTCGCTCTTTGCACCGTTCTTCAGGCTGTTTGGCTCATTCTATAGAAATTTCCGCTCAATTCAAAACAGAATTTTGGCCGGCAGGGTGCGAAAAAGCGCTTGATATTGCAGTGGTTAATTTTTATTTTAGGTATCCATCCCACTTTTTGCAAGGCCTTGAGGCATGAATAAATCCCAACGATCCCGTCATCCGGTCATCGCTCTGCTGCCGATCCTGATCCTGCTCCTGCCGGCCGCCTGCGCACGCCAGGGCGCGCCGCCGGGCGGTCCAGTCGACAGAATGCCTCCGCGCATCATGGCCACAGCGCCGCGGCCCGATACCACCCGGGTCCCCCTCGACAGCCGGATCTTCCTCCACTTCAATGAGGCCGTAGAACACAGAAGCTGCGAAGAGTCGATCTTTATCACCCCGCAGCCGGCGGAAAAAGCCCGCTTCAAATGGCACGGCAAAAAGCTTGAAATCATCATCCCCGGCGGCCTGCTCCCCCAACGCACCTATGTCATCACCGTGGGCACCGGCACACGCGATCTGCGCAATATCGCCATCGCCTCCTCTTTCTCCCTGGCCTTCTCGACCGGTGACTCTCTCGACCGCGGCGCCCTCTCCGGAAAGATCCTCAGCGATGGGCAGACCGAAGGAGTGCAGCTCTGGGCCTATGAGCTGGGCGCAGGCGGGGAGCCCAATCCAGCGGTCACCCCGCCTCTCTATGTCACCCAGGCCAACAATCTCGGCGAATTCGCCCTCGAATACCTCGCCCTCGGCACCTACCGCCTCTTCGCCGTGGGCGACCGCGACCACAACAACCGCTACGATGCCGAGCGGGAGATCATCGGCGTCTCCGGCCGCGATTACCTCCTCACCGCCGGCCGGCCGCGCATCGAGGGGCTGCTGCTTCGCACCGCCCTCCAGGATACGACACGACCAGCCCTGGCCGGGGCCTCGGCCATCGATGCCCGTCATCTCGATCTGCGCTTCTCGGAACGCATGGCCGAACGGAGTCTGACCCTCCCCGCCAACTACCGCATCGCCGCCGGCAGCGACAGCCTCGCCGTGCTCGATCTCTTTATCGACAAACGCAATCCCGCCTATCTCCACCTCCTGACGAAAGAACAAAAAGCGGACGCGGCCTACACCGTAACTGTACTGGAGGGATGGGACCTGGCGGGGCACCCCCTGGAGGACACCAGCCGCACAGCCGCCTTCACCGGCGCCACCCGCGCCGATTCGGCCAAACCCTACTTCATCGCCTCCCGGCCTGAGGACAAAGCGCGCAGCGTACCGCTCGACGCCACGATCGCCATCGCCTTCTCGGAGGCCATGGATCAGCCGCTGGCCGGCCTCGCCTTCTCTTTGACCGACAGCAGCCGGATCCCCCTGCCCGGCCGCATCACCTGGCTCAACAGCGCCGAAATGGAGTTCCGGCCCGATTCCCTCCTCCGCCCGGAGCACTTTTACAGCGTCAAAATGGCCGTGGACTCGCTGCGCGACCGCCAGGGCAACCCGCTCTCCGATACCCTCCTCACCATCCGGTTCCAGACCATCAATCCGGATACCCTCTCGGAGATCGCCGGCTCAGTGCGCGACGGCGCACCCGGCCGTTCGGGACCCTTTTACATCACTGCCCGGATCCCCAAAGGATCCTCCTCTGAAATCAAGGCCGCGACAGAGGGGGCCTATCGCTTTGAAAAGATCATGCCCGGGGAGTACCTGATCGAGTTTTTTCGCGATGAAGACGGCGACGGCCGCTTCTCCCCCGGCCGCCCCTTCCCCTGGCAGCCCGCCGAGCGCTTTGCCCTCTACCCGGACACCATCCAGGTGCGGTCGCGCTGGCCCAACGAAGGCAATGACCTCCTTCTCCCGGAATAACCAACTCAACCAACCGGAGTTACCATGAAAAAAATCATCCTTTTAGTGCTGCTCTCCACCCTTCTCGCCCTCCCGCTCATGGCCGCCGACCGGCGCGCGATGACCGCAGACGACCTCTGGGCGATGAAACGAATCGGCAGTTTGGCCCTCTCCCCCGACGGCCGCTGGATCGCCTTCAACCAGACCTGCTATGATATGGAGAAAAACAGCGGCAACTCCGACCTCTGGATCATCCCCGCCGCGGGCGGCACACCGCGCCGGCTCACCTCCCACCCCCAGTACGACGGCGCCCCGCAGTGGCTCCCTGACGGCTCCGCCCTGAGCTTCCTCTCCAGCCGCGGCGGATCAAACCAGCTCTACCGCCTGCCCCTCACCGGCGGCGAGGCGAGTGCCATCACCTCGCTGCCGGTCGATATCGAGGACTATCTCTGGTCCTCCGACGGCAAACACCTCCTTTTCACCGCCACGGTCTATGCCGATGCGCCGACCCTGGCGGAGAGCGCCGCCCGCGCCGAAAAACGCGACGAGAGCCCGATAAAAGCCCGCACCAGCGACCAGCTCTTCTTCCGCTACTTCAACCACTATCGCGAAGGGATGCGCACCCATCTCTTCCTCTGCGACGCCGACGGCGGCAGCCTGCGCGACCTCACCCCGGGCGAATACGACACACCCCCCCTCGATCTCGGCGGGACGCGCGATTTCGCCATCTCCCCCGACGGGAGCGAGGTCGCCTTTGTGCGCAACATCGACCCCATGCCCGCAACCCAGACCAATAACGACCTCTTCCTCCTCTCCCTGGCGGACGGCGAACCGCGCTGCATAACCTCAGCCAACAAGGCGGTCGACAACAATCCCCTCTATTCGCCCGACGGCCGCTGGATCGCCTACAAGGCGATGAGCCGCCCCGGCTTCGAGGCCGACCAGGAAGAGCTGATGCTCTTCGACCGCGCCAGCGGCCGGAGCCGCAATCTGACCGGCGCCTTCGATCTCAAGATCGGCGAAGTGATCTGGGCCCCGGACAGTAAAAGCCTCTACCTCACCGCCAACCATCAGGCCCGCAACTGCATCTTCCGCGCCGATGCGGCGACCGCGACTGTGACGGAGATTTTGCATCAGCATGTCAACAGCGCCATCACCATCTCCCCGGACGGCCGGACCCTCTGGTTCAAACAGCAGTCGGCGTCCTCGCCGGACGAGATTCACAGCCTCGACCTCGCCAGCGGGAAGGTGGAGCAGCTCACCTCCGTCAATCAGCCCCTGCTCGACCAGCTGGCCATCAATCCCGCCGAGGAGTTCTGGTTCACCAGCTTTGACGGGAAAAAGGTCCACGGCATGCTCGTCAAGCCGCCCTTTTTCGATCCCGCCAAAAAATATCCGCTGATCTATCTGATCCATGGCGGCCCGCAGGGCGCTTTTGAAGACGACTTTCACTACCGCTGGAATCCGGCCCTCTTCGCCGCGCCCGGCTATGTGGCGGTCTTTGTCAATTTCCGCGGCTCGACCGGCTACGGCCAGGCCTGGACCGATGCGGTGAGCAGGGATTGGGGCGGCGGACCCTACAAGGATCTCATGGCCGGCATCGACTATCTGCTTAAAACCTGTCCCTTCATCGACGGGGAGCGCATGGCCGCGGCAGGAGGCAGCTACGGCGGCTTTATGGTCAACTGGATCGCCACCCATACCAGCCGCTTCAAAGCCCTGGTCAGCCACGCCGGCGTTTTCGATCAGATCAGCATGTACGGCGCCACCGAAGAGCTCTGGTTCCCCGAATGGGAGTTCGGCGGGGTGCCCTACCAAAAACCGGAACTTTTCAGGAAATGGTCTGTTTCATCCTATGTCGATAATTTCCGGAAATTCCGGACCCCGACCCTGGTCATCCACGGCGAGAAGGACTACCGCGTGCCTTATACTCAGGGACTGCAACTGTTCACCGCCCTCCAGCGCATGGGCGTCCCCTCCCGCCTGCTGCTCTATCCGGACGAGACCCACTTTGTCCTCAAGCCGCAGAATGCGCGCCTCTGGTGGCAAGAGGTGCACGGCTGGATCGGCCGCTGGACCGGGAGTTCGCAGAACTGAATTTCTCTGGGCTCAAAGCCATGACCCGCACATCCACGATCCCTCTTCTTCTCCTCCTCTGCGCTGTGCTCCTGACAGCGGGCTGCAAGAATCCCCTCTCGGAGGAGAAAAACAAAAAGCTGGTCCATGAGGCGCTCTTTTACGACGCGCCCATGGGCCGCTATGTCTATTTCTGGAACGGCCGCGATCTGCAAAACCGCTATGTGCCGCCAGGGAAATACCATTTCGTGCTTGAAGTCAGGGATTTTCAGGACCAGGATTATGTCACCGCGGTGGAGGGGGGCAAGGAAAACGAGGCTGAATCATCCTACTATTACTATAACGAAATCTGGCACACCAACGAACTGGGCAAAATTGTGCCCAATCCCTTCCCCATCATGGCCGGCTGCACTGTCACTTTCATCCTCAACGGCAGCGCAGCCGCCAGGCTCTCCATCTACCAGGACTGATCCGCTCCGCCGCTGCATGGGCAGAACCTTCTAGCGCCGCCGGCCGCCGGCCTTGCGGGCGACGAAACACATCACGCCGCTGTGATAATCATAGGGCTCTTCGCTGAATCCACCATAAACCGCCTCGACTGTAAAACCGCTCAGAGCCAGCAGGGCCTCCATCTCATAACGGTAGATGTAGCGGTAGTGCATGACCGCACTGCTTTTTTTCCCCTCCGCCTGATGATAGGTGTTGCGGATGGAGAGCAGCTGCCGGGCGGGATCGTGTTCGATGTCCACGGTCAGGGAGACGCCCTGCTCCGGTTCGGCCAGCTCATCGGCGGGGATCTCCTGATGCCATTCCCGCCGGCTGAGCACCTGATGGAGAGGCACAAAGAGGTCGAAGGCGAGAATACCGCCGGGGCGGAGGGCGCGATGAATGGCGGCGAGCGTCGCCAGCTGATCGGCCTGGGTGAGATTGTGCAGAAAGGCGCGGAAGGGGATGATACAGAGCGCGAACTTGCGCTCAAGACGGAAATCGCGCATGTCGGCCTTGATCAGCTCCACCTCTCCCGCTCCCTCCGGGAGCACGCGCAGCTTTTTGCCGGCGATGGCCAGCATACGGGCCGAATCGTCAATGCCGCAGACCGGATGACCGGCCCGGGCCAGCTCCAGAGTGATCCTCCCGGTGCCGGCCCCGATCTCCAGCACCGGACCATCGCAGCGGTCGGCGAAATCGAGATAAAAGGGGAGGTCATCCTCCTTGAGGCTGTACTCGAGATCATAAAAGCGGGCGAAACGGTCGTAGACGACGGGCATCACACTCCTCCATAAAAAAAAACCGCGGCGCTGGTGCAGCCGCGGTCCCTCATTCAAATTACAAGTCCGGCCGGATGCGGCCCCGCCGCTCAGACCTCCATGATCTCTTTCTCTTTCAGCACGAGGATCTCGTCGATCTTTCTGACCAGCTCGTCGGTCACGTGCTGCACCTCCTCCTGAGCCCGGCGGGAGTCATCTTCGGAGATTTTGGAATCCTTCTCCAGCTTTTTCAGACGCTCGATGCCGTCGCGGCGCACGTTGCGCACCGCCACCCGGCCCTCTTCGCCCACCCGTTTGGCCACCTTGACCAGGCTGACGCGGCGCTCCTCGGTAAGCTGCGGGATCGGAATGCGCACAACGATGCCGTCATTGGCGGGGTTGAAGCCGAGGTCGGATTTGAGGATCGCCTTTTCAATCTCACCCAGCAGGGAGCGGTCCCAGGGCTGGATCACCAGCAGGCGCGGCTCCGGCGCGCTGACGTTGGCCGCCTGACGCAGGGGCGTCGGCGTGCCGTAGTAATTGACGACGATGCCGTCCAGGATGGCGGGCGAAGCTTTGCCCGTGCGCAGCTTGGCCAGCTCGCTGCGGACGCTCTCCACGGCCGCATCCATGCGGTGGCGGACATCTTTTTTAATCTCTTCTATCATAGGCTACTCACCTGTTACTTTGGTTCCAATGGATTCACCCAGGATCACACGCAGCAGATTTCCAGGCTCCTTGAGATTGAACACCTGAATAGGCAGATCGTTCTCCATACAGAGAGTCACAGCCGTGGTGTCCATCACCTTGAGCCTGCCGCGGATCACATCCATATAAGACAATTGATCATATTTGACGGCGTCGGCATGGGTGACCGGATCCTTGTCATAGACCCCGTCGACCTTGGTCCCCTTGAGGATGGCGTC
>Ga0116144_10001713_pt1 | contig 25362 bp, 18 predicted proteins | sample AD_UKC035_MetaG_FD_89746 | JGI IMG/M metagenome (GOLD analysis project Ga0116144, IMG submission 89746) | Active sludge microbial communities of municipal wastewater-treating anaerobic digesters from USA - AD_UKC035_MetaG | ecosystem: Engineered > Bioreactor > Anaerobic > Digestate | place: USA...
GCAGCAGGGTCAATCAAAACGGTCCCGCAGAATATGGTTTTCGCGGAAACTCACAATACCTCGATTTGAATAGAGATTTTATCAAGGGAGACTCCCAAAACACAATTTCATTTATAAAAATTTTCAGGCAATGGGACCCTGAAGTGTTTATTGACACGCATGTGAGTGACGGAGCCGATTATCAGTATACCATGACTTTGATTGCCTCGCAGCATGATAAATTGTATTCAACACAGGGCGAATACATGGATAAAACACTCCGCCCTGAACTCTTTAAGAAAATGAAAGAGCAAAATTCTGAGATGGGACCCTACGTAGAAACATTTAAATGGGATCTTCCGCCTGATAGTGGAATTATGGCATTTTTGGAAACACCACGATATACGACAGGGTACACTACCCTCTTCAATACTTTTGGATTCATTGCTGAATCACACATGCTCAAACCTTTTACTGAACGAGTGTATGCGACTGAATTACTTTTGAATGCGCTGATTGAAATATGTGATCAAAATTTTTCTGAGATAATTGAGATAAGAAGCATTGCCCGAAAAGAAAATGAATTTAGAAAAGAATTCACATTCAACTGGAAACTAGATACAACTCAATCAGAAAAAATAATATTCAAAGGCTATGAACACGGATATAAGACGAGCAAGGTTACCGGTCTTGAACGTCTGTTTTATGACAGAGAAAAGCCATTTAGCCGGAAAATTGTTTACTATAACAATTATATTCCACAAGACACTATAAGCAGTCCTCTTTACTATCTTATTCCTCAGGCCTGGAAAAAAGCAATTCAGATTATGCATATAAATGGAATTCGGATGATCCGCGTAGATCAGGATAGTTCGACTTCGGCCGAAGTCTACTACATTAAAGACTATGCTACCGTATCACAACCGTATGAAGGCCATTACCTACACTACGATACAGAGGTTGCTAAACAAAGAGAAGAAGTTAAAGTCAATAAAGGTGACTATTTGGTACCGGTATTTCAGGAGGCATCAAGATACGTTATTGAAACACTGGAGCCAAAATCAGTTGACAGCTATTTTAACTGGGGCTTCTTCGACCAAATACTTCAACAAAAAGAATGGTTTTCTGCCTACGCATTTGAAGAAATAGCCGAAAATATTCTTTCAGAAGATTCTACATTGAGCGCCAGCTATGAAAAAATGAAGCAGACAGATGAGGCTTTTGCAAAAAGTTCTTTTTCTCAATTGTACTACATTTATAAAAATTCAAAATATTTTGAAAAAGGATTCAAACGATATCCGGTATGCAGAATAGGGTATCTATCTGATGCATTAAAATAATTCCATTGCATTTCAAAAATAAAAAAGGTGCCGTGAAATTTCGCAGCACCTTTTTATATATGAAGAGTTTCGTATTCTTAGCTCATAGTGTCGCCTATATTATTATAAAGGCTGTTTATCTGTTGAGATAATTCTCGAATCAGTTGTAATTCATTTTCACTAAGACGGCTATAATCACGTTCCTGAGATACTTTCTGTGAACGATTTGAATAAGTCATCGGATAACTAACTTCTTCAGCAAGTAAATGTGACAAGAGTCCGTTGTAATACTTTTGTCGTTCAGGCGGTCCAAGTCTTTGGATCAATGACTGAATGCTTTTTACATGCCTGTCAATTTCTGTTTCGATCTGCTTTCTATCCTGCTCGATATTTATAACCTTCAGGATAGGCTCGTGTGTCTCTTTGTTGTTGATTTTTCCTTTTTGCATGGAGTGTTCTTTTTCTATGCAATATAACTTGATCTACAGGCAAGAGTTGTCTCATTTACATTCCCTTCTTACACTATAATAGCAGCCGCAATAAGAACGGAATCTTTCTCTTTTTTAACTTTTGGCCAGATAAACCTAAAATCTGAGCCATTCTTTCCATCCGATTCAACCCAAATCTTACCACCTTGATCTTCGATTATTTTCTTTACTATCGCTAACCCGACACCTGTGCTCTCTACATCATCTCTTCTGTTCAAGGTTTGGAATATGATGAATACTTTTTCATGATACTGCTCTTCGATACCGGGACCATTATCTTTCACTGAAAACTCCCATCCTTTATCACTCTCTACTACTGAAACTTTGATATGTATATTCTCCTTATCATTATACTTGATGGCATTCCCAAGAAGGTTGGAGAACACCTGCTGTAATCGGGTTTTATCACTAATCATTTCAGGCATAGGTTCTGCAATCTCCAGGGTAACGTTGTCAGGTTTTCCTATAAACTCAAGAGTTTCTTCAATAAGGCTCTTTGTAACAACCTTCACATCTTCACCGGTTCTCTCATCTGCTCTGGAATAATCAAGAATTGCATTAATAAGATCCTCCATTCTTTTCACCCTCTGCTTGATCATATTAAAATGAGTTCGAGCTTCAGGCACGAGGGTCTCACCTGCATCTTCTTCTATCCATCCTGTCAGGTTTCCAATTGCCCTTAAAGGAGCCTTGAGATCATGAGAAACAATAGATGCAAACTTATCCAACTCACGGTTTGTCCTTTCGAGGTGAACAGTGTAGTGCTGTAACTTGCGATTACTTTCAGCCAACTGGTCTTTTTGCAGTGTTATTCTTTCAATAATCACATTTTTACCACTATGCATATAATTGCTTTGAGCTGCAACGAGAATCAAACCAAGAATAAATGTTGTTAAAGCATCTTGTCTGATCAGGTGGATATCATCCTGAAACATGGCATAGGAAGTCCACATCGTAAATTCTGTTGCGTAAAACAGCATACCGACACTCGCTATAGCAAGCACTGTAAACCACTTCCCGGCTTTCGTTCCTAACAACATAAAAGCAGTCATAAGAATAACTGTCAGATAGATTGTCCCGGAATTCATCAAACCACCTGCGCTGTATGCTTGCAAATGAACGACAAGAAATCCTACGAACACACTGATCATATAAGCAACCGGCAATCTGTCTACATCCTTGACCATAAAAAAATTTGTCATAATAACTGTTGCCAGCGAGATCAAGACTATAGATATAACCTGAACCTCTGCAAAAGGTGCCTGAATTTGTATAGCCGATGCAATACTTGCTATGAAAGCAGTATATGAATATATCCTGAAAAGTGTAAACCTTTGTCGAGACATCAGGTCTTCATACGGAATTCTTTCGTAGAAATTTTTCCGGAAAATGAAGTGAAATAAGTTTTTCATGACCAATGATTATAGTATATGTACTTTATGTAACGCTAATGTACATTTTTAGATTCCGAACTGTAAGAATCGGATAGCTTTTAATTAATTATCGGCTCAAAGTCTTAAAATTATAACTTTTTCATTCTTAGATAATAAACGATAATTTTAATTATTCTTATAAAGATAATTATTCATACTTTTGATTCAGTTTACTGGCCCACAACCGTAACTTGCCGGATAAAATGCCGTAAAATTATTTCAATTATGGAAAAACTAGTGAATATTCTTCTTGTTGATGACGATGAAGTGGATTGTATGAACGTCCAACGGGCTTTCAAAAAGAGCAATATTTCAAATCCTCTGACTATCGCTCATAATGGTGTTGAAGCATTAGACATGCTTAGAGGTCAAAATGGTGTTGCCAAAATTACCCCCACGCCCCGCATTATACTTTTGGATATAAACATGCCAAAGATGAACGGGCTTGAGTTCTTGAAGGAGCTACGGGCAGATAAGGATTTGCACACTATCAGCGTCTTCGTAATGACAACTTCAAATGATGATAAGGACAGATTTGAAGCTTACAACTATAACGTTGCAGGATACATTATCAAGCCAATTTCTTTTGAAAATTTTGTAGCTGCAGTTGCTATCCTGAACAACTTCTGGCAACTTTGTGAACAGCCGTAAAATTTGATATAAGCCAATAAAAAAGCCGGGATATCCCGGCTTTTTTATTGGCTTATATTCAGGATTGAATCAGGCAACCAGTTTGAAATGTTTGAAGATCTCAGACATACTCGATTGAGAGTCCGACAAAGCTTGTGGAAGCTGAATTGAGATCTCTGTTAATAGATTCTCAATATCTTCAAACGTATGGAGACGGTTAACAGGAATTCTAAGTCCGGTATTATTATAGGAAACACTTGGGAATACACTTAGATTAAAATAGTAGCCTTGGTTCATCATTCGGCGCACCATATTATAACCTACATCCGGTTTCCCTACTCCAATGAATCCGATAGGTGATAATGTTTCATTTATAAGCGGTAAGCCGAGTCTTTTTGCAGTATTGTTGAAAAATTCCATTTTGGTACGCATCTCGTCCTGCATCAAGTAAATCTCATCAGATAAATGAATTTTCGCCGCAGCAATGGTTGCACCTAAGACCATAGGAGGCATCTGTATCGAAAAGATAAAGGCCTTACTTGTATTCTTAATTAGGTTAAAAGTTGCTTCTTCAGGATAGATCAACAAGCCACCTGCAGTTCCAAATGCCTTCGTAAGACCGGTACTCAGATACAAACGCGGGTGATAATCACCCTGGCTCAAAACATACCCCGATCCATGTGGCCCTGTCCAGCTCATTCCATGTATATCATCAATATATAAATGCAACTGTTCGTGCTGATCAGCCATTCGGAACAAATCCTTTACAGGGGCAAAATCCCCCTGTATACTATAAACGCCATCTGCCATATACCAGATTTTCTGGTAATTATTTTTTAATGCCTTGATTCTACTTTCAAGCATATCCATACGATTATGCCTGATCACCTCGACATGCACATCCCTGGATTTCAACAGTTGAACAGCTGTTTGTACGCTATCGTGAACCTGAGAATCAAGTATGATCGCATCGTCATTCCCTACAATTATTGGAATATTAGACATATGCCCGACTGTGAGTGATTGCAAAAGCAGCAACGGTTTATTGCCAAATATTTCACTCAACAATTGTTCTGATTCCTGATAGTAACCGGATGAAACATAAGCACGTGAGGATGAAAACTGTGTTCCATACTTGTGTATGGCTTCAATTGCTCCTTGCTTTAAACGCTCATCATGTTCAAGACCCAAATATCCACATGAACCAAAATAAAGCAATTTATTTCCCCGTATAGTAATGTGCCTTCCGTCTAATGACACATCATCGGTACTATTGTGTACAATTCCGAGTTTAGCGGCGATTGAGGCAACCTGGTTGACAATCTCAATCACCATTTCATGCTTGCTTTTCAATTCTGACATAATGGTTTTTTGATTCACTGCGGCTACAATGAATGTTGATTTAACGGGAAGATATACGCATAACCCAAGTGTAAAGTTATGCCTGAGCAATTTTAAGTATCCCTTTTTCTGAAAATCTTATCAGCACTGTTTTCAACACAAAAAAAAAGCGGTTGTATTACCTTAAATACAACCGCTTTACAAATTTCTGGAATATTTACCTGACCAAACTCACATGACCGATCCTTGTTTCTCTCTTGTTATTTACATCTATGGTAGATACTCTGTAAACATAAACATCGGACTGTACCGGACTTCCTTTCACTGCTCCATCCCATCCTCCATCTAATGTATCCCATTCGTATACTTTCAATCCCCAACGGTCAAACACCTGAGCTTCAAGTCTTACTACATTGTAAGTATAAATTTTGAAAATATCATTTCGTGTATCGCCATTTGGAGTAAATGCGTTTGGTATATAAATGGTTGAACTTGGACGGATTTCCACTCTACTCATTATTGAATCAACACAACCGTTCAGATCGATCGTTAGTAGTTGGACATCATAAACTCCAACATCCGGATACATATGGGTCGGAGAAAAATCTTCTGAAACTGTTCCGTCTCCAAAATTCCAGTAATAAAATCCTGGGCTTCTGGTTTCATTAACAAAATTGACTAGTGGATAGATATCGCTGGCTTGCTCTGCGCTACTTGAAAATAAGGCATCAGGAGCTTTATAAATTTGCAATGCATTTGGCCTTGTAAGTGTCGTTGCACACCCACTATCAGTAGTAACTGTCAGAGATACCTGATACCATCCCCACGAAGGATAAAGATGTACAGGACTTTGATCCGATGAATTGGTTCCATCTCCAAAATTCCATGAGTATTGGACAATTGAGCCTGTTATCGGAAATGACTGATCTGTCAGTTGAACTACCGTTCCCTGGCATGCGCTTTCCGTTAAAAAGTCAACCACAGGTCTCGGAATAATCCGGATCATCCCGGTAGTACTGTCTTTACATCCGTGGTCACTTGCAATTAATAATTTTATAGGATATGAACCTTGATCATCATAAGTATGTGACGGACTTGGAAGGGTTCCAATATTTCCGTCGCCGAATGTCCAATACCAGGAACTTACATTCCCGTCAGGAATTGTACTCAGATCATTGAACTGAGCCGGACTGTCTTCACATGCTGCATCCACGGCAAAATCAGCTGTTGGTAATGCAAACACGTTTACCGCTCTCGAAATACTATTGCTACACCCATTGGCTGAAGTAACGCTTAAAGTTGCCTGATAGCTACCATAAGCTCCATACATGTGTGAAGGAGATGCACTGGAAGACACTGTTCCATCACCAAGATTCCAGGAATAATTCAATGGTGTGGCATCTGAGATAGTAGATGTATTTGAAAACTGAATAGGAATTCCATCACATACATTTGTATTTCCAAAAGAAGCAACAGGCTCAGCCCAAATGCGAAGAAGACTCGTTGAGGTATCTTTACAACCATTATCACTCGTAACTATTAGGCTCACGTTAAAAGTTCCTGCATTATGAAAAGCTAGTGACGGATTCTGAGAAGTGCTCAAAGTGCCATTGCCTAAATCCCATTCCCATGAGCTAATTGCACCGGCAGTTACTCCTGACATATCAGTAAAATCAACGGTTGAATGTTGACAAACCGGCCCGGATGTGGCAAAACTAGAGTTAGGAATCGGATTGACTTGCACTGTAACTTGATCTGAGTCTTCACAGCCGTCTGAGTTTACGACCCTTACTGTATAAGTTGTTGTAACGTTAGGGCTAACATTATAATTCGCAGTATTAATATTTCCCGGTGTCCAGGTATAATCACCAACACCGGAGGCAAATAGAGATGTTGGTTGTCCAAAACAGATGTTTTGATCAGGACCTGCATTTGCAACCGGAACAGGGCTTACTACAACCTGCGCCTGATCAGAGTTTACACAGCCGTTTGCATCTGTAACTTCTAATGTATAAAGGGTTGTTGAAGCCGGACTTACATTGATCGTAGCAGTTGTATAGCCTCCCGGATTCCATAAATATTGAGAACCTGCCGGACCGCTTCCGCTGAGGTTTGTATTGAAGCCGGGACAAATACTTTCATCGTTACCTGCATTCATTACAGGAAGAGGATTTATCGTAATCATATTATCGGTAGAGTCAACACATCCGGCATCAGATGTTACTCTGAGTTTAACATTGAAAGGACCTGCGGCATTGTAAACTGAAGCAGGATTTTGCAATACTGAAGTCTGACCATTTCCAAATGTCCATGACCAGGCATTAACACTACCTGAAGGTATTGCTGACAGATCGTTGAATGAAACTGCATTTGATACACAAACCGGAGCCGTATTGCTAAATGCAGCAACCGGCAAAGGATTCACGACAACAGTAACCTGGTCGATACCTGCACATCCTATTCCATCACTGACAGTGACAGTATATGTTGTTGTTACCGCAGGTGTGACTGTAATTGAAGATGTTGCAAATCCTCCGGGCATCCATGAATAATTTCCTGCTCCGGCAGATGCACTCAAAGTTAAACTCTCTCCCTTACAAATTCCTGAATCATTTCCTGCATCAACTGAAGGCATAGGGTTGACATTAACCCTCAGTATATCGGTATTTGAACAGCCCAATGCATCCGTAGCAATAACAGTATAATCGGTACTCACGACAGGTGAAACTGAAACATTTTGTCCTGCAAGTGTCCCAGGATTCCAAATGTAAGACCCTCCTGCTCCTGCTCCTGAGCCGGAGAGACTAGCTGAGGTTCCTTCACAAATGGTTTGATCTGCTCCGGCCAAAGCAACAGGTAATGCATTAACAATTACGTTCGCAACTGCAGTTCCCGTGCAGGAATTAGCATCAGTAACCGTAAGTGAATAAGCGGTATTCACTAATGGTGAAACATTAATAGTTTGCGTTCCACCTCCGGGTGTCCAAACATACGTTATATAACCTGCAGGCCCATCCAGTGTTGCCTGATCGCCGAGACAAATTTGTGCATCGGATACTGCAATCACAGGATTTGCATTAACTACAACATTCTGTTGGACCTGATGAGAACAACCACTTGCATTGGTCACATTTAGCGTGACATTATAATTTCCTGCCTGACTGAAAGTATGAGTTGGATTTTGTGCAGATGAAGTATTATTCGCACCACTAGCGGGGTCATTGAAGTTCCAGTCCCAGCTGGTTATTCCGGTACCTGCTGATAGATCTGTAAATACACTTGCCGTACCCGCACATTTGTCCGGCGCACTGAAAGCGGCAGTAGGTATGTTCGTATTTATTACTACTTGTTGTGAAAGACTGTCTATACAACCGGCACCGGAACTTATTACAAGTTTCACTGTGTAAGTACCATTTCCGGGGAAGGTATGCGAAGGATTTTGTGCATTACTTGTAGTAAGATCACCAAAATCCCAAGACCAGTTAGATGCCCCTACACTTTGATCCGTGAACTGGACCGGAAGTCCACTGCAGTTTGTCGTAAAAGTAAAGTTAGCTGCAGCAGCACCTACACCAGGCAGAATTCTAACTGTGTCTGTATCCATGCAACCGGAAGCACCGGCAGTAACTTCAAGATAATAATCACCAATTCCTACTCCATTAAGAGATTGCCCTGTTGTTCCACCAGGGAGCCAGCGATAAGTAGTAGCTCCACAAGCTGTTACGGCTGATCCATTCAAATTCGTGACTGCACCGCATGCCACACTTTGATCCGGTCCTGCATCGGCTTCAACTCCACAAACAGTAAAACAGAATGAGAACACCTGCAAACCTAAGTATGGACAATGATTATCTTTAACTGTTGCAGTAAAACAATATGGAGAATTAGAAATATCTGCCGTTGTCGGTGTCCAACTAAAATATGCCGAATCCCTTTTCCCGCCACTGGTAGTAAATGTTGCACCCGGGATTCCGAAATCCCAGTCAATTATTGTGGTGTCAGCTGCATCTGCATCAATGGATGCTGTCCAAAATTCAAAAGGAACATTTGCGCAAATGGTCTTGGTAAAAAATGGCATTCCATTCATACCTGTCATATTCGGAAGAAAATTATTACAAGCATTAACCGTAAGCTGAATATCTCTTTCTACCTGTCCGATTAGTACGCCATTCCTGTATTCACTAACAAGTACAGCGAATACGGTTACATCAGCGGTAGTCGGAACCATACAAATATCACCGGAAATCGAGCTGAAAATTACCGGAGGTGCCGATTGTACCGGCTGAGTATTTGAGTAAGGCGGCGAATAGGTTATTGGTGTATTCGCATCATCAAGCGGCGTAATAAGTTGGTATGTGATAGAATCTCCATCAGCATCATTTGCACCATGATTAAAGCAAAATCTTTGTCCAACACATGCAAAAGGCACCGGCTTGTTACTAAAGGTAGGAGAATTGTTACAAGGTGCAGCAATACTGTTCAATAAGCTATATACATACAAATCATTCGAAGACGCAGAAGCTACTGTCGTGATCGCAGCATTTCTGCAGCATTCACCGTAACTGAATTTCCAATCCGCACATGGTCCGGGAAGATTCACAATCCCTGTATATATCCATTCTTCAATTCCGGTATATGTTCCACCATCACAAGTTGTTGCAACATTGGGACAAGTGGCAGAGATTCTACTGGGACTTCCCGGGATTGGTGTCAAGTTTACCGAGCCACCGCCAAAACACGAAGATGTATAATTCACGTTTACGCTCGCCGGAGCACTGATACCATCACAGTCTCTGTAAAATGAATAAGTCAACCTGTACTGATTAGGTCCGAGACATTCGTATGTCAGATCGGCTCCCATGGCATGACTAGCTTTAGCATCTTCTGATCTAAAAGAAATCAGAAAGAGGAAAGCAAAGAAATACTTGCTGAAAGTGAGAAGTTGTTTACCCATAATACAGACTTTATTTTTGGTTAGTACAGACAATTTATTTTCGTGCGAATACACCCGATCCAAATTTAATCATGATTCGTAAAAATACAGATATTTTTCCGTAAAAACCAGCAATTTAACAACAAAAACAGGCCTACTTTTCAACAATTCAGTTATAGGTGAATGAGAGAAAAGAGTGGGTGAACGATTGAAATTAATAGGCGAGTTTTAAAACCTTCTTAAAAAAGCCAGAAAGTGGAAGATTGCCATCGCTTCAGGAACGGCTACTTTAAACCCAATTGACCATTATTAACACTTATTTGTCGAGGATTTCCTGTATCGGTTTGCCTGTAGAGCCATTTGGAAATTCAATATTCAACAGGCTGCAAATCGTAGGTGCAATATCTGAAATATCGATCGCAGCAGAAGTTGAACCTGAAGAAATTCCTGTTCCAAAAAATATAAGAGGAACATGTGTGTCATAGCTGTAAGCTGCACCATGAGTAGTTCCGGTTTTATTATACCACGACAACCAGGCAGGACGATATTGGATTATTATATCCGCTGATCTTGAAGCATAATAACCGTTCTGATAGAAACTAAAAAATGGTTTGTGAGTCGCACCTCTTGTCATATCACCGAATGTGTACACAGCAGAAACGCCGGGTAATGTCTCAATAAATTCAGCACATCTTCTCGCTACTTCCTCAGGGTCGATGCCCTTTGACATGATGTACGGTCGATTAAGGTAAACCGCACCCGATGAAACATCAAGAGTGAAAGCCTGATCCCCATACGCTCTATTAATAAATTCACGAATGGAATCAGAGCCTCTGTAGTTATTAATAAAATCTGCAGGAACTTTATGATCATCCAAAAAGCCGGGATTATGTGCAGCACCATGATCAGAAGTCAGAAATAATAAGTACTTCCCCTCTCCTATTGTCTTATCTAAGTAGTTTAAAAATAATTCTAATTCTCTGTCAAGCCTGACATAAGTGTCCTCAAGTTCAACGGCATTTGTACCGTACATGTGTCCTATATAATCAGTAGACGAAAAACTTACCGTCAACACATCACAAAAATCTCCTTGTCCGAGTTTCTCCTGACTTATCAATGACTCTGCGAACATTCGTGTAAATGTATTACCAAACGGAGTCTTTCTGATCAATTCTGACTCAGCCTCACGAAGTGAAGGGAGGTTATGAGGGAAGACAGGGGATTTTTCACCCTTGTACAATCCTTCATGAGGACTATTATCCGGTCCGCATTCAGTATAACTGCTAATAGGAAGTAAAGTATTCCAGGGTTTCGATAACAATGAATCTGAAACTTTTCTGGCATTAAAATCCGAAACCCATTTCGGAAGCTCATTAATATAATATGTGCTCGTTACCCAATTGTTTAAATATGGATCATGCCAGTATGCAGTATTGGCAGTGTGCCCAACCGGTAAGATGGAACCTCTGTCCTTCAATGAAACTCCATAACTGCGTGATTTGAAATTCGTACTCAACTTCAATTCATCGGCAAAAGTTGTTGCAAATAAATTCCGCGGAGACATCTTTCCGGAAATCGAAGTTGTACCTACCGGCTTCACCGTACTATCAGCAACACAATATATTTCCTTTCGCAAATTTCGGTCAAACCAATCGTTTCCGATTATACCATGAACAGATGGACTTGTTCCTGTAAAAATGCTTGCATGCCCGGGAGCTGTGTGGGTTGGAACGTAACCAAAATTTGCATTCTTACACGAGAAGCCATTCCTTAGTAATCTTTTAAATCCGCCTTCAGTATATTTCTCAGAAAAACGAAAAAGATAATCATAACGCATTTGGTCAACAACAATTCCAACTACCAGAGAGGTATTATTACCTACTTTCTGATCGCTTTTCTGAGCTCCGGCACTAAATATAAATAAGAGAAAAGCAACAAATATTAACGCGCGACGAATCATAAATATTAAGAATATAATTATTAATTTTAGTCCTGAACAGGCAAGGTCGGACGCCTGATCTTTTTATAGTACAAATATATTTTTGCCAGGATGTATCCAATCAACAAACCTAATATAACACCTCCAATAACATCTCCGGGATAATGTACACCCATATAAATTCTGCTATATGAATTTATACATGCCCAAAATAAGAAATAATGCCTGAATGCCCATACTCTTCCACGAACCAGAGTCATGACGAATGCAAATAAAGCAAAAGAGTTGGAAGCATGCGATGATACAAAGCCATAAAGTCCTCCACAATAATTACGAACAATATGCACCTGGGAGGCAATATCAGGATTGTGACATGGCCTCAGTCGCATGATGTTATTTTTCAAAACAGATGTTGAAATTTGGTCACTTAAGGTGATTGCAAGAACTATTGCAAATAAAAGCGCTACAAAATCTTTCTTCTCGTACTTATAAAGATACCAAAACAGGTACATATATAATGGTATCCAAAAATATTTATGACTGATCCAAAAAAATACCGGATCCAGTATTGGAAGATGCAACTGATTTAGAAACAAGAAAAGCGCAACATCTATTTCATTCAGCACTTGCAACATTTGAAACATATTAATTATTGAGTTCCTTCCACAACAGATCCTTTAATTCTTCCAAGCCATGTTGCGCTACTGAAGAAATAAACAGAGCAGTGACATCTTCCGGAAGATCATTTCGCATTTCATTCAAGAGTTCTTCGTCGAGCATATCAGCCTTGGTGATGGCTAATACTCTTGATTTGTCTAATAACTCAGGGTTGAATTGTCTTAACTCATTGAGAAGAACCAAATATTCTTCACGAATATTTTTGCTGTCACACGGAACCATGAATAACAGGATCGAATTTCTTTCAATATGCCTGAGGAATCTTAAACCAAGACCTTTTCCTGCGTGTGCACCTTCTATAATACCAGGGATATCAGCCATGACAAATGATTTTCCGTCACGATATGATACGATTCCCAAATTTGGAACCAGCGTCGTGAAAGGATAATCTGCGATTTCAGGTTTCGCTGCACTGAGCACTGATAACAAAGTTGACTTACCTGCATTGGGAAACCCTACCAGCCCGACATCAGCAAGTAATTTTAATTCCAGAATTTTCCACTCATCCTTTCCCGGCTCACCAGGTTGAGCAAATCTTGGCGTTTGCAAAGTTGCGGATTTAAAAAAAGTATTACCCTTTCCTCCTCTACCGCCTGGTGCCAGAATGATCTCTTGTCCATCTTCCGTAATTTCAAAAAGTACATCATTCGATTCAGCATCTCTTGCAACGGTCCCGATTGGCACTTCCAGAATTTCATCTTTTCCTTCATGCCCTGTCTTCATTGCTCCTGAACCATTTTGGCCGGCTTCAGCAATCACATGTTTCCTGTATTTTAAATGGAGCAATGTCCACAGTTGCTTGTTGCCCCGCACTATAATATGCCCTCCTCTACCTCCATCGCCTCCATCCGGCCCCCCCTTGGCTGTATTTTTGTCACGATGAAAATGAACAGCGCCAGCACCACCCGCACCACTGCGACAGCAAATCTTAACAAAGTCAACGAAATTTGAAGGCATCTACCAGGGCCAAATGACCGTTAAATATTAAATTATTTATCTGAAAATCGTTTGATCAGGAACAAGAGGAAACTTATTGTTTAACTAAGCCTCTATCACGCTTGTTAATCTGCTGAAGATCTCTTCAATTGTTCCAACACCTTTAACGCCATGAAACTTTCCCTGTTCATTGTAGTAATTTTTTAAGGGAGCTGTCTTAGAATTATACTCAACAATTCTCTTCTGAATTACTTCTTCGTTTTGATCATCAGGCCTTCCTGAATCCTTTCCCCTGTTAAGTAATCGCTTGATCAATTCATCATCTTCTACTTCTAAAGCAAGCATCATGCTGATACTTGTGTTTTTTCTTGCCAATAGCTGGTCTAAGGCTTTCGCCTGGTTCGTGGTTCTGGGAAAGCCATCAAAAATAAAACCTTTAGCATTACGATTTGCATCCACTCTTGCCTCTATCATTTTTATGACCACATCATCAGGTACCAGTAATCCCTGATCCATTAATTTCTTCGCTTCAACTCCAAGAATTGTCTTATTAGCTACTTCAGAGCGTAAAATATCACCGGTCGAGAGATGCACTAGCTGATACTTTTCGATAAGGTTGGCAGACTGAGTCCCTTTACCAGCACCGGGAGGACCAAACAAGACAATATTTAACATAATTGAAAACGAAATTAATGGATGAAGAAGAGAAATTCAATCAGGATAAAAACTTCTCCACTGCGAATATATGAAATTGATTCTCTTTTATTCGTGCAATTGTGCGATAATTTATTCTGCAAGCTTATATATATCCTGAAGATTTCGACCAAATCCATCGTAATCCAAACCATATCCAACTAAAAAATCATTCGGAACTTCAAATCCAATATAATCAAGCTTCAGGTCGTGTTTGAGGGCAAGGGGTTTAAACAGAAGGCTTGCAAATTTAATTTCCTTTGGATGGTGTTTTTTAATTTCCTCCAATAAATAAACTGCCGTATCGCCTGTGTCAACGATATCTTCTAAAATAATGACACTTCTGTCTTTTAAATTCTCTGCCACACCAACTAGGCTTTTAACAATTCCTGTTGATTGAGTTCCCGAATATGAGGATACCCTGAGAAATGAAATTTCGCATTCTATTTCCAATCTTCTAAATATGTCTGCAGCAAATAAAAATGCTCCATTCAATACGCACAAGAAGACCGGCGTCTTTCCTAGCATATCCTGGTTGATCGCCTTTGCAAGCTCAGCAATTCTTGCCTGAATCCTGGATTCAGAAATATTGATATTGAAAGTCTTGTCCTTGATTGTTACTCTTTCCATAAATTCTGAATTTGCGCAAAAGTAAGATTTATGGCTTGCCTTCCCAATCTATTATCCTCAAATAAATGAGTTTCTCAAAAGACAAACTTATGTTAATTTGCAGCACAAATGGAACCTCATTTTTATAATAAGTTGCGCCTTGGGATACTCGGAGGTGGTCAATTAGGTCGAATGCTCCTCCAAAAGGCCATTGATTACAATATCACAACAAGTGTGCTCGATCCTGATCCTGATGCCCCATGTAAAAATATATGCGATAATTTTGTCGAAGGTTCATTCACGGACTATGAAACAGTCTATCAGTTTGGTAAAAGCGTGAACCTTCTTACCATTGAAATAGAGCATGTTAACGTTGATGCTCTTGCTCAACTGGAAAAAGAAGGCATATCAGTTTTCCCCCAAAGCCGGATCATTTCTATGGTGCAGGATAAAGGGGCGCAAAAAATATTTTTTAGAACTCACGGCATCCCAACGGCTGAGTTTCACATTATTGACTCAATGGAGCATTTGGGACGCTACGCCTCGATGTACCCCTGCATGCAAAAATTGCGGAGAGGCGGATATGATGGAAAAGGTGTACAAAAACTAAATACCATAGAAGATATTCCAACTGCCTTAATTGGTCCAAGCATTATAGAAAAGCTTATTGATTTCGAGAGGGAAATTTCAGTTATAGTTGCCAGAAATCAAAGAGGTGAAGTAGCTGCATATCCGGCAGTAGACATGGATTTCAATCCTGAGGCAAATCTTGTGGAATACTTGTATTCCCCTAGCTCTATAGACGAGGTTCGCCAAAATGAAGCTCTGGAACTGGCGATCCGGGTGGCAAATTCATTACAAATTGTTGGTGTGCTTGCAGTAGAAATGTTCCTTACGAAAGATGGTGACTTGCTTGTGAACGAAATTGCGCCGAGACCACATAATAGCGGCCATCAAACTATCGAAGGAAATATTACATCGCAATACGATCAGCATCTTAGAGCAATTTTTAATCTTCCTCTGGGGAGTACCAAAATATCACAACCAAGCGTTATGGTTAATCTGTTAGGCGATAGTAACCATCAAGGAGAAGCAGTTTACAAAGGCCTGGAAAAAGTGTTAGCCATGGAAGGAGTTCATGTTCATCTTTATGGAAAACGTCTAACTAAACCCTTCAGAAAAATGGGTCACATCACCATCTTAGCCGATTCATTGCAAGAAGCAAAACAAACGGCTGTCACGGTAAAAAAAACAATTCAAGTTGTCGCTGCGCCTGAACACTGAATCATTCATATATAAATAGAGCTATGAGAAAGCAAACACAAGTAGGTATTATCATGGGCAGTCAAAGTGACCTGACCATTATGAATGAAGCTTCAAAAATCTTAGATGAGCTGCAAATTCCCTATGAAATTTCAATAGTATCTGCTCACAGAACACCGGAACGGATGTATGAATATGCAAAGAATGCCGTCGAACGAGGACTGAAGGTGATAATTGCCGGGGCCGGTGGTGCTGCGCACCTCCCCGGAATGGTTGCTTCACTTACACCTTTGCCGGTAATTGGAGTCCCAATTAAATCTACAAATTCTATCGATGGCTGGGACTCAGTACTTTCGATTTTGCAAATGCCCAATGGAGTTCCTGTAGCTACTGTTGCCTTAAATGCTGCACAAAATGCAGGCATTCTCGCAGCTCAAATAATCGGATCTTCAAACACAATTATTCTTGATCGTGTGGCGCTATTCAAAGAAAAGTTAAAGGATAAAGTAAATAAGAGTAATCAAGATATTTCATCATCCTAAACATCAATCGGCTGCATTTTACTGTAGTTTTTCATTGATACATTTTGACAGTTTTATCACCAATATCCTGACGTTTACCAAATAAAATCGGCATTCACCAAGCTTTGCGCCTATAATGGGCACTTAGTCTGCACAATATGCCAAAGTTAATAATCTTCTTTTTTTGTATTATTTGTTTATGCACCGACACGGTTGTCTGCTATTCTCAAGTTCATTCAGTATCGGTGAAAATTACAGAAACTTCGAATGATTCCTTAGGTCCCTGGACAAAGAGTGTACAATACATTGACAGCCTCGACCTTGACGGATCCATTCTGGCACAGACTACCAGGGTCTGGAATGGAACTGATTGGCTGGATCAAACTACAGAAAAATTTATCTACAACATTAATAATCAGGTTCTGGAAAAGATAAAATTGCTGTGGAACGGAACTGAATATATTCCGCAAATTAAATCAGAGCGCTCATACGATATCTCCGGAAATGTATTACAAGAAGTAAATTACCAATACTATTCTAACTCGTGGGTCCCCAGCACCAAAAGAGAATATCTTTATGATCAGACCTTATCAAGGACAACAATTACAAGTTTTACTTTTATTACCGGGGCATGGATACAAAGCGAACAACATATTCTGAACTATAATACGAATCAAACTTTATCTTCTGAAATAAGGAGTAGCAGTAATGGATTATCCTGGGATACCGTAAGTCTGAAAACCTACTCCTATTCTAATCTATCAGGAGATCTGCTTCACGACTCAACGTTTTACTATACTTCATCCGGTTTTCTCCTGCAACAAATTGTTCATTATTTTTATGTTAGCCCTTCGAAGATAAACAAAACGATCAGACAAGAATATTACTCATTCATCTATTCAGACAATGATACCAGTTATATAGAATCTGAACTTTATTTCGAATACACTCTTGATATCGTCCGAAATGCAACAGGACAAATCATCGAAGAACACGGAGCTCAAACCAGAGGTAGTTCACAAGCCTGGGCTTTTGAGCACAGATACTATGGATTCAACCAGGCCGGAGAAATTGACTTTGTATACAATCACGAAGGAACAAATCTCAGCACATCCATCAACCGTCAAAAGCTGTATAGTTACCCTCTTCTGAACATGACCTATACATCAACAGGAACCAGTTGTATTGGCTGCAATAATGGCAAGGTTAATGTATCAGCAATCGGCGGAGTAGCTCCATACACTATTAGTATAAACTCAAACCTAGGCTCAGTCACTGGCATGAGCATAATTTACCTTCCTCCCGGCAACTATAATTTCTGTTTGGCTGATGATATCGGCAACGAAATCTGTCATGATGTTACAATACTTGAATACTTAAACGGAATTGACAAAAACAGCTTAGAAGATTCTTTTAATTTTACAACTATCTCCGGCTCCTCTGATGTAATGATAAATAATCATTACCATTCGCCTGTTCACTTTAACCTTTTTGATACGAGTGGGAAAACTATTTTCACAAAAGCAATAGCTCCCGGAATTTTCCGACTTCATGTGAATGAAGTATCCGGTGGGTATTATTTTTATTCAGCATTAAGCGCCGGATTTGCTAAAAGCGGAAAACTAATTCTCATCAAATAGTACATTTTCTTGTTGAAAAAGTATCAAAATTGATCACCCAGCCTTTTTCGTATGTCTTGATTTAATTTCTTAATATTTGTTCCTTCATTTATAGGGTTATTAATATGATCTGTCTCTGATATTTTCGCAGACGATAAGATCATGAAAAACATCCTTAAAGCATATATTACATTTCTGTTTATTTTAATTTGGAAAAATTCATTTTCTCAAATTAATACATCTGCGAGGGCTTCCGGAATGTCCGGAACTTGCCTTACACTGGCAGATGTACTGAGCACCCACCAAAACCCAGCACAAAACATATCGGGTGAATCAATTTCTACAGCCATAAATGCTTCCCGGTATTTCAATATAGCCGAATTAAATTCAATAACTGGATCTGTACTTTATCCTATAAACAAAAAACATGCTGCCGCTTTTCATTTGTTCAGGATAGGTTCAAAGGATTTTTATGATCAGGAATTTGCACTTTCTTATGGATTGATTTTGTCTCAAAAAATAAAAATCGGCATACAGCTGGAAAGAAAAAGTAAATTCTATCAACAGGAAACACAAATTTCAATTTCATGCTGGACATCAACTATAGGCCTTTCTTCAATGCCCCTGCCCTGGCTCCAACTTGGAGCTTCCGTTTCGAATCCAGATAGTCCTAAATGGAACAACCAACAAAGAACTATACTCCCCGGAATCATTCGTATCGGAACCAGAGTAAATTTCTCTAAAAATACACAGCTATATTCTCAGTTCAATAAGACCAAATCACTACCCGGGTCATTTCATACGGGACTTGAATACAGTCCGGCTCCATTATTACAGTTTAGAACCGGGGTCAGTACCAATCCATTCAAACAATCTTTTGGATTTAGCGTCATCAAGAAAAACACACGAATTGATTTTGCATTGGTGAATCATTATCCGCTTGGAATGAGTCCGGGAATCGGTATCCAACATAAGTTTCAAAGATGAATAAGCTAGCTCTTTTCCTATGTTGCATTATTTGCTTTTCAAAAGCCGGCCTTTCTCAAAATGAGCAAACGGATGATTTGATCCGGGAAAAATTAGCAGAATTGGAAACTGAATCATTTCAAGAAAACAACTCACAGGAAGATTATCAGTTATTCGAGGCAATTGAATTATACACTCACTCTCCTCTAAACATCAACACATGCACCGAAAATGAGCTGATACAGTTCCCTTTTTTCAATCATCAAATTGCTAAACAACTTATTGAGCATAGACTAAGGTTTGGAAAACTTATATCGATTGAAGAACTTCAACTGATTGACGGAATTGAACCTGATAAAATAAAAAGCATGAAGACATTGCTGACTTTAGGAAGCAGTGCTTCTCAAAGAAAAATTACTATAAAAAGTCTTCTACAAGATGGAGAAAATTCTATACTGATCCGATATCAACCGAACAATTATGTTGAAGAAAAAAATTCAGAAGAAAGAGGATCTCCCCACAAGATCTATTTTAGATACAAGTACCAATTTGCCGACAGGGTACGTTTTGGAATAACAGGTGAAAAAGACGGAGGTGAGAAGTTTTTTAAAGGCACAAACAAAACCGGGTTCGATTTCTATTCAGGCAACCTGATTTTCAAATCGAAAACGTTTCTGAAGCAAATAACTTTAGGCGATTACACAGTACAATCCGGGCAAGGTCTTGTGCTTTGGTCAGGGATGGGATTCGGAAAAAGTTCAGAGGTTTTAAATATTCAAAAACAAGGCAGCGGTGTAAAGCCCTACACTTCAGTAGATGAAAATAATTTTATGCGAGGAATCGCAATCAGTACCTCCATAAAAAGCTGGACCACTGATATATTCTTCTCGTCACATAAAAAGGATGGTAACTTTGTTAGCGGAGATCCGGAAAATGCATTTACTGCCTTTCAAACTTCTGGCTATCACAGAACTGCTGCAGAGATTGAAGATCGAAAAAATATACTTGAAACCAATATGGGCGGATCTGTTAAAAAACCTATTGGTAATTTCTCTTTTGGAGCAGTTGCCTATTATACAAAACTTTCCAACCCACTCTTAAAAGAAATCAGCTTAAATAATCTTTATGATTTCAGAGGTAAAACGAATATAAACTATGGTATTAACATCTCATATTTATATAAAAACATCCACAGCTTTTCAGAAATTGCACGTAGTCAAAATGGCGGTACAGCATTACTTATAGGTTCAGTTATTCACTTGCACCCAAAAATTAGCTATGCATTTATTATTAGAAACTATGAAAAGAACTATCAGGCTGCGTTGGCTAAGGGATTTTCCGAAAACACTAAGACTACAAACGAGCAAGGTATATTTTCAAGCATACAGATAAAAATTCCTTTCAATTTGACTTTATCTGCCTATGCAGACTACTTCGTCTTTCCCTGGAGTAAATTTGGAGTCGACGGACCAAGTTCAGGAAACGAGTATCTGATGCAAATAAAATGGCGACCTAAACGGAGCATTGAATCCTATTTGCAAATGAAATCTAAAATAAAAGAAGAAAATACCAGACCTGAAGGATCATCATTTAACCGGATCTTGTCGAACAGGCGCACAAATGTTCGTTGGCACATCAGAATAAAATTAAATGAAACATGGGATTGGGGCAATCGAATAGAAAAAAGTTTTTATGAAAAAGCTAATGGAGAAAGCAGTTCCGGAATAATGATTTACCAGGACATCCTTTATCATCCTCTTAATTTTCCGCTGTCTGTCGGAATTAGATATGCACTCTTCGATACCGACAATTATGACACCCGCATATATGCCTACGAGAATGATGTCTTGTTTAGTTATTCCATCCCTGCCATGCAAGGACGTGGCGAAAGAATGTATATAAATCTCCGATATAGAATAAACAAAATGATCGACCTTTGGTTAAGATACTCTATCACAAATTACAATAAAGATGTATCACTGACTGAAGATGCGAATGCAATGAAAGATCCCAAGAAGGATATAAAAGTGCAAATGCGTCTTCGCTTCTGATTAATTGTACTCCAATTTGAATCCTGATAAAATCAGGTGATCCCAGTAGGCGGGATAAGATTTTGATACTACAGCCGGATCATCTAAGACCAAGGGGCCACAAATAATTGATAAGGGAGCAAGTGCCATGGCAATTCTATGATCGTTATAGGTGTTCAATTCTCCCGTAAAAGTTGTCATGCCACCCTGCTCAACATACAAGTTGTCATCATCATTATCGTAATTCAATCGAACCCCCAATTTAGCTAACTCTGATTGCATAGCTTGAATACGGTTTGATTCCTTTATCCGCAGTGTATGAACATTTGAGATCTTAGCTTCAATGCCCAAACCAACGCAAGTACACACTAAAACAGGAACGAGATCCGGAATATCATTACAGTCTGCATGAAAATAATTAACAGTCGTAAGGTTTGGGTCTTTAAAAATATGTACCCCTTCTGACGAATATTCCGTTCTCACCGAAAACCTACTCATAATCTCTGCAATTCTTTCATCACCTTGAATGCTATTCTTCGACAGACCCGGTAAGAATATTGAGCCATTCTGACTTAAGGCACAGAGCTCATACCAAAAAGCAGCGGCACTCCAATCCGGTTCAACCGGTGAACTCTGAACTGAATAATTACCGGGTGAAACATGAATTAAATCTTCTTGCCAGTCGACCTTCACTCCGTTTCTTTTCATTAGATCAATTGTCATTTGTATATACGGTACTGAAGCCGGCTCCTTTGTCAGGTAAAGATCCAAACCATCAGTAAAAAGCGGAGCGATCATCAATAATGCGCTGACAAACTGAGAACTTAAAGAAGGATCGACCTCTATCCGTCCTCCTTTTAAAGTCCGGCCATTAATCTTCAGTGGTGGAAAACCATTCTCCTTTAAATAAGAAATATCAGCTCCGGCTTGCTTCAATGCATCTACCAAATGACCAATTGGTCGTTCATGCATTCGTTGCGATCCTGTTAAATTCCATGAACCGGGTCTTACAGACAACAGAGCGGTGAGAAATCTATAAACTGTCCCGGCATCTCCGGCATCAATCTCATTTTTCAGATTATTAAGAATTTCTATCAAAACCTTTGTATCCTCCGACTCAGAAAGATTCACCGGTTTAAAATTCGGATTTGAGACAGAATTGATAATTAGCAACCTGTTAGCAATGCTTTTCGATGTAGGAAGATCAATAGTACAGTTACTAATTTCATTTGGAGGAATGACCTTAACTTTTTTCATAGTACCGAACTATTAAAAAGTTGCATCGTTTGCTCCATCACATTCCTTACCTTTTCCACATCCGCAAATTGGTTGATTGTAACAAGACCAATCTGAGGGATCAGTGTAAAATTTAATTTTCCATTAATGTTTTTTTTGTCCTTGTATGCATAGTCCAACAACGATTCGACATTGAACTTTGTGTTTGCAAAATCAAAATGACGGGTAAAATATAATATGATCTCATCCAACTCAGATTCACCAAGACCCAAAACAGATTTTGACAATAATGCTTCTGCAACGATACCGTATGCTATTGCTTCACCATGCCGAAGTGGGTCTTTATGATTTGCCAATGAGTAGGCTTCAATCGCATGTCCGATCGTATGACCAAAATTCAAAGCATGCCGCACACCCTGGTCTTTTTCATCTCTAACTACAAAAGAGTTCTTTATTTCAATTGATCTTTCAATCAATTGAGCCAAGTTGGCAGATTCAGAACTTGTTTGTGATGAAAGACTATTCCACAAAAATTTATCGGCTATCAAACCGTGTTTTGCAATTTCTGCCATGCCGGAATTTAATTCCCGATCAGATAAAGTATTTAAAAACTCCGGAAATACATACACAGCTTTCGGATGGTAAAAAGAGCCTATTTGATTTTTTAAACCCAGGAAATTAATTCCGGTTTTTCCTCCTGATGATGAATCTACCATCGATAATAATGTCGTTGGTACTTGAATATGCTTAATTCCCCGAAGTATGGTTGAAGCTACAAAGCCGCCAAGATCTCCTACCATCCCGCCCCCCAAACTAATGAGTATCGAGTCTTTGTCTACATTTGCCCTTGTCAGTTTTTCCCAAACTTTTATACAATTTTCAATATTCTTACTTTCATCACCGGCTTGTATTTCAATTATTTCAAATCTTTGCAAAGAGGATAATTCTTTCAGGAATACAGGTAAGCAAATTTGTTTGGTATTCGTATCGACGAGAATAAATTTTAAAGCAATCTGATTGCTACCGGAAAGAAAATCATTCAGGATATTTAAGCAATTATGGCCAACATGAATTTCACTACCAAGGTAATGCTTATGAATCTCCATAAATTTTATTTTACTTCTTTCCGGATTTCAATTAAATTCATTACCCGTGTCTGATGATGAATAGATTCACTATGAATTTTTTCAAATAGCTGAATGATAAATTCACGGGTAAGATCTTTTTGCATTCCTGATTTTTGCCTTGTTCTAAGTATCTCATTCCAGCGTTCGACTTGAAGGATAGTCATATTATTCTCCCTCTTATACTGCCCGATTTCACGTGCAATACTCATTCTTTCCGCCATCATGTTGAGAATGTCTTCATCTATTTTGTCAATTCTATGTCGCAGCTCTTCCAGTAAATTTAAAAAAATTACATCATCCACAGATTGCTGACGGAGTATCAGGGAGTTCAATAATTCTTTTAACTCAAGCGGAAGTAATTGTTGTTCCTTATCACTCAAAGCATTTTTAGGATCCGGATGAACTTCAATCATTAGTCCATCAAAACTTAAATCCATAGCCGTCTGAGAAAGTGATGAAACCAGGCTTTTGTTGCCGGAGATATGACTGGGGTCACAAATAATCGGTAAATTCGGAATACGTCTTTTTAATTCTATAGGTATTTGCCAATTAGGAGCATTTCGATATTTCGATTTCTCATAAGATGAAAAACCTCGGTGGATCGCAGCAATTTTTCGGAGACCGGAATTATAAATGCGTTCAAGTGCACCGATCCAAAGCTCTAAATCTGGGTTTATTGGATTCTTTACAAAAACCGGTATATCTACTCCCAACAATGCATTCGCAATCTCTTGCACCAAAAATGGATTAACGGTAGTTCTTGCACCTATCCAGAAACAATCTATCCCGGCACTCAATGCCTGTTCGATATGTCGAGGATGTGCCACTTCTACGGCCACCGGCAGTCCATTTGCCAAACCTGCCTCTTTTAGCCATTTTAGACCTTCTTCACCTATGCCCTGAAAAGAGTCAGGTCTGGTACGAGGTTTCCATATTCCTCCTCTGATCAGATTGACATTCTGAGTATTAAGGCTTTCAGCGATTTCATTTATCTGAGTCCTGGACTCAATACCACACGGACCTGCTATTATAAATGGGAAACCTTGTCCAAAACCCCAGGAATAAAGTGGAATTAATTCTGTCATATTTTGTTGATCCATAATTGAACAAAGATACAATTACATTTTTGCTGATTGAGGCGAATGAATTACGTTTGCATTCGCAAAACTATGAAGAAAACACCTATTTCTTTTGAAGATACACAAACCGCTTTCGTCTCAAAAACGAATGCCGGCTTGAATAGAGCATATTGGCTATTTCAGATACTTTCAATAAACTGGCTTGTTCAAATAAGTCCTGCCGTATTCAAATTCGCACTTTGGGCTCATTTACCGGTCAAGGGTATTATCCGGGCAACTGCCTTTAGACATTTCTGCGGTGGAGAATCTATTAAAGATTGTCAGAAAACAATTGAAAGCCTGGCAAAGTTTAACATCGGTACAATTCTGGACTACTCTGTAGAAGGAAAAGAATCGGAAGTAGATTTTGATCGGTCACTGGAGCAAACACTATCGACCGTACTCAGAGCGAAAGGAGATCCGAAGATACCTTTTTCAGTATTTAAACCTAGTGGATTTGCAAGAATTGCCTTGCTTGAAAAAAAGAACTCAGGAAAACTTTTA
>Ga0116144_10001715_pt1 | contig 25327 bp, 13 predicted proteins | sample AD_UKC035_MetaG_FD_89746 | JGI IMG/M metagenome (GOLD analysis project Ga0116144, IMG submission 89746) | Active sludge microbial communities of municipal wastewater-treating anaerobic digesters from USA - AD_UKC035_MetaG | ecosystem: Engineered > Bioreactor > Anaerobic > Digestate | place: USA...
CGGGAGTTTGAGCCGGTCCGGCTGGTCCGGGCCAGCCGTTTCCGCCTGGACGGCAGGCAGCTGACCGTGGCCGAAGCGGTCAATCATCCGGTGCGGCCGATCCGCCACGGCTTCGCCCACGAGAGCTTCCGCCATCCCGAACTGGAAACGCTCCGGAAGAAGTACCGGCTGGACGAGATCGGGAAGAACGCCCCGGACGAGTTCAGCCGGCAGCTGGCCCTGCGTGACTGGGTCAGCGCCGCCTGGACCTCCGGCCAGCCCTCGGTGCGCCACCCAGGCAACGGCGGACCCGACCACGACTATCTCGCGTCCGTGATGCTGGAGAAGTCCCGCCGGTCCGGCCACTGCTACTTCTGCACCTACAAGGCCCTGGCCTCGGTCCAGCTGGCCTCGGCCTTCGGCTGGACGGCCCGGCTGATCAACTGTGACGGCCAGCACAGTCCGGCCGGCCCGGCCAACTGCGGCCACATGGTTTACGAGATCTGGTCCAACCAGTTCAACAAGTGGTACCTGAACGACTCGCTCTTCAACGTCCATTACGAGAAGGAGGGCCGGCCGCTCTCGATCTACGAACTGCGGCGCGAGTTCCTGACCAACCGGAGCCGGGCGGTGCGGCAGGTCTGGGGTCCGGGCCGCCATCCGATGCCCCGCGAGGTCCACGGCGGTTTCGGCGCCTGGAGTTTCGAGTGGTACGTGGTCTATCTCCACAACAACCTGCTCGACTTCCCGGCCGGCGACCACATCCACCCGCTGCTGATGCCGCGCGACCGCTTCAACCGCAACCGGAACTGGCGCCGCTTCGACCCGAAGACCGGGACCGGCCGCAGCAACGTCTATGTCTGCAAGGGGATGGTCATCGAGGAGTCGGATCCCTACCACCTGAATTACCCGATCAACCAGGCCGAAATCATGCTGCTCCGGAACGGAAAATCACTCACGGTCCGTTTCCACCACAACCTGCCCAATTTCAGCCACCTCGAGGTGAGCGCGGACGGCCGGAAGCACCGTTTTGAAGACCAGCGGAAGGCCGAGCTGGAGTGGAATCCGCGCCGGGGCGAAGGACGCCTCTCGGTCCGCGGCGTCAACACCCGCGGGGTGGCCGGACCGGAGAGCCGGGTAACGATAAAATCCGCCGACTGAAACGGGACCGCCCGACAAAAACCGCCAACACCCTGGAGTCAGCCAAGATGAAAACGCGGATGACCGCCGCCGAGAAGAAGGAACTGCTCGGCCGGCTCGACCTGAAGGCGCCCTCGCTGGCCCCGCTCGACCTGGCCGCCTGGCCGCTCGATGAACGCTGGACCGGCCGGCGCCTGCACCGGGCTCTGGTGGAACGAGTTTCACCCCGGCCCTACCTGACGGCCGGCGATTACCGGGAAGTGGCCCGGCGCCTCAACGCCGACGCCCCGACGGCGGCCGCCGCCTACCGGAAGCGGGGGCGCGAACTGCTGGCGCTGGCCCGCGCCGGCGACCGCCGCTTCTGGAACGATTACCGTTTCGACAACCTGCACGGCCTGGGCTGGGCGGCGGCCCTGACCGGCGACCCGGCCTATCTCCGCCAGGGCGAGGCGGTGCTTGCCCACCACTGCTGCCAGCTGCCGCCGCCGCCCGGCGGCAAGCACCGCGGCGGCTTCGGCTGGGACGGCCTGACGGTCGGCCGCTACCTGAGTTACGCCACCGAGTTCCTCTACCTGGCCGCCGCCGCCGGGCTGATCGAGGACGAGGTCCTGGCCCGGGTGCTCCTGGCCGGCCACCGGAAACTGGCCTTCACGCACCGCCACCGCCGCGATTTCCACTTCAGCAACATCACCCTGGTCGGGGCCATCGGCTCCTTCTTCTGGGCGACGCTCTTCCCGGAGTTCAAGGATGCGGACCGCTACCGGGAAGAGTGGGGGCGGTTCCTGGCCGACAATGTCGAGATCATCTTTCGCTCCGACGGCGGCAATTACGAGCAGAGCCCGAATTACCACAGCGTCTGCCAGTACTGGTACGCCTATGCCTGGCGGCAGGACCGGGTCAACCATAAAATGCTGCCGGACCGGGTGATCCGGCGCCTGGAAAAATCGGCCGAGTTCTTCTCGGCGCTCCGGATGCCGGGCGGCGAACTGCCGCCGGTGGGCGATACCGGCCTGCGCCGGCGTGACCTTTCGCTGGCCCTGACCGCCCTGACCTGCGGCCGGCCGGACCTGCTGCACGGAATCGGCAAACTGCCGGAACTCGGCTGGCACCTGGGCGGCCGCTTCGTCACGGCCGATTTCTCAAGCATCAAGCCGCCGAAAAAACTGAATTACGCCTTCCCGAAATCCGGCTTCTACCCGATGCGCTCCGGCTGGAAAAAGGAGGCGGCCTACGCCCTTTTCCTCTGCGGCCCGCACGGCATGTTCCACGGCCACTTCAACCTGCTCTCCCTGATCGTCTCGGCCGGGCAGAACCTGCTGATAACCGATCCGGGCGCTTACAGCTACGACAACTCGCCCAACCGGCTCGGCTTCCTTTCCACCCCCTTCCACAGTACCCTCTCCCTGCACAATATCTCCCATCGTCCCTGGGAGGACGGCCAGCCGCCGCTGGCCCGGGTCACCCAGTGGGAAGAGGCCGGCGCCGGCCTCCTGGCAACCGCGGTCAGCCGGGCTTATGACCACCTCCACGGCCGGCCGGTCCTGACGCGCCAGTTCTACTACGACGGCGACCGGACCTGGATCATCTGCGACCGGCTCGAAAGCGATTCCTGGTACGCCTTCAGCCAGAACTTCATCCTGCCCCAGGGCCTGGCCCGGAAGCGGGTCCAGGCCGGTTCCAACCTCTGGCTCGGGGTCACCGGCGGCCGCGGTCCCCGGCTGATGATCGCCCAGGCGGACGCCCATCTCTGCGCCCACATCCAGGCGACCGGACTGCCGGTTCGCCGCCAGGCGAAGACGGCGCCCCAGAAACTCTGCTTCATCAAGAACGAGACCCGGACCGGCTATGTCACCCTCCTGCGGATTCTCGAAAAGGGGGAGAAAATTGGACAAATTTCCTTGCATATGCACAAAGAGGCCGGCCATCGGATGCGGGTGGAGGCCGGTTACGCCAACCGGCGGGTGGAACTTCTCTTCGGGGGGCGGGTCACCCTTAAAAAATAGGGGCGACCAGGAAGCGTCCGTACTGGTCAGCCCCGTTTGACAATCGTGATTGTCCGCCTCTTGTTCCGGCATTATTAAAGAACAAAAGAATCCGGCCGGGCTCCCGGAACCGGATTTTTGTATGATAAAAACAGTATCATAGACAATAAAAAAGAGCCCTTCATTCCCGGTTTGAGTATATGTTTGTTTTGATTGACAAAAACCGGGTTCTGGGGTTTAATATTATTCATGAAACGGACCAATATACCCGCCTATCTCCGCATCGAACACGACCTGCGCAAGAAGCTGGAAAGCGGCCGGTTGAAACCGGGCGACCGGATGGCGCCGGAGTACGAACTGGCCGAAGAGTACAAGGTCAGCCGGATGACCCTGCGCAAGGGCCTCTCCCTGCTGGTCTCCGAAGGATACCTTTACCAGGTGCCGGGACGCGGCACCTTCGTGACCTCCCCGGACGACCAGAGCCTGGAGGTCATGCGCAAGCAGCGGGACAAGCTGCGCAAGATGAACCGGGGCGTCGGAATGCTGATCCCCTCGGTCACCGTCTCGCTCTACCTGGGCATCGTGCGCGGCGCCGAAGATGCCTGCCGGGAGAACGGATTCCACCTGGTGCTCGGCAACTACGACGGGGTCCCCGAAAAGGAAAAAGAGTATCTTTCGATGTTCGCCGACCGCGGTATTTCCGGGCTGATCGTAGCGCCGAGCTATAATTCCAACCTGAACAACGGATACCGGAACCTGGTGGAAAAGAAGATCCCGGTAGTCCTGACCGGACTCGAACTGTCTGGCCTGACCGCCGACCTGGTGGCCACCGATTACTTCAACAGCGCCTACCTGGGAATCGAACACCTGGTCAGGTCCGGCAGCCGGAAAATCGTCTCCTACGCCTCCCAGTACGTGACCTACGCCAGCCGGGAAAAGGTGGCCGGCTTCCGGGAAGCCCTGCGTAAAAACAACCTGGAGGCCCCGGAAACATTCTTCCGCGAAGTGCCCCTAAAAAAACCGCTCGACCCGGACGAGACGATCGGGTTCTTTCGACAGGAAGAGGTGGACGGCATCTTCTCCGGCAACGAATCAACCACCATCAAGCTCATCAATTTTCTCAACCTCTTCGCCGGCCGCCTGCCAAGGAAGATACGGCTGGTCTGTTTCGACCGCCCGATGATCGTACCCCAGTCGAACACCCCGGTCGCCTACATCATTCAACCGACCCATGAAATCGGCCGAACGGCCGTCAACCTGCTGATGGCGCGCATCAAGGAGAAACGGACCCATCAGCCCCAGCCCTATAAAAAGGTCCTGCTTCAGCCGAAGATACAGATGTCCGACGAGGAGCCGGCCTGGAACCTGGAACCGGATTCTCCGCTCGAGAGCAAACCATTCTAACCCCCCCTCCCCGGAGAACCGAAAAGGGCCGGCGGCCGGATTCGAGCTGCCTTTTGATCCGGGCCGGCCGCACTTGATTGGCCCTGAAACCTGATTGTATAATCCTTAATGATAGGTTACCTGCCCCTTGATTTTTTCCGGCGGCCGCGGCTTCTTTCCGCGAGACAATTTTAACCGGGAGGCGTGTCATGCGGAAGTTCGTTTTCATACTGGCATTGCTGTTAGGCTGGGCTGTTTTCAGTCCGTCTTTTTCGGCGGCGGCCGGCCGCAACCTGCTCTGGGACGGCGGCTTCGAGATCGGCTACGGCAACAGTTACTGGGGCGTGGTCTACGGCAATTACGGCCCCAACTTCCGCGCCTCCTGGCGGGACGGGGTGCTGAAACTGGAGCGGCCGATGGGCAGCCGCATTTACCGTCTGGAAGATGGTGACTACTACCTGGCCGCCTGGGTGAAGCGGGGGCCCGGCTTCGAAAAGAAGCCCGGCCGCTTCGAACTGGTCCTGACCAGCCGTAATTACGACCGGGCCAGCCAGGTGGACAATTACCGGAAATTCTTCGAAATCCCCGAGGAAGACCGGTGGCACCAGGTCGGTTTCCCGGTCAAGATTCAGAACCCGGTCAACCCGCTGATGCACGTCGAACTGCGGCCGGAGTTTCCCGACACCGACATCCTGGTCGAGGCGGTCAGCCTGACGAAGGGGGCCGAGGCGCCGGCCGCCTTCGAAGCGGCGGCCGAAATCGAAGCCGGTTTTTACATTCCCGAGGAGACCTGCACCTACGTGGACGGCGAGGAGCGGGTGGTGGAGCTGCGGATCCGGAACAACGGGGCGGCCCGGCGGGCGCGGGTGACCTGGGAGATCTACAACTACCGGGAGGAGCTGGTGCGCCGGGGCGAGTTCAACGAGGTTTTCCCGGCCCAAACGACCACCCGCAAGCGGCTGCCGGTGGCCGACCTGCCCCACAACGGCTACCGGCTGGCCTGCGCCGCCGAGGCTTCCCCGCTGCTGGGCGACGCCTCCGTCTCCTTCCTGCCGGTGATCAACCAGGCGGCCCACCCGAAGTGGGGCGCCTGCGCCAACATCGGCGACGCCACCCGCGGCTACACGGCCCGGCTGATGAAGCGGCTGGGCATGAGCCGTTCCTACATCATGAGCGCCAGCCAGCCGGGGCGCTGGAACAACGTGGAACAGGCACCGGGCAAATATACCTGGATCGAGGAGGCCGGCCTGGACGAGGCGATCCGCCAGGGAGTCGAGCCGGCCGTCTGCCTGGAGGTCTTCAAAAAGCCGCCGGCCTATGTGGCCAAATATGTCGAGAAAAACCTCCTCGTAGACGAGGCGGCCTACACGAAGGCGGTGGTCAATTACGTTGACGCCTTCGTGCGCCACTACGCCGGCCGGGTGAAGGCGGTGGTGCTGGAGGACGAGACCGGCTGGCCGCCGCTGCCGGAAGTGGCCCGGATCTACGCGGCCGCCTACGCGACGGCCAAGAAGGCGGCCCGCGAAAGCAAATGCGAAATGGAGTTCGGCATCAACGGCGACTGGAAATTCTTCGAAAAACTGATCCCCCTGGTCGGCCCGGATAAGTTCGACTTCCTGAGCGGCAACTACATCGGCCAGCCCGGCGGCAGCGCCGCCATGATCAATGCCGGCCGGAAGGCCGGCTGGCAGGGCCGGTACGCCGATATCCCGGCGGTGGGACAACGGACCCTGCCGCGGCCGACCGCCCTGATCATTGACTCGCCCGACCTGGGCGGCTTCACCGCCGGGGAATTTCTCTGGCAGCATGTCAGCAACCTCTGGCTCAACCGGCCCTACGGTACCGAGGATCCCAAGGACGGCCCGATCCTACGCACCGGCTACTACGACATCCGGGTGATGTCGGCCTCGCCCTTTTACGTCATGGGGCGCAAGAGCGGGGCCGAGTATGACAACTCGCCGGCGCTGGGTTTCCAGGCGGTGGCGATGCTCAAGCATTTGACCGAGGGGATGCGGCCGGCGCGGCCGGCCGGCGGCGAGTTGAGCATAACCGGCCTTCCGACCGCCAATCCCGGCGTCTGGCTCTACCCGTTCCGCAATGAAAAGAAGGCCCTGGTGGCCCTCCTGGCCGGAAACCAGGCCATGAATAACAAGGCCTGGATCATCAGCGGCCTCGACTTCAGCCAGCACCGGCCACTGGACTTCTACGGCAACCCGCGCCCCTTCGAAAACAACCGGCTGCGTACCCCGGAGCTGCCGGTCTACTTCGAGACGGCCCCGGAGAAACTGGACGGGCTGCTGGCCGCCCTGGCCAAGGCCGAAATCGCCCTTGACCCGGCCGGGGACCACCAAGTGGTCCGCTCCGGCCCCTACATCCTGGAGTTCGGACCGGACCTGGCCAACCTCTTCCAGCTGCGGCTGGCCAGGGACGGCCGGGAACTGGTCCTGCTGGACGGCCTGGAGTGTGAACCGAAGGCCGGCTTCGGCGAGGTGACCTTTATCCCGGGCCGCCTGGTAAATTCGATTGATATCAGCCTCACCGCCGCCAGCGACCTGTATCGGCGACGCTTTTTAACCTTCCGGCTGACCCCGGAGGGAGTCCAGGTCAACTGGAACCAGTCCAACGCCCACCCGGCGCTGGTCAAGACCTCGGTCCGTTTCCGGCTGGGCAAGGAGCTGACCGGCCGGGAGCTGCGGGTCGATACCGACGGCCAGGCCCGGACCGGCCGGCTGGGAGCCGACGGGAGTTTCACCGAGTCGGCGGCACCGGCCGCCTCACCGCTCAAGGCCGCCGCCGGCCGCCTGGTCGTCAAGGGTCTGGCTGTAATCGACCTGCCGGCGGCCACCGGCCAGGGGGTCTTCCGGCCGGCGACCGGGCTGCGCTTCCGGGCCGAGGCCGGCCGGGAGGCGGCGCTGGCCGCCGACTACGAGATCAACCCGATCCCGGTGCCCGGCTCCACGGCCGCCATCCAGAAGATTTACCTGAAGATGCTCATCACCGCCGATGACGGGAAAAAATAACCGGGCCCGCTTAAAAATCGCAGGCCGGTCCGGGAGAAAGGCCGGACCGTTATCGGCGGCCGCCCTGGCGGTCATCCTGCTCGCGGGAAGCAGCGGCCGGTCCGAACCGCAACCGGCGGCGCCGGCGGAAGTGATCAGGGTGCTCTTCGCCCGCCGGCCGGACCCGGCCAGGGCGCCCCTCTTCCCGCCGCTGCGCCAGTACACCGGCGCGCCGGCCTCCGAAAAGACGGACATCCGCCTGGCCACCGACGGAAAGAAACTCCGGCTCCGGATCCGGGCTTACGATGCCCACCCGGAAAAACTGGCCCGCCAGCTTACCGATGCCGGCATCATCCCGGCCATCTGGAAGGAAGACAGCTTCGAGATATTTCTCAAACCAGAGGCGGACTTCCCGGAGAACCGCCAGTTCATCATCTCCAACACCGGCCGGTATGTCCTCAACCGCAACCAGCACCTGGAGGACGGCCGCTACCAGCGCCTGCCCTGGCCGGAACCGGAAACGAAAGAGATAAAAATCAAGGTTAAGCGCCACCGGCAGGGTTACGACATCGAGCTCGAGGCGCCGCTGAAGTCGCTCGGGTTTCCCAAGCCCCTCGAAGCCGGGGACCGCTTCTTCGCCAAGGTGATCCGAAACTACCGGGCCCACCTGAGCCCCGAGCGGGAGGTGCTGCAGATCCGGCCGGCCCGCCTCCTGCTCGGCCCGGAGGCGGATCCCGCCAACCACCGGATAGAGGGATACAGCCCGCTGGAATGCGCAAGGTGACGGGAGCCGCGGCCGGAGGCGGCCTTCCGCGCCCTCAAAACCGGATTGTCAAGGAAGCGGCCGCGGCGGAGCCGGCCGATCCTGAAGCTGGCCGCCGGCCCCGCCGATAAGGTAAAATAGGAGTTTAATGCCCGGCCGCCGCCCGGTATAATCGGGGCGGGTTAATTCAAGAAATTCGAGACGAGGCGTCGGGCCTGAAAGAAGGCCCGGCGCCGGTCTCTTTTAGACGGAAATTTAACGCTGCCAATCGGAAACCGAACATGGCCCAGAGAAAAACCGGCCTCCCGACCCGGGTGCTGGTGATGGGGCTGGGACGGGGCAACGCCTTCGTTAATGCCGCCCTGAACTCCCGGGAATTGGAGCTGGCCGGCATCATCGACCTGGATGCGGAAAGATTGAAGCGGGTGGCCGCTGACTGGCAACTGCGGCCGGAACAGCTCTTCACCTCGCTGGCCCAGGCCAGGTCGGCCGGCCCGGCCGACCTGCTGGTCATCGCCACGCCGACCCACCTTCATGCCGATCACGTGGTGGCCGGCTTCCAGGCCGGCATGCACGTGCTCTGCGAGAAGCCGCTGGTCACCACCCGGCTCCAGGCGCACCGGCTGTCGACGGCGGCCCGGCGTTACCGGCGCCGGCTGGCGGTGGTCCAGAACATGAGGTTCAACCCCCTGGCCCGCCGGTGCCGGGAGCTGCTGGCCGAGGGCGCCATCGGCCGCCTGAACAGCCTGGAGATTAATTTCCACCGCTGGCGGCCGGCCCTGAAACTGGGCCATCCGCACGCGGTCCTCTTCAACCACGGCGTCCACCACATTGACCTGGCCCGTTCGATCGGAGGCGGCCGGCCCCTCTCGGTCGAGGCCTCCGAATGGGACCCGCCCTGGTGGAAGCAAAGCCGGAAGGGACACTGCCTGCGCCTGACCGCCCGCATGTCGGGCGGCTGGACCCTCTGCTACAATGCCAGTTACGCCGAGGCCGGCCGCGAGACCCCCCACTCCGGGGAGATACGGCTGGCCGGCAGTGCCGGCAGCCTGGAAATGGGCGGCGAGATCGACCGCGACCCCCAGCTCTGGCTGCACCAGGTGAAACGGGCGGTCGGACAGGAGACGCGCCGCCGGATCGCGGTCGAGACCGGCGACTGGCGGGGCATGGACCGGGAACTGCTGGAAGGATTCAGCCGGGCCATCCGGAAAGGTGCCCCCTGGGAGACCGACCTCTCCGACAACCTGAAGAGCCTGGAGATCCTCTTCCGGGCCGCCGAATACCTGGAGGGCAAAAGGGCGCCGGCCGCCCGGACCCGCCGGGCCGGAAAAAGATGATCATCGACATCCACGTCCACACGGTCCGCAATCACGGCTTTCCCCGCGACGGCCGGACCGCCCTCACCACCCCGGTCGAACTGCTGGAACGCTACCGGGAACTCGGGGTGGACCGGGCGGTCATCCTGCCGATCATCCACCCGGAGTGCGCTCTCTCGCTCCAGGGCGTGGAGGAGGTGCTGGAGATCTGCGCCGACTTCCCGGACCGTTTCCTGCCCTTCTGCAACATTGATCCGCGCCAGGTCGGGAACTCCGCCTGGGCCGACCTGGGCGGACTGCTGGAATTCTACCGCGCGGCCGGCTGCCGGGGCGTGGGCGAAGTCGCCGCCAGCCTGCCCTTCAACCACCCGATGGTCGAGAACCTCTTCGGCCACTGCCAGCGGCTCGGAATGCCGCTGACCTTCCACATCGGGCCGGCCCTGACCGGCTGTTACGGCCTCTACGACCTGCCCGGACTGCCGCTGCTCGAAGGGGCCCTGGCCGGATTCCCGGAACTGGTCTTCCTGGGCCACTCCCAGCCCTTCTGGGCCGAGATCGCGCCCCTGGCGAGCCCGGAAGAACGCAACGGTTATCCCGCCGGCCCGGTCCGGCGGCCGGGGCGGACGGTCGAGCTGCTGCGGCGCTACCCGAACCTGCACGGCGACCTCTCGGCCCGGAGCGGCTACAATGCCGTCAGCCGCGACCGGGAGTTCGGACTCGCCCTCCTGGAGGAGTTCCAGGACCGCCTCTACTTCGGCACCGACATCTGCGCCCCGGATACGCCGGCGCCGCTGGCCGCTTATCTTAAACAACTCAAGGACGAGCGGGCGATCACTCCGGAGATTTACGAGAAGATCACCAGCCGGAACGCGATCCGGCTGCTTAAACTCTGAGCCGGCGGTTCCCGAAGGAAATAATGAAAATATACATCATGACCGATATCGAGGGCGTGGCCGGGGTGGCCCGCTTCTTCCAGACCCGGGAGGCGGAGCGGCCGGAGAAGAAGGTGGCCATGACCCTGCTGACCCGCGAGGTGAATGCCGCGGTGGACGGCATCCTGGAGGCCGACCCGGCCGCCGAGGTGGTCGTCATGGACGGCCACGGCAACGGCGGCATCGACATCACCGAGTTCCACCCGAAAGCCCGGCTCATCAACCGCGGGCCGCTGCCCCCGCCCGGGCTGCTTGACCATGGTTTCGACGGGCTCTTCTTCGTCGGACAGCACGCCCGGGCCGCCACCGAGAACGGCAACCTGGCCCATACCTATTCCTCCCTGACCATCGAATACTACCGGTTGAACGGCCGGCTGATCGGCGAGTTCGGATGCCGGGCCGCCCTGGCCGGCAGTTACGGCGTGCCGACCGTCTTCATCTCCGGGGACGACCGGGCCGTGGCCGAGGCGCGGGAACTTGTCCCGGACATCGTCGGGGTGACGGTCAAGGAGGGGCTGGGCCTGGAGACGGCCCTGCACCTGTCGCCGGCCCGCGCCCGGGAAGTCATCCGGGCCGGCGCGGCCGAGGCGGTCGGCCGGATCGGCGCCATCCCGCCCTACCGGGTCGAGCCGCCCTACGAACTGGTCATCCGGGTCAAGGAAGGGGTCTCCCTCGAAAATTTCCTGAAGAAGGGGGCCGAGCCGCTGGACGAACGCACGGTCGTGCGAAGAAGTTCTTCACTCAACGATTTGCCTATTTGAAGCATCCAGGCCGGAACGAAACCCGGTCCCCGGAGAGAGGAGCGCGATGTCCAGGAGAATAACCGCGGTGGCGCTTGGGATGGCCCGGGAGTATCGCCAGCCCCGGACGCCCGAAGATAACCTGAAGTACCTGGAGGAGTCCCTGGCCGAAATGGCCGGCTTGAAGCCGGACCTGGTCGCCGTTCCGGAGGTCTTCCCCTATTCCGGACTGCCCACCCTGGAGAAGAAACCGGGCCTGGGCACCGAGACCCTGCAGAAACTGGCCCTGCGCCACCGGTGCTGGCTGGTCGGCTCCATCTATGAAAAACGGCAGGGGCGCCTTTATAACACCGCCCTCCTGGTCAACCGGGCGGGTAAGATCGCCGGCCGTTACGACAAGATCCACCTGACCGACACCGAATTGAAGCGGGGGGTCTGCCCGGGGCGTCCGGACCCGGAACCGCTCAAGACCGATTTCGGCCGGATCGGGATCCAGATCTGCTTCGATGTCAACTGGCCCGACGAGACGCGGCGGCTGGTGGAACGGGGCGCGGAACTGATCGTTTTTTCCTCGGCCTTCCCGGCCGGACGGCTGCTGGAGACGCTCGGCTTCCAGAACCGGGTCCCGATCGTCTCAGCGGTCCAGCAGACCCCCTCCGGCATCCTCGACAACGCCGGCCGCTGGCTCGACCGGACCGACCGCTTCTCCTGGTGGGTCACCCGGGTTCTCGACCTGGAAAGCGCCGTCTTCCACTGGGATTACCAGGGCGACCGGCTGAAGGCGATCCGGGCCCGTTACGGGGACCGGATCCGGATCGAGACCCTCGGCCCGGAGGCCTGGTTCATCCTGGAAGCGGCCGATCCGGAACTCTCGATCCCGGCCGTGGCCAGGGAGTTCGAACTGCGGACCTACCGCCGGTATATCAAGGATTCAACCGACCACCAGCTCAAGGCGGCCAAAAAATATTATAATAAATAGAAAAAACCGGTTGTCCCGGTCTGCCGGGTCCGGCGGGTCACCCAAGCGGAGAGAAGCATGGAAAAATTGGAGAAGAACGAATTCACCCTGCGCTCGATCATCACCGGCGCGGTCATGGCCGCCCTGATCGCCCTGGGCAACGTCTATAACCAGATCGCCGTCCAGGGCTCCTACATGGCCGAAGATTTCACCGCCTCCTCGGCCATCTTCTTCCTCTTCTGGCTGGTCCTGCTCAACCTCCTGCTGCGCCGGTACTGCCGCCGCCTGGCCTTCTCGAGCGCCGAGATGATCCTGGTCTACGTGATGATGATCGTGGCCTGCGCCATCCCGACCATGGGCCTGATCCTTTACCTGATCCCGACCATCAGTTCCGCCAGCTACTACGCCACCAGCAGCAACCGCTGGGCCGAGACCATCATCCCCTACCTCAAACCCTGGCTGATCGTCCGGGATGAAAACGCGGTCGCCTGGTTCTACGAAGGGCTGCCCAAGGGAGAGTCCATACCCTGGCTGGCCTGGGTGAAGCCCCTGCTCCCCTGGGCCGCCTTTCTCATGGCTCTCTACCTGGTGATGATCTTCCTGATGGTCATCCTGCGCCGGCAGTGGGAACAGAACGAAATATTGAATTATCCGCTTACCAAGACCCCGCTGGAGATGATCAATGCCCACGCCAACAACCTCTTTCGCAACCCTCTCTTCTGGACCGGATTCGCCATCACCGCCCTGATCGGCTCCCTCAACGGGCTGCACTTCTACTTCGAGTCGGTGCCGGCCCTCAAACTTGACAACACCATCCCGATCTTCCGGGCGACCATCCAGCTTCCCTTCCGGGTCAGTTTCCCGATGATCGGCTTTACCTACTTCGTCAACATCCCGATGTCCTTCAGCCTCTGGTTCTTCGCCCTGCTCACCACGGTCGAGCAGGGCTTCCTGAACATCACCGGTTTCGGAACCACCGGCTACCTTCCTTACACCGCCCGGCCGATCCTTGACTGGCAGTCGCTGGGCGCCCTGGTCGCCCTGATGCTTTACAGTTTCTGGCTGGCCCGGCGCCAACTGGCCTCGGTCTTCACCGCCGCGGTCCGGCCGAAGGCGAACCCGGACGACGCCGATGAAATCGTTCCCTACCGGGTGGCCTTCTGGGGCACGATAATCTGCCTGGTCTTTCTGGTCGGCTGGCTGGTGGCCAGCGGACTGCCGCTGTTGCCGGCGGTCTTCTTCCTGGCGGCCGCCCTCTTCATCTATATCGGCATCACCCGGGTCGTGACCGAGGGCGGCCTGGCCGCCACCCGGGCGCCCATGATCCCTTCGGTAATCACCACCTCGACTCTCGGTTACAACCGGATCGGACAGACCGGCATGGCCGCCCTGGGCCTCACCTTCGCCTATGCGGCCGACATCCGGACCTTCGTCATGGCCTCGGTGGCCAACGGCCTGAAGATGATCGAGGACGTCCGGGCCCGGCGCCGCCTCCTCTTCTGGGCCATCCTGATCTCCATCCTGGTGGCCATGGTCACGGCCATCTGGGCGGTCCTCTTCTTCGGTTACCGGGCCGGGGCCATCAACGCTACCCGCTGGTACTTCATCTCCGGACCGGTCTATCCCTGGCGTTATATCGCTGAGGTCATCAAGGACCCGGGCTCGGTCCACAACAAGCTCTACCTGAACTTCACCCTGCTCGGGGCCGGCCTGGCGGTCGCCTTCCAGTTCCTGCGCACCCGGCTGCTCTGGTTTCCCTTCCACCCGCTCGGGCTGGCCTTCTCGACCATCTACCTGACCACCCAGCTCTGGTTCTCCATCTTCATCGCCTGGCTCCTGAAGAGCATCCTGCTCAAGTACGCCGGGGTCAGGATCTACGAACGGTCCAAGCTCTTCTTCATCGGCCTGATCGTCGGACAGTTCGTCGTCAACGGCATCTGGCTGATCATCGACGGCTTCACCGGCAAGATCGGAAACCAGATCTTCTGGATCTGAACCGGACCGGGCGGCTCAACCCATCGCCCGCGCCGGATTTTGATCCGGCGCGGGCCAAACACGCAAATACTCCGGGAGGCACCATGCGCTATCGGATGATCGCGGCCGGGCTGCTGGCCGCCTTAACCCTGACGGCGGCCGCCGCCGGCCGGGCCCAGACCCGGCCGGCCGCCGAGGAGTATCACTGGGGCCGGGACGCCGCCTACTTCGACCGGCTCGACGGGTTCGGCCGGGCCCTGCTCGGCTCCGGGCGCTCCTACGCCGGCACCCGCCAGACCGGCAGCTCCATCCAGGCCCGACTCGACCGGGAGCTGCCGCCCGGCTCCTACCGGGTCCTGGTCCAGAGCTGGAACGTGGACACCGGCCTCAACCAGTTTGAAGTTGACCTGAACGGCGCCGTCGCCCGCCTGAAGATGGACGGCGCGCGCTTCAACCGGGAGGCGATGACGGCCGTTCTCACCACCACCCGGCCGGGCGATCTGCTGACCATCACCGCCCGGGAGATCGGCCAGCGCGAACTTCGCCTCTACTGGGTCTGGCTTTCCAGCAACCTGGGCGACCAGGGCGAATTCCGGCGCGGGGTGGCACTGGGTCCGCTTCCGGGCTCCGGCGGCGAGCCGGCCGGCAACCTGCTGCCGGGTTCCAGCTTCGAGGCCGGCCTCAACGATCTCTGGGGCAAGGCCTATGCCAGCCGCGGCTTCATCATTGACGATTACCTGGAAGCCGCCGTTGATGCCCCGCACGGCCGCTTCTGCCTGCGCCTGCCCGACATCGGACCGGTCCGCCTGGTCAACCGGCCGGTGCCGGTCACCCGGGGCGGCCGCTTCACCCTGAGCGGCTACTTCAGGACGCTCAAGCCGGCCGCGGTCCAGTTGACCGCCACCGCCCTCCGGGACCTGGAGAGCCGGCCGGCGGTCTTCACCGCCCCGCTCGAGACCGGGCCGGAATGGAAGCGGACCTCGACCAGCTTCGAACTGCCGACCGATTTTACCGGAACCATCCAGGTGAGCGTGCTCTGGAACGACAAGCAGCCCGACCCGGCGGCCGCGCCGACCGATATCTGGACCGACGCCATCCAGCTGGAACGGGGTGAATTGACGGCCTACCGGAGCGCCTACGAATCGGAGGCCGGTCTGGTCATAACCGGCAAGCCGGGCGCGGTCTTCTACACCGGCGAGCCAGTGGGGGTCGAGGTGGCGGCCGCCGGCACTCCGGCCGAAATCGAGCTCAAGATCCTGGACTTAAACCTGCAGCCGGTCCTGGAAAAGCGGCTGAACATCGCCGTCGAAAAGGGGCGGGGCGGCCAGCTGGTACGCCTCGAACTCAGCCAGCCCGGCGCTTACCTGGCCGTGGTCCGCTCGCTGGCCCCCGGCGCGGCGCCGGCCGTCCGCAAGGCCTTCGCCCTGATCGAGCCGCCGCCCGACCGGCCCCGGGCCGACCTGCGGACCGGGCTCTACGCCACCCTTTCGCCGGAATCGGTGCCCATCTTCCACCGGCTCGGCTTCCGCTACCTGAACACCCTGAGCGCCATGGCCGGCATCGGCCGGATGTCCCTGGCCGCCCCGGAGCGGGACCGTTACCTCTGGTACGACTGGGCCATCGACCTGGCCAACCAGAACGGGGTCGAGGTGGTGGTCTGCCTCGGCAACCGCTACCCGGCCTGGGCCCTGGAGCCGGGCAAGACTTATCCTTCCATAGCGGCCTGGACGGAATTCGTGGCCAGAATGGTCGAACACTACCGGGGCCGGGTCCATTACTGGATGGTGGAGGACGAACCCGGCGGCCGGGTGCCGGCCGATCATTACCAGAAGATGGTGGCCGCCGCCCGCCAGGCGGTCCAAAAAATCGACCCGGCCGCCTCGGTGGTCATGCACGGGGACTCGGTCAAGTTCTTCGGCCAGGTCATGGCGGCCGCCGGCGGCAAGCACGATTTTTACGATATTCTGGCCGGCGGGGCCAACCTGGCCGCGAACACCAAGCCCCAGATCGAGGCGGCCCGCGCCGCCGGCAAGGAAGTCTGGGCCATCACCTTCGGCGGCAGCAAGGACAGCCTCTACACCGAGCAGCCGACCGGCGCCACCGCCGGCGTCCTGGCCAAGTTCTTCGTGGAAAGGCTCCACGAACTGGATGTCTCCAGGTTCTTCCATTACGACGCCCGCATCATGGGCATGGAACCGGGTACCTACTGGTCGCGCTCCTCCCTCTTTGAGTTCGACGGCGCCTTCCGGCCGGCCGGCATCGCCTACGCGGCGGCCGGGAACCTGCTGGCCGGCAGCCGGCCGCTGGCCGGGGCCACCCCGTTTCAAGGACTTCAGGTTTATCAGTTCGAAAGGGACGGAGGGCGGCTGGCGGCGCTCTGGACCGACGGCCGGATCCTGAAGGGCCGGCTGACGAAAACGGACGGGCTCACCCGGCGCGACACGACCGGCGCGGTCCAGCCGCTCTCCGCCAACGGGGAGATCATCCTCGACAGCAACCCGCGCTACCTGGCCGGCGGGCCGGACCTGGCGGAGCGCCTGGCCGGTCTGCGGCTGGAGCCGGCCCTGGACTTCGTCACCTACGTGGAGGAGACCCCCGGCTCCCGCGCCGCCGATTTCGTGATCCGGCTCAAAAACAACCTCTCCACGCCCCTGGAACTGACGGCCCTGCCCCAGCTGGGAACCGCCAGCTGGTTCGCGGTCGCCGGCAACCGCCGCCGTTTCGATCTTCCGGTCAACCTCACCCTGAAGCCGGGCGAAACCGGCCGAATCGCCTTCCCCTGCCTGAGCCACCCGGAAATACCCCTGCCGCCCGGCGCCGCGATGAACCTGGAACTGGTGAGCCGCCTCTTTTCGACCCGCCTTCCGATCGACCTGGCCGGCTACCGGGCCAACCGGGTCGCCGAAGGCGGCTTCAAGAACTTTCCCTCGATCCACGGGGCCGGCTACCCGATGCTGACCCTGGGCGAGGGACGGAAACTGGCGGTCAGCCGCGACGGTGAGAACCTTTACCTGGACCTGCACCTGCTGAAGAGTTCGGCCGATCCCCGGGCCAGCCTGGAGGTCCGGTTCATCCCGGACCTCGCCCGCCAGCCCTGGGGCGAAACACTTCAACCGTTGCTCCGCCTGCAGGCCGGGGACGGTTCCGCCGAGTTGACCGGCCTGGCCGCCGGCCAGGCTCCGCCGCCGCTCAAGGGCGTCCGCTCCGAACGGCCGGAGGATCTCTTCATCCACCTGGCCCTGCCGCTGAAGACGCTCGGGCTGAAGACCGGGCAGGCCCTCGGCCTCCGGGCCGAACTGCAGGAGACGGACGGAACCGCCTGGCGCCTGGAGGGTCCGGGCGGCGTCCGGGCCATCAGCATCTGGTAAACAGGCCGTACCTTTCACGCTAACCCGAGCGAGGGAACATGCTGGGACTTTCTCAGGCCGACTGGCTGGTCATGATCATCTACCTGGCCGCCACCACCTACTTCGGCGTCATGGCCGGCCGGGGCCTCTCCGGGATTGCCGATTTCTTCATGCCGCGCCGCTTCGGCAAGGCGATGATGCTCATGCACACCTTCGGCACCGGCACCCATTCCGACCAGGCGGTGAACGTGGCGGCCAAGACCTTCACCAACGGGGTCTCCGGCATCTGGTACCAGTGGCTCTGGCTCTTCGTCTCCCCCTTCTACTGGCTCATCGCCCCGGTGATGCGCCGCTTCCGGGCCGTCACCACCGCCGACGTCTTTGAGTACCGCTTCAACCGCAGCGTGGCCATGCTCTTCTCCGTGGTGGGCATCCTCCAGCTGATGGTGGCCATGGGCGTAATGCTCAAGGGCTCGGGCAAGGTCATCGTCGCCTGCACCGGCAACCTCCTCTCGGCCGACTGGGCAATCTGGGCGATGACGGTCATCGTCGTCATCTACGGCATGGCCGGCGGGCTGGCCGCCGCCATCATCACCGACTTCTTCCAGGGGATCCTGACCATCGTCTTCTCCTTCATGCTGATGCCCCTGGTCCTGCACGCGACCGGCGGGATAGCCGGTCTGAAAGCCTCGATCACCGATCCGGCCATGTTCTCCCTGGTGGCGCCGGCCGAAATCGGCCTCTTCTACATCATCATCATCAGCCTCAACGGACTGGTCGGCATCGTGGCCCAGCCGCACACGATGGGCAACTGCGCCGCCGGCCGCACCGAGATGGACGGCCGGGTCGGCTTCATGTTCGGCAGCTTCATCAAGCGCATCTGCACGGTCGGCTGGACCCTGACCGGCCTGGCGGCGGTCGCCTACTTCGCCGGCCAGGCGATGGACCCGGAACAGGTCTTCGGCGCGGTGGCCCGGGAGTTCCTGCCCCGCGTCTCCCACGGCATGCTCGGCCTCTTTCTGGCCGCCCTGCTGGCCTCGGTAATGAGCTCCTGCGACTCCTTCATGATCGCCTCGGCCGCCCTCTTCACCGAGAACATTTACCGGCCGCTGCGGCCGAACCGCGATCAGAAACACTACCTGGCGATCGGACGCTGGGCGACCCTCCTGGTCGTGGTCGGCGGCCTCATCTTCGCCTACCTCTTTCCAGGCGTCCTCAAGGGACTGGAAATCTTCTGGATGATCCCGCCCATGATGGGCATCGCCTTCTGGCTGGGCCTCTTCTGGCGCGGCATGACCCCGGCCGGCGCCTGGGCCTCGACCCTGGCCGGCTTCGCCGTCTGGTGGCTGACCACCCGGGCCTGGTTCGTCGCCTTTCTGGCCGGCCTCTCCGGCCTGGAGGGGCTGAAACTGGTGATCCTCAAGGGCGGCCGGCCCGAGATCTACCTGCCCTGGCAGATGGTCTTTTCGCTGGCCGGCGGCGTGCTGGCCGGCCTCCTGGTCAGCCTCTTCACCCGCAACATCCCAAAGGAGCGCCTCGACAATTTCTACGCCCTGGTCGCCACCCCGGTCCAGCCGGGCGAACAGACGGAGAAACCCTGCACCCTGCCGGCCGGAACGGTGCCGGTCAAGCGCCGCCGCCTCTTCCCCGGCACCGAACTGGAAATCCTGGTCCCCTCCCGGACCTCGGTCCTGGGCTTCCTGGCCGGCCTGCTGGTGGCGATTCTGAACATTGGCTTCGTCTTCTGGCTGCTGCGCCGCTGAAAAAAAGCACGAAAAACCGCCCGCCGGGCGGCTCAATGAAAATCACACGGGAGGCAAAAAATGAATCGGCGCCAAAGAATATCTTTCCTGCTGCTTACCGTCTTGCTGCTGGGCGGCCTCCTGCTGCGGCCGGACCGGCTCGGGGCCCAGGTCAGGGCCGAGTCCGTCGCCTTCCCGGGCTACGAGGAGATGGACGGCGCCTATCACGGGCTGCTGGCCGCCGCCAACGGCCGGGTCTATCTCGGCCTCTGCACCCATAACGGCCGGGACGACGCGGTACTCCTGGAATACGACCCGACCGGCGGCCGAACCCGGCTGGCGGCCGACCTGGGCCGGGCCACCGGCGAGAAGGGGCGGGGCCGCCTTCCCCAGGGGAAACTCCACACCCGGATCCGGGAGGGGCGGGATGGCCGCTTCTACTTCGCCACCCACTTCAGCTACCCGCTCAACGACCTGAAGGCGAAGATCGATTACCCGGGCGGCGCCTTCCTTTCCTACGATCCGAAGACCGGCCGGTGCCGGGTCCTGGGCCGGGCGCCCGCCGGCGAGGGCATCATCAGCGCCGAGCTGGCCCCGGAGCAGGAGCTCATGTACGGCCTTACCTATCCTTCCGGACTCTTTCTGGTCTGCGACCTGCGCCGGGGCCGGGTCAGCAACCTCGGCCCGGCGACCGACGGCAAGACCGTTTGCCGGAGCCTCGGCTGCGACTCGGACGGCAACGCCTACTTTTCCCGGGAACCGGACCTGATCGTCAGGTACGACCGCCGCGCCCGGCGGCTCCAGGTCCTGCCGACCCGGGTTCCCTCCCTCGACCTGGAAGCCCCGGAATGGGCCGGAAACACCGTCGGGCGCCGGATCTGGCGGACCGTGGTCTGGGACCGGACGGCCGGACTCTTCTACGGGGTGCACGGCGGAACCTCGAAACTATTCTCCTTCCACCCGGCCAGCGGCCAGGTCAAGGACCTCGGCCAGGTCTGCAGCCGGGAGGAGATCGGCCGGGAGAAGCTCACCTACGCCACCCTCGCCCTGGCCCAGGCCCCCGACGCCACCCTTTACTATGTCCCGGCCCGCGGCCTCTTCGACTACTTCAACTCCCAGCCCCTGAACGGGCCGGCCCACCTGGTGGTCCGGCGGCCCGGCGACGGCCAGCCGCAGGACCTCGGCCCGATTCTCTGCGAAGACGGCCGGCGCCTCTTCGGCTCCCAGAGCGCCGCGGTCAGCCCGGACGGCCGGACGCTCTACCTGCTGGGCGCGGTTGAGGCGAAGACCGGCGACCGGAGCGTGCCCTTCACCACCCTGCCCGTGGCCGGAGCCGACGGTCCGGCCCGGGTTCCCTACCAGTTGCGGCTTCTCAAGATAGACCTGGCCGATTTGCCGGCCGGTCCCGACCTGGCCGTTTTGCCGGCCGGTCCGGCCGCCGCGGCCCGCCAGCCCGGCCGGGTCAACGCCGGCTGGTTCCACTCCTTCTCAGCCGAATACCCGTACCTGGACGGCCAGTGGCACGGCATCATCACCGCCAGCGACGGCCGCACCTACTTCGCGGTGGCCAGCCACGAAAAGGGACACCACACCCAGTTCTTCGTCTTCGATCCGAAGCTGAAGAAGGTGACCCACCTGGCCGACCTGGGCGAGGTCTGCGGCGAAACGAATTCGGGGCGCACCGCCCAGGGTAAGATCCACAGCCAGATCTCCGAACACAAGGGACGCCTTTACTTCACCACCCTGCATGCCGACTACACCGCCGCGGGTGAAGCCGATTACCCGGGCGGCCACATCATCTCCTACGACCTGAAGAGCGGCCGTTTCACCGATTTCGGGATTCCGCGGCCGGGCGAGGGACTTGAGACCGCCGCCCTCGACCCGGGCCGGGAGGTCTTCTACGCTCTCTCCTGGCCGGGTGATCACGGCCAGGGACCGAACCACCTGGTCGGCCTGGACCTGAAGAGCGGCCGGACCCGGGACCTGGGCATCGCCGAACCGCCGGGACCGGTCAGCCGGATGCTGCTGGTGGACGGCCGGGGCGTGGTTTACAGCGCCCGGAGCGGCGGCCGGCTCTGGCGTTTCGACCCGGCGTCCGGACGGATCGAGGAGCTGGACCTCCGGCTGCCGGAGGCCCCCTACGCGCCCGCCTTCAAGCCGGACGATAAGAACGGCCGTTCTTTCGTGATCCGCTCCGGCTTCTGGGCGGCGGCCGAAAAGTGCTTCTACCTGCTGGTCCACGGGACCGAACTCCTCTGCCGCTTCCATCCCGAAAGCGGCCGCTTCGAAGCTCTCGGCGACTTTGGACTCCGGAAGAATTATCCCCGGCCGGCCGCCCTCGGCTTCTGCCGTTCCGGCCGCAGAATATACTACACGGCCTGGGGCGAGGGACGCTTTACCAACCTGGTCTCCTACGACCTGGACAAAGGGACCTTCACCGACCACGGCACCATTTACGCCGAAGGCCGGCGGGCCGCCGAGATCCACGCGCTCTCGGCCGGTCCGGATGGAAAAATTTACGCGGTGGCCGCCCTCTACAACGCGGCCGGCGATCCGGTGATCAAGCGCTCCTTCACCAAGGGCGGCCAGGCCTATCAGATGGCCTTCCTGGTCATCGATCCCGAGCGGGACTTCCAATAACCGGCAATCCGGCGATCAACCCAAACCACGCGGGGGCCGAAAATATGGAGTTCATCTTCTATCGTTACAACCACGCCTTTTATGTTTTAAAGCCGGACGCCATCCGCGACGATTACCGCGAGATCAAGGACCTGGGCGGAGACGCGGTCGGCTTCGCCGCGACCATCGAAGACGTCGGTGCCGTGCCGCGATCCATTCTCAAGCATATCGAGCTGATGCGGGAGACCGGCCTGCGCCCCTATTTCACCTTTGGCCGTTGGGGCGGCCTCTTCGCGGCCGCCGCCGTCAACACTTCCTCCCGCCGCACCTTCCAGCACCGGGACTGGTGGAAGCGGGACCCGGAGGGCAACCCGCCCGGCGCCCTGGTCTGCTGCGTCAACAACCCCGGCTTCCGGGAGTACTTCTTCGAGGTGGCCGAGCGCGCCTTCGCCAAGTTCCGGCCCGACGGACTGATCATGGACGAACCGAAGGATTCCAACTGGCCCTGTTACTGCCCGCACTGCCGGAAATTGGGCGATCCGGCCGAAATCCACATTCCGACCCTGGCCAAGTTTCTGGGCGAGGTTTGCACTCTCTTCAAACGGACCGTCCCGGGCGGAGCCACCTACCTCTTCCACATGCCCTGGCAGGAACCGTCGTTCTACGAGGCGACCGCCCGGGAAGCGGACCTGGATTACCTGGGCGTCGACGGGCCGACCTGCCGCCAGGTCAAGGAAAACGGCGCCGACATAGGGAAGAAACCGCTGCTGGAATCAATCGAGGTCATCTATCCGGTGGCCGAACGTTTCGGAAAGAAGAAACTGGTACTGCCCGAGAACTTCGACGTGCCGGCCGGCGAGGAGGAGAATTACTACCGGAACGCCCGGAAGGTCCTGCAGACCCGGCCCGACGCGGTCATCTTCCACCACTACGGCTTCGAGAATGAAGACCCCGACCTGATCATGAAACACATCGCGCGCCTGATCGGGGAATTCAAATAACCTAAAAAAAGATGGGGCGGGCCGTCTGAAAACGGCCCGCCCCCGTATTTTTTTAAGCAAACCCTTCCTTAAAGAGAAACCCTTTCCTCACCGAGCCGCCGGCGCGGCCAGCGACTTCTCCAGCGCCTCCAGGGCCTCCCGGGCCTGCTTGACATACATGGCCAGCGCGCCCGGCTTATCCAGCAGTTTCCGGTACTCAACCCGCGCCTCCGGGTAACGCTTCAGGTCGCGCAGGAAGTGGGCCAGGTAGAGTTGGGCGCAGCCGCCGATGTTTGCCCAGGCCTCCGGGATGGCCGCCGACTTCCGGTAGGCCTCCAGGGCCGTTTCGGCATCCCGGCTGGAGGCCTGGTTGCGGGCGCGCAGCATCCGGGCCATCTGGTACCAGGCGGTGGCGGCCGTTCCGGCCGGCCCGCCCTCCAGTTCGCCCGCCTTCCGGTAGGCGGCCGCGGCCGCGTCAATCTCCTGGCGCCCCTCGTGATTTTCGGCCAGGGCCAGCCAGGCGGCGGCCCGGTCCTGGGGGCGGCCGCCGGCCCCCTCGGCCACCCGGCGGAACTCGGCCAGCGCCGCCTCGGACTTCTCCTGCCCCTGCAGGGCCTGGGCGATCTTGAGGCCGGTCTCCGAGGCCTGCCCGACCGACATCACCGGCAGCAGCTCCCGGTAGATCGCCTCGGCCCCGGCAAAATCCTTCTCCTTCAGAAGCGCGTCGGCCTTCCGCAGGCGCAGCGAATGGGTCTCGGTGAAACCGGAGAGCGTCTGGTCGGACCGCACGCCGTCGAAATAAAGATTGAGACGGGTGGCGGGCGGCTCGAAGCGGTCACCCCGGTAATAGTTCAGGCCGAAGTAGATATCCCGGCTCTCGCCCGGCTTCAGGACGACCGGCTGGACCTTCTCCCGGAAATCGCGCAGCTGGGGCGCGTCAAAGAGGATTTTGCCGGTCAGCGGCCGGTCCGGCCGCCGGTTGGTCACCGTGGCCCTTACCCGGTACTGGCCGCTCTTCTCGTCCAGGACCTGCTCCAGTTTCAATTCCACCGGCGGATTGAGCTCGGCCGCCGCCAGGGCCGCCCGGGTGGCCTCCAGCCGTTCCCGGGGGCCGACCAGGTAAAGCAGGCCGTAGTTGGGGAAGAGCAGCGGGGCGGCCGGGTCCAGCTGGTTGCCCATGAAATCATAGGCCCGGACTCCCTCCGGCAGCCGCACGCTGCCCTCCAGCACCCGGCGGTCGGCCCCGCAGACCGCGAAGGCGAAACGGGCCGGCGCCTCCAGTTCGAAGGTATCCAGGACGGGGTTGATGACCGGCTGGCCCACGCCCCGGAACCCGTCCAGCAGGTTGGCCATCACCGCCAGCACCACCCCGGAAGGCTTGAGGGAACCGTCGTATTCGAAGAGGCACTTGTAGGCGTCCAGCTGGGTGAAATCGCCGCCGGGGAAGCGGCCGTCGTAAAGGGAGAAACCTTCGCCGCCGGCCCAGGCCATCGACTTGACCGCCTCGGTCACCTGGTCGACCACCTCCGGGTACCAGGGCACGCTGCGGATCATGTTCAGTTTCGGGGTCTCGATCGTCTGGTACAGGCTCACCTGCCAGAGGTACTCCACGTTGCGCACGAACTTGCCGTGCTTCCGGGCGAAATCGCGCAGCCGCTGCCCCTGTTCCGGGTTGCGGGCGTAGTCGTGGATGCCGTCGAAGTAACCGACCGCGCCGACCTGCTCGACCGAAGGCAGCCAGTGGGCGTAGTAGCCGCCGTGGGCGATCACCCGGCACTTCGGGTTGGCCCGCTTGGCCGCCTGGTAGGCGGATTTCATGAGCACCGCGTACTCCTCCGGCTTCTGGTAATGGTAGGGCTCGTCGACGATCAGCCACTCCTGGATCGTATCCCGGTAGTGGCCGACCACCGCCTCGATGAAGCGCTCCCAGGCCTGCTTCGAGAAGGTGAACTTCTTGTCCTTCGGCATCCGGTTCCCGGTGCAGGAGATGACGTCGGCCGGGTCAGACGGATCGCGCGCCCACTTCGGGATGCCGGCCGCGTTGTGGCCGATGTCGATGTTGGCGGTGATGATAACCCCGTTGGCCAGGGCGTGGGCCACCCGCGCGTCGGCCCAGACGAACTTCCCCGGCTCCGGTTCGATCGCGCTCCAGGTCTGGAGCAGCTCATTCGAGGAGCTCAGGGTGACGGTGCGCCGGATGCCGGCCCGGCCGGCGATTTCGATCGGCTCCGGGGCGACGGTGATATAGGCGCCGAAGGTGGCGGCCATCCGCTCCGGCGGCCGCCGCAGCACCGAGAAGGTGTACTCCTGCAGCGGAAGCTGGACCCGGCCGGCCGGCGTGGCCGCCTCACCGTCCACCAGCAGCCGGAAGGCCCCGGTCCGCCCCCGGTTGAGATCGACCGTCCGCTCGCCGGTCCGGCCGGCGGCCACCGGCCAGTTGCCGGTCCGCTCCTCCAGCAGCAGCCGGTCGAAG
>Ga0116144_10001720_pt1 | contig 25290 bp, 30 predicted proteins | sample AD_UKC035_MetaG_FD_89746 | JGI IMG/M metagenome (GOLD analysis project Ga0116144, IMG submission 89746) | Active sludge microbial communities of municipal wastewater-treating anaerobic digesters from USA - AD_UKC035_MetaG | ecosystem: Engineered > Bioreactor > Anaerobic > Digestate | place: USA...
CGGTCCCCCGGCCTCCAGGAGAGGCCGCGGGCGACCATGTTGATGGCCTCGGTGGTGTTTTTGGTAAATACCGTAGTCCCGTCTGTGCCATTGATCAGCTTCGCCACCTTCTCGTGGGCATGCCAGTACCGCTGGGTGGCGATCCGGGTATAGCGGTGCACCCCGCGTCCGACGTTGGCCCGGTACCGGTGCTCGAACTCGATCATCGCATCGACCACCGGCTCCGGGGAGAACCCGGTGGCAGCGTTGTCAAGGTAGATGATCTCTCCGAGGATCGGGAAGTCCTTCCGGATCTCTTCAACGGCGAAGGATTCGCGATCCTTTCTCTCTCCTTCTGGTTTCATGGTACTCTCTCTTCCCTCTCCCCCGGGCGTTCTCCACCCGGGAACGGTCTTCAGGGTGAAATCTTCATTGAAGGGGATACCCCTGCTCCTGCAGAGCTCCCGCATCTTGGGCGGGAGTGCCTTCCAGCGCCAGAGGCCCCAGCTCCGGAACTCTTCGGGCAGCCCTTTCTTCCCGGCCCACCGGTCGAGGAACGCATCCCACCGCGTGGTCTCCCCGGGGTGCAGGGTCCTGAGTATCTCGTATTCGCTCTCGAGCATCGCTGGGCAGACCATGCAGCCGATCCGCTCGATCCCTTGCTCGTAGAGGGGATTGATGGGGGCATGCTGCCACCAGAGGTAGAGGAATACTTCGAGCGCCCGCCAGTTCCGGATCGGCGAGATGTTCAGCTGCAGGGGATTGGCCGGGTTCTGGCTGGTTTCGTCGAGGTCAGCCCGGTTCCAGGACTCGTACCAGCGGTTTCCCTGGACCGTGAGGCAGGGGCCGGTCGTCTCGAGGTAGATCTCTAGGGGCTGGAGCTTCTGCAGCTTGCAGCACCAGCGGTGATCCTTTCCCGGTGGCCCGGCCTTCTCGGCCGCCTTCCAGAAGTCACCGGCCTGCCGGATCACCTCCACCCCAAGCGACTCGACAAACGCCACGGTCTCAGGGAACTCGATGCCGGTGTCGAGGAAGAATGCCTTCTCTACGCCTGCTTTCCTTGCCAGGAGCAGTGCTGCCATGCTGTCTTTGCCTCCCGAGAAGGAGACATTGACGCAGGGCCGGTCATGGAGGTGCCGTTTTATGGTGCGGACCGCGTTTCGTTCCAGGTTCTTCAAATGGTACTGGTTCTGCCGGATGGCCGTGTCCCAGTCCGGGTCGGGAGGTGTCTTCGGCGTCACCGGTATCACCTCCTTGACCCGTATAAACCCTTCTTTCACGACGCCGGTCCCGAACCGGTTCTTGTAGGTTACGATCACGGTCCCCTCCCCTGCCGGCTTTTTGAGGGGGAACCGTTTCCCTCCGATCCTACCGCCCTCCGGGCCGAGATCAGCATCGGTCCCAAGGCGGACTATCCCCTGGGTAACATGGGGAATGAGATACGGGAGTGCTTCAGGGGCGATATCGAGGCTGAACCGGCGGGTCACCGGGTCAAAGGTCAGCCAGCCGAACCGGTCCCCGTGCATGATCACGAGGTCAGCCCTGTCGACCCCGCCAGTCTTGTTCAGGAGGATGATCTGCGGCAGCGGGATGGGACCGAACCGCTCAATGAGGAGGGTGTGGATCAGCTCCCGGTCGGCAGAAAGAGCGGGACGAACATCGTAGGGTTGCAGGAGGGGGAGTGCTTTACCCTGGGCTCCACAGCCGCAGCTCCGGCCGATGAGCGGCACATTGCACTGTTCGCACCAGTACAGGGTTTTCTTGACGGCAGGCTCCCTCATTTCTACAGGATCATGTGCCGGACGAAGACATAAGAGAACCTGTTGAGGGGAGAGCTCATGAAACGGGGAACGATTGTAAAGGAGTGATCCTGGAGTAATGATTGTTGATCCATTTTCATATGATTCTTAGAGGATGAGTGATGGGTGATCACTGAAACTACCCGTGTCTCGGAACGTTCCCGGCAGAGAAAAAAAGATATGCCAGGAGCACGCTATGCTGATTCCCTGGAGTGGTCCTTCGACAATGACCCCGCCGATCTTCCTCAGCCTTTACATCTCCGGTTTCCTCCTTGCGGCAGCCATCCGTCTCTGGTATACCCAGGAGTACCGGAGAAAGATAAAAGAGCAGCATTGGAAACCGGCGCTTGATACCTGGCTTGTGTACCTGCCTGCCCTCGGGATGTTCATCATCCCTGGGATCTACATCCTCACCCCGTACCTTGCCCCGGCCGATTACACCCTCCCGGAATCTACCGGCTGGGTCGGGGCTGGCATATTCGGAGCCGCCCTCCTTCTCCTCTGGCGGTCCCATGCAGACCTTGGTGCAAATTTCACCCCCAATGCCGAGGTGCAGCAGGGACAGCGGCTGGTCACCACCGGGGTCTACGAGTACATCAGGCATCCGATGTATGCCTCCCATTTCCTCTGGGCATTCGCCCAGCCGCTCCTGCTCTGGAACTGGATTGCCGGGTTTGGCCTGCTCATCACCTTCATTCCCCTCTATGTCGTCCGGGTCCCTGTCGAGGAAAAAATGCTTGCAGGAAGGTTCGGTGCAGCATACGAGCAGTATATGGAACGGACAGGGCGGATCATTCCAAGGTTCGGTCGATCGGGAACACCCTGAAATGTCGGGGAGTTTTGCAGAGGGCATAACAATTTTTTCGTATCCTCTGTTCCAATGATACGTTCCACTCGTCTAAAAAGTAATATCTTGCAATCCTTTCATATGTATTAATCCGGGCGAGGGTATCTAAGCCAGGCCAAAAGAGCCGGACTTAAGACCTGCTGCCATTTAATGGCGTCGGATCATGTTTGGATATTACTCATTTGAGTAAAAAATATTGATCGACTGTCTTATGATTCTTCACGATTATTATTTACAGAATCACATTTTGAGCGAGGGTATCTAAGCCAGGCCAAAAGAGCGGGACTTAAGATCCCGTCACGGAGGTGTTCGTGGGTTCGAATCCCACCCCTCGCATGTTTTCATTAGGGTATTTGAACATTGAGTTCTGAAGCCCCAGCCGGGTTAACAACGGAGCCCGTAAATCAGTTATTTTTCTGCTCGCGCAGAAATGCGGGTGAAAAAGTGTAAGGGAGTTTTTATAGTGGAATGACCGTGCGGCAGATGACTAATCGCCATCAATCTTTGATCACCTTCCCCTCTATTGTGATCGTGAACTCCCTTACCGGAATTTTTTTCTCTGATCGCTCCATTGCCTGATTCACGATATAGGCTGCACCACTGCAGCACGGAACTTCCATATGGAGGATGGTAATTGAGTTGATTGGGTGACGGGAGAATATCTCGGACAGTTTTGTAATGTAGCCCTCAATATCCGAATCCAGTTTCGGGCAGAATATGATCACGATTTTATCCTTCAGGAATTCACGGTGAAAATCTGCGAAAGCGAAAGGTACACAATCGGCAGCAATGAGCAGATCGGCATCGTCGAAGTATCCGGCATATGGGTTAAGGAGTTTGAGCTGCACCGGCCACTGACGCAGCTCTGAACTGGTTGCTCCCGCCTGCTGCCGGGATTCAGTTTGGTATCTTCGGGGAATACTCCGTGCTGCAGATCCGGGGCAGCCCATAAAGGAAGGATGGCCATGCATCTCGTGATCAGGGTGAGACCCAGGGATACGGTGCTTGGGAACGGGAATGTGGTTCTCGTCAAGGTATTCTATTGCAAGCTTATAGAGGGCCTGCTCTCCATGCCCGAGGAGGTGTTCAAGATGGGCGGTGATCACCGCGGGTCCCTGCGGAACAACGTTGGCCATGACAGCCTTCTCATCATAGGCCCCGGCTTCCCGTTCAATGACCGTGATCGCTCCTTCAGGGCATGTGCCGATACAGGCACCGAGCCCGTCGCAGAAGAGGTCGCTTACCAGGCGTGCTTTTCCCTCAATCAGCTGCAATGCGCCCTCAGGACAATCGGGGATGCACTGGCCGCATCCCGTGCACTTTTCTTCATCAATATGAATGATCTTTCTTTTCATGGCATTCTCTTCAGGGAAATTCTTCACTGCGATGTATTCGTCTTCTTTTCCGTCAGTTTCCGATACGTCTCCTCCCCAACACATTCCCTGGCATATTTACACCATTGGACACAGGAGAGAATATCGTTGTAGACGGTGAAGCCGCACCTGCTGCACTTCACGGAAACATCGTTTGAGAAGATCTCGATCTCCTCGCCGCACTGGGGACACTTTTTTATCGTCAGGGTCGGTGTCCGGATGCTTGCCGCTCCGGGACAGCGGTCAAGCATGCTCCTTCTCCCACTGGCGGTATTCCTCCAGGAGCGCCGCTGCATACACGGCCTCCTTCTTCGTCGGCACGTAGTTGAATTCCTTGACCCGTTTCATGATCTCTCCGGAAATGGCAGAACCATCGGCCAGCTGCAACGTTTTCACGTTCTCGAAAATGAAATCGAGATGATCGATGCCGGTCTCCTTTCCATCTATCAGGACCCGTTTTGTCTTGACTTTGTCCGGAGGGATCCCTCCACATATGGAGCAGTAATACCCGTCTTTCTCATCGCCTACCATGGTCAATCCCTGATCATGATCAGCATCATCTTGAACCTGGTGATTGCCGAGAGTGCATGCGGGGCGTTGGCCGGGAAGATAATTGTTTCACCTTCTTTCATCTGGAAGGTTTTTCCTGCAACCCAGACCTCGCATTCTCCGTCAAGAATGGTGACCACGGCATCGTACGGGGCGGTATGCTCGGACAGCCCTTCATTCTCATCGAATGAAAACAGCGTGATGCTGCCCGCTTTCCGGTTCACAACCATCCGGCTCGCGACCGTCCCGACCTGGTAGTTCACGAGGTCCCCGAGGACTAGTACCTTCCCCTTGAGTTCGTCCCGTTTCTTGTCCGGCTTATCGGTCTTTTCCGTGGATTCTGGTTTGAACTCCATATCAATTCGCTCTTCTCGAAATCATCATCTTCCTGCGATAAAAATCATAGGGGTTTCAGGCCCCAACCATGCGGGCGAGATCGGCCGGCACCGTGGTGTTCGGCTTGAGGTCGAACTCCTTGACGAGCACGTTCAGCACCGCGGGTGATATGAATGCCGGGAGCTTCGGGCCGAGCGTGATGTCTTTTACCCCGAGGGAGAGCAGGGCGAGGAGGACAAGCACGGCCTTCTGCTCGTACCACGCAATGTTATACGATACCGGCAGTTCGTTGATCCCGACACCGAATGCCTTCGCGAGTGCCTGGGCGATCACTACGAGCGAGTAGCAGTCATTGCACTGGCCGGCATCGAGGACCCGGGGGATGCCGCTAATTGTACCGAGATCGAGCGAATTGTAGCGGTACTTGGCGCAGCCCGCGGTGAGGATGACCGTGTCCTTCGGGAGGGCTTTCGCAAACTCCGTGTAGTATTCCCGTTCCTTCTGCCTGCCATCGCACCCGGCCATGACGATGAACCTCCTGATGTCCCCGTTCTTGACCGCCGCTACCACCTTCTCCGCAAGTGCGAGGACGGCATCGTGGGCGCATCCGGTGATGAGATCATTCCCACTCCCGGGCAGTGCGTTCGGGGGCTGGCAGGTTTTGGCGAAGGCGATGATCCCGGAGAAGTCCTTCCTCCCGTCTGCTGCCGCTTCGATATGCGGAACGCCTGGATAGCCGGTCAGCCCGGTCGTAAAGAGCCGGCCCTTGTAGCTTTCTTTCGGCGGGACGAGGCAGTTGGTCGTGAACAGGACCGGCCCATTGAACTGCTCGAACTCCTCCCGCTGGTGTGGCCATGAACCGCCATAATTACCGTAAAGGTGAGGGTATTTTTTGAACACGGGATACGCGTGTGCTGGTAGCATCTCGCCATGAGTATAGATATCCACCCCAGCGTTCCTCGACTGCTCCAGCAGCATCTCAAGGTCTTTCAGGTCATGGCCGGTGATCAGGATGCCCGGGTGTTTTCCCACTCCGGTCTTCACAGTCGTGATCTGCGGCTTTCCGTACGCTGAAGTGTTTGCCTCGTCGAGCAGGGCAAGGACACTGACCCCAACCTTCCCGCATTCCAGAACGAGTGCTACCATTTCGGGGACCGGGAGATCCTTGAGCATGGAGGCGAGCGCTTTCTGCATGAAAGTGGTGATCGCCGCATCGGTCCTGCCGAGCACTGCCGCATGGGTATAATAGGCAGCTACACCCTTGAGGCCGAACAGGAGTGTTGATCTGAGAGAGCGAACATCCTCGTTTTCGCTCGCGAGGGTTCCAACTGTGGATGCTTTCCCAAGGATGTCCTGCTCACCCTTCGGCTTCCAGGTGCAAGCATCCGGTTCTGGAGCAGCGGTTTTCGGAAGTGCGTCACGGATCGCAACAGCGGTATTGATCATTGCCGTGAAACGGTCTCTGTTAAAGTTGACATTGGTCAAGGTGGCAAAGAGTGCGTCCGCGATGAACAGGCCGGCATCAGGATTCCCTTCTCCCTTCTCCATCGCCGCAAGGTTCCGCACGGACAATCCCTTGCAGAGGTACACGAGGACATCCTGGTATGCTGCGATTTCCTCATCCTTCCCGCAGACACCTTTCACGATACAACCGGTTCCTTTCACGGTCTCTTCACACTGGTAGCAGAACATCATCAGACTCCTATGATTTATTTTTGATACAAAATATCTATTTCATACTAAAGTATAAATATCCAGAAGTATCCATAAAGATACCATGCAGGAATCCTGCACGGTCAGCCAGACGGTCCGGTATCTTTCCAAACGGTGGACACTGCTGATCATCCTGGAACTTTATAAAGGCGATGAGTATACCAGGAGGTTCTCAGAGCTCCGAGACGCCCTTCCCGGCATCACTCCCAAGGTTCTGTCCGAACGGTTGAAAGAGCTCGAGGAGGAGGAGATCATCATACGGAACGTGGATGCGACCGCATTCCCTGTCAGGACTGAGTATACCTTGACCGAGAGCGGCCTTGAGATCATCGAGATCATCCGTGACATCAAGCGGTGGGCCCTGAAGTGGAAGATTGAAAACATTGCCTGCGGAAGCCAGGACTGTAAAGAGTGTGTCCTCTGAATCCTGTCCAGGTATGATCGCAAAAAGAACAGAGAAAGCGAAGAGATGTGTTTGTTATGAAGATCGTTGATGCAACCAAAACCGCCAGCTCATCTAACCCCCACCATGTGGACGCAAGAAAGCTCTGCGAGATCCCCCATGCCGTCGTGGTCATGATCACACTCCAGCCCGGTGAATCGCTGAAACGGCATATGACGCCGGTCGATGTAATCTTCTACGTCCTGGAAGGGACCGGTGTGGTTGAGATTGGCGATGAGAAGGCGACCGCTGAGAAGGATACCCTGATCGAGAGCCCCGCCAGAATTCCCCACCGATGGATCAATGAGAGCACATCGGTGTTCCGGGTGCTGGTCATCAAGGTTCCGAAACCAACCGAAGAGACCAAGCTGTTGTGAGGGAAGGAGATTACCATGGCTCATCATACCGGTGCTATCCTCCAGCGCGACGGAAAGACCTTTGGGATCGTGACCCGGGTCCCGGGAGGGTACGTCACTCCCGAGGCGCTTGAGAATCTTGCCGCCGTTGCCCGGAAATACCATGTGCCGATAGTGAAGCTCACCTCAGGCCAGCGGTTCATGCTGATCGGGATCCCTGAAAAGGACCTTGCGGCAATCTATAAGGATCTTGGGCCATTAGGCGAGAGAGAGACCGCCCCCTGTGTCAAGTATGTTCAGACCTGCCTGGGGACGGATGTCTGCAAGTACGGTGTCCAGGACTCCACCGAGTTCGGGCTCGAACTCGAAAAGAAGTACCATGGCGTCACCTTCCCGGCAAAGCTCAAGTTCGGGGTGTCCGGCTGCCCCCGTTGTTGTGGCGAAAGTTACATCCGGGATATCGGGGTCATCGGTACCCAAAGAGGGTGGACTGTCGTATTCGGTGGAAACAGCGGGCGGAGACCCTCTCTTGGGACCGTGATTGCCGAGGATCTCTCCAGGGACGACGCTCTCGACCTCGTCCACCGTCTGCTTGAATATTACCGGAACAATGCCAATCCAAAGGAGAGGACAGCCCGGTTCCTGGAGCGGATCGGATTTGAACAGTTGAAATCAGAACTTCTCACCCTCCTTCCGTATATCCCCCTTGAGGATGTACGGTAGGGGACAGAGGCTGTCATGATGTATACCGAAGAAATTGCGGGAACCTGCTCGAGACTCGCATCACTGAAGACCCGTGGTGAGCTTGGGCATGCAATAGCAGGGATCGTGCTCTCGTACTCTCCCAAGGACCTCCAGCGGATGCGCTGGAATTTTACCGGGAAGATCCAAGACATGCCACTGGAACTGCGAAACAAACTGGAAGAGACGATCACCGGGCACCTTCACGGGACCTACCAGGCACTCCGGCTCAATAACCAGCAGGGGACATTCTCCCACATGGGTGAACCATTACCCAAGGATGTAGGTGCATACTGGAAGATGGTCGCAGCCCAGTGTTCCACCGGCGATCCCGAAAAGGTCAGGTTACGCTTCCTGAAATTCTTGCTCTCCGGCTTTTGCATGTTCGTGCAGGAACTCCCCGGCCATCCAGTCGGTATGCCGTTTCCGGGAGGTGAAAAGGTCAAAGTCATCGATGGGGTCTATTACTGCCCGGTCAGGGAGAAGGCAAACGATGTCGATTCCGCTCTCTGCCCCTTCTGCCCGGCCCTCCAGACCCCGGAGATCGGATACCTGAAGCCGCCAGTGGGTGCAGGGAAGCACCGAAAAGAGGAGTTCCTCCGCCAGACCTTTGACCGGCATCACTACAACGGGTAAAAGATTTGGACGGAAATTACGGGTATTGTACTGAACGATCTGGCAAAAGTGCAAAAATGGGTGATTTATGGATTATATTCAAATCCCAAGCCCCAGCCGGGTTGTCAACGGAGCCCTAAATCAGTTATTTTTATGCTCGCGCAGGAATACGGGTGGAAAAGTGTAAGGTGGTTTTTATAGGGAATGTACCGTGCGGCAGATCAATTTTAATCTGTATGACCTTCTCTGAATCATGGAAAATATCTGTGAAATTTGCGGATTCAAATATCCGCCAGAAGCTCATTATTGTGGGAAATGTGGAGTTGACCTAACGGATAAAACCGAATTGCAACCACCAGCAAATCCTAAGAAGGAATCAAAACAATCGAAGAAAAGGAATGCCACTAAAGATACTCGATTAAATGAGAATGTTATCAAGTGGTGTGAAATTCATGCAGTGATGACGTGGCATGAAATGACATTCCCTTTCTTCCTCAATCTTGTTTTATTATTTGCTGAAGGTAAGAAGGATCTAGGGTTTTGTGATTGTGCAGTCTGCAATTTGGGATATCGTGAACTTCAGACGACGATCATCAACCTGACGGAAAAGAAGAAACTAAAACCATCGAGCAGAGAAATCGTTAGCAAGTATCACGGCGCAGATATTGCCGGTATGAAAATCCATTTTCCATAGTTAATGAGCAAGGAAATTGAAGATCATAAAAAAGACAATAACTTCACCGATTATGAAAAGTCTTTGAAAGGGAAGGAAAAAATTACAATTGAATTTGAAAGAGAAGTTATTGAAAAAATAATCCTGAATATTCTTTCGAGCGAGAATGGTCAGCAAATACTAAAAAAATGTAATATTTGATTTATTTTCCTGGTAGAGGCAACTTCACAAAATATTCGGAGGCCATCATATATTGGGACAATAACTCCTTACCTTGAATGAATTCAATCTCCTCGCCTTCCTCTTTTGAAAAACTAACAAAATAAAAATAATAATTATCCATTGACTGGCTCTTTTCCCATTCATTTCTCGAGAGGTAAAACGATAAAATATCTTTGAAACTCCTTACTGCTTTTACTTCAATATAAATCCTGGTCTCATCAATTTCAAACGAGTCAATATCATATCCAAGAGTGGGATTATCAGACACTCTAGTTACATCCTTCGCTAAATCTGGCCTTCCTGCTTCTTTTAATCTATCACGTTCCGAATTACAAACAATAATTTCAGCTTTTCGCCCAATTGTGAGATTCTTATGATATTTTTTCAGATACTCCTCATAGGATACCACCATTCCCCTTTTTGGGGTTACCTCAGGAAATTTAACCGATTTGTTATGATCAATCTTTAAAGGTTTTCTCTTTGGCGAGGACCTCTTTTCAATATCAATTTTTTCATCACCCGGTATCCTTACAAGCATCCAGCAATATGAATGAGCATCTACTAATTCGATATTGGTTAATCCGGTCTCAATTCCAATCTTTTCCTTAATCAGACGTAAAATGGAAATGAAAGTTTGATAGTTATCCCAGGAACATCTTCGGCTTGTTTTAAAAGATATTTTCAACATTTTGAATGCGGTATCAAATGTCTCAGGTGCTATTGGTAGATACTCCATCCAATTCTTTAAAAAGAAAAGATAGGCAATAAAGGAGTATTTTTTCCCCGCTAACTCAATAAATTGATTAAATGCAGTCTTATCATCAATAAGGTCAAAATAAAAATTAAAAAGTAATGTTTCATATATCCGGGTTATTCCAGGATTTTCCAATGCATCATAGAGAGATTTATGGTCTCTGCCTTTCTCTCCATTTCTTAAATCCCAGGTGAGGAGATTATTCTTTAATTCAATTTTATAAACAGAATTTTTCAGAGAATCAATTTCTATCGCGTAAATTACTTTTTTAATAATATTACCATTACCAATATCTTCCTTTTTCCATGATTTCAGGTCCAATCGTTCTTGTCCTTCAATACGGACAAATCTCTTATAGAATTCCCATTTTTCCGGAATACCTTCGTAAAATGATTTGAATTCTTCTCCCTTGTTATATAATCGAAGTTTTTGTCTGAATAACTCGAAATTTGCACTAAAAATATCGTCTCTTATTGTAATTTCGTTCATATTAAGAGTTCATTTTTTTATAAATATAAGAACCGCAGCATCGTTTTTCGGAGAGAGCTTTTTAATAGGAATGAATAATCTGTGAATTATGAGACTGCACCTTCTGATGCTAATGATCCTCATGATAATTTTTGCATTGGGTGCTTGTTGCATTACTACCGTCGATGAGCGAAACAACGTTTCCGTCAATTGTATTGTCGATAACAAACTCGAACCAAAATATTACAATTCTATACCAATAGATCCCTTAAATCGTAATTATTCGGTCACCGTTGTTGCAAAAAATAATGAAAACTTCAGTAAATATAACTTAAATATTAAAATTGAGTGTAATTCCAATTCCGGTTGGTGTGAAAATACTGAAGGAAGTGTCTTTATTGCAGAATTACTCCCTAATCAATCGGGTTCGGGGACCTTTTACTTCCAACGGAATCTTGATTGTAAATACATTTGTACCCCAGTCGAAGTAATTTCCTACAAGTAATATTTAGACGCCACACCATGCTCGCAACGGTCGTCGTTCCGCTCCTCCGTTCGTCCGGTGCTCTCTCCTCCCTTCACTCACATCGTGTGTCTGTTTTTCAGAACGCTCCTGGTCCTGATGACGGCCATGCTCACTCGCTTCGCTCACATCGCAACGCCTGCTCCCCCCCGCTCCTCACACCATGCTTCGCATCGTGCTTGTCGCTGTGTTCCGTACGCCACCTACGCTCAGTGACTCGCAGCGCTCGACCTCGTGCTGATGCACTCGGTAACCGGCGCTCGCTCGGGCCGCTGTGGCCAGTCCGGCTCCGCTGATGCGTCGCAAGTCCCCACTCCCCCGGCCTCTCATCGCTTCCAGGGGGGCACTGCTACCCCCTTCGCTCCTCGCCCCGATGGGATGGCCTCCTCCTCTCCCAAGGGAGAGGCAGTGATCATGAAGCATGCCCTTCGGGCACTTACCTTTTCTGGAATATTCTGAGGAACGTCAAAGGAGTTTATGTAACAGCGACGAGCGGTCCGTGTAGCGGTCCGCGAGGAGCGGGATGTGCAGCCGGTGATGAGGAGCCTGCGACGAAATCATGGGCGTCAACGTATCAACAGTTCAGGAAGAGAGACCAGGGAGACGGTGCGAGCGGAACGGACCGGAGGGAGTGGAGATGAGCACGGTCGACCGTCAGCTATATCCAGAGAACCGGAGACCAGCGAGGAAAACCCCGGGAACTGAGGGCATCAGCCCGAAGTCGAGGGGTGACGAACGGACAGAAATCACAGAACGCCGAGTGGGTGGGAAGACGGCCCCGGTTACGGCTCGCTGGGGGCGAGCTGTCGCGGGCCGGCAGGCGGGAGGCGGTGGCGGGACCTGCAGGAGGGATACCAGAACAGAGATATGAAGGGTCGGCTATGTACTATTCAGCCGGGGCCGCGGCCGGTCTGAATAACTTTAGTGATGCATTGTGGTTCGGACCGGAGATCTCCCCGGCGTTCAGGTCTGGTAGTCCTCGATGAACTGGCGCAGGTGGTCGTCAGTGACCCGGTACTCGTTTCCGATCTTCACGGCCCGCAGCCGTTTCTGGTTGATCATCGCCCGGACGGTCCGAACGTTCAGTTTCAGCATCTCCGCAACTTCTTCCGTTGTATAAAATTTGGGGGTAGTCATTGCCCCTCCATGATGTCCACGGTCATCTTCCGCAGACGGACCGCGTCCCGGATCCTCTTCTCGAACTCATCTGGCAGGCTGAAGTCACCATAGATCTTGATTGCCCCGCCCTTTCCCGGCGTCCCGATCTCGATGCTGTCCTGGAATGCAGGCCCTTCGATGATCTTCTTCACGATCACTTCTTCCATGGGTTAGTCCTCCCAGGGGAGCATAATGGTGATCACCGGCTCACCCTCATCGCCTGGACCGCACACTGCCTTTAGCAGCACATCCTCGGTGACAATGGATCCCGACTCTTTCATGATCACAAACAGAACCCGGAACTGTATCGTGCTGGCGTGCCGGCTCCTCCTCGCTGCACACCCAAACATCCAGAGCAGGTCCCAGGTCCTCCCTTCCACACTCTGGCCGGGAAGCTCGTCCAGGAAGGACGGCGACAGGTAATCATCCCACACCGCCCGGGTCACTGCGACCTTTACCTTGATCCCTGCCTCGCTGACCATATGGTCCGACAGTTCGACCAGTACCCCATCGCTGAGGGCATCAGCCCGGGTGTATGCGAAGATGATCTCATCATTCGAGAAGAGGGAAGTGAGGGTCATAATCACAGGTCCCCCTCTATCCCGATCTTGAAGGTCTGCTCCTCGCTCATATACATCTCTCGGGAGAGCTTCCAGATCTCGTTGATGATCGCACCCTCGAGGATCTGCTCAAGGGCCAGGTCGTTGTCAAACCGCCGGTTGAATTCTTTCCGCATAGCCTCCAGCCATTCAAGGTTATGGGAGGTGAACGCCACCACGATGGGCTGGCGTTCCTGGCTTTGCACTACGACATGAGTGCTCATGCCGAGACCCCCGCAAATCCCGCCGGAGCTGCTGCACCCGCCGGGCATCCCGGCTCGGGCTGTTCAACCATCATGGCGAGATGGGCATACTTCTTCTCGCCGGACAGGATGCCCTTCACTTGGGACAATGGGGACACATACGAGAAGCCATTGATTCGGAACATAACCGCTTTGCCGGACCGGGAGATCCAGGCCTGGCCGATTTCTTCCGGCTGCCCGCAGGTGCTGATGACCTCGGCTATGTCGTAGATGCTGACCGGCCATCGTTCGATGAGGCGCTGAACGTCACCCTTTGCGATGACGCACTGGCGGGTCTTGATGTCGATGCGGAGCACACCCTCGGCGTTCTTCACGCTGCCGATGTGCTCAAAGATTGTTGTGTTGTGATGCATGGTGTTTCTCACCACATAGTCATCGACGGGAGAGATGATATAGTGCCGCCATGCGGCGTGAAAGTGATATGCAATTACTTATTATGTATGTGCTCTGCATATTTTACGCAATCGATTTCGGCCCTCCGTGAATCGCCCACGACTCGCTTCGCTCGTATCGAGGGTTCGCCCTGCGGGAGGTTGACCGGGGCATGCGATCGCTCCGCTCCGGCTACGCCCTCACTATGTTCGGTGGCGGCCTCCGCTGCGCTAGATTTATTGTTAAGGGGATATCTCGATTGAGCAAAGCCTCCAGGCTGAGCAGGCGTCCATGTTCGGACGCGTCCATAGCGACGCCTAGCGAGAGCGGGAGGGCGGAGCAAGAAAATAATAATTTAATCGCATGATAATGAAAACCGCTTTAAAGATTTATTTAAGTAAAACAATTCAAAATAAGGAGTCAAGTATGGAATCACTAACGGTCGAAGAAGTAATAAAATTTCATAAAGATCTTCTTCGTGAAAGCCGTTTAAGAGAGGATGAGGGTTTAGGGGGTTGCCTCTCAAATAAGGGGAATTTAGAATTTATAATCGAAGAAAGCAATTATATTAACGATCCTTTTGAAAAAGCGGCTTGGATTCTTTTTGGAATCGCAACAGGACACCCTTTTGTTCAAGGAAATAAAAGAATGGCGTTTATTCTTGCGGTTCTTATAATCGTTCGAACTCCTGAACGTTATACACTTGATACTTCTGATGAGCAAAATGATTGTTTTGTAAGAGAAGTTGCAGAAGGAAGAAAAACTAGAGAGGATGTTATTGCCTGGCTACGGTCAAAAGCAAAAAGAGGTTAATTTCTTTTATCTCGACAAAAGCTCGAGGCTTCTTTTATGCTTTTCAATAAGCATATCAAAGTCCTCCTGCTTTGAACGAATTGGTACCGCCGGGTAATCTGGTGTCATTGGAATAGTTATTGTCCCCACGGGAACGTTAATACCCGAACTTACCATAGAAGCGTTTGAGGATCCTGATGAATTGAAACGAAAAGGACCGACAGCTTTCAGGATGGTTTCTTCGTTATCAGATTTTTTTATCCTCGAATACATCCAGATCGCTCCTGCTATGTAGTATATGCTTTCCAGCCTTCAGCAATAGGTGTTACATTTATATTAATGTTGAGGTCAGGCATTCGAACTGCGCTTAATTTTAAATTAGTCTTAAATTCACTTCTTATTCGGATACTTTCAACTGCCGCATGAAATAAATCATAGTTGATTGAGGAGACTCCAGCAGGCTGTATATTTTGAGCATATTGTTGGAATATCTGACCTGCGAATTGCGGGGGAATGTTCGCTGGCAATGGTATTTGCTGAATTGATAATAGCTGTTGCTGAAGTGTTGGGTCCTGCATCACCACCTCGACCGGTTTAAAGGGCTCCGAACATTTCATTTCCCTTTCAATATCCTCCCATACACTCCACATCAGCGATTCAAGGGTCTTTGGTGCGTCGCTAACCTTTAGCCCAATTTCTTTTGCCTCTTTTCTACCGACAGGATACCCATGATGATAAAACGATTTATTGAGTGCTTCAGATATTGCTTTGACCTTATTATGGTCATCCATGTGGAGTTTTAACAATTTTTCACCTAACGAAAGAGCGAGGTTAGAACTTCTTTTTGCGATTCCGATGGGAATTGATCCTACTTCTCCGCATACAAGTTCGAAGGCTCGTTCCATTTGTTCTTGATCTGATATCCCTACGTCCTTCCTGACAAAGTCGATATAATGTGATAAATCCTCGGCACCAAAACGAATTTCTTCCTGTTCTCCTGGTTTTCCTGGTATCTTTTTGACACCCCGTAATTGTGGATCGACTGGACCGAGATTGGAAAAGGGGTGCATAACAATTTCATCTGCACCTAAAGCAATGAGAGTCGCGGCACTATATGCCTCGTAGGGAATTAGAACAGTAACTTTTTCGAACCGTTCACGGAGCAGGCTAACAACTCGCCACGATACAATAGGATCCCCTCCTCTACTTACAACGAGTAAATCAATTTCTGTCGCATCGTCGGGAACATTGATAATTTGCCGGCAGAATTCGGGAATGACATCGGAGGCCATCACGCCTTCTGCTTGTTGTCGCGTGCTTGTGAAATATGCAATGAGAGGCCGTCCTCGTTCGGCTTCTATCTGACGATATCGTTCGGCTCTCTCGACAAATGTCATAGTATTACGCTCATTGCGACAATATATTAACTTGATGCTTGGTCTCAGATCTTCGAAAGGTCACGACGAGTATAATGGTATGGAGGGGCTTGAGGATACTTTCACATTCCGTGGCCTGAGTTCATTTTACCTTCTATCGACTATCAATCATGTCACAACATAAATGTGGCGAGAAACCCGGAAAGGGGTATTACCAATCGATCCAAACGGGGGAAATTATCCATTTGGATCAGGATACTGACAGATTACCCCCCTGTCCGATTGATAAGAAAAGCTGCGACTGGATAAAAGTTCGTTAATTAAGAGGAGCAATTCTGCTCCTCATTCATCTTGTTATTAACCTGCATTTTCCACGATCCTGATCTCCTCCGCCGTCAGCCCATACAGTTCGTAGACCAACGTGTCGAGCTGCTTGTCGGTGGCCTCAATCTGCCGCTCAGCCAGTTTCTTCTCGTGGTCGATCTTCACGTCGGCCTTCTGCTTGTGGAGGGCAAGCATCCGCTCGACCAGGGCGACCATTTTGTCGTGGCGGGCCTTGTCAGTGGAATCTGAGAAGTTGATGGTGCGGAGGGGGAGATGATTAATATTTGTTGAATTAAACCGACAATATCCACTTAATTTTGGTGGACAAACCATTCTTAAATGATAGGTTGCCAATTTCGAATTAAGAATAGCTAAAAAATAAAATGGTGAATATTCCATTGATTCATTGAAAATAATTCCTGGACAATTTGCACCGTTAAAGGCAGAATTTCCGTCTAATGTGCCGACCTTTGAAATTTTATCAATCCCTTTAATTATGAATTTTTTTGGTCTAATGTAATTAAAAGATCCTGGCCGTAAATGTCGGTACCATTCATTGCCTTGTGCATACAATTTTCTGCTATCAAGCCTTTTTTGTAATTTATGTTTAAATTTCAATAGATATCGATAAATATTGGGGAATTTATCTTTTAATTCTTGTTCATCAATCAAACTCGGTGTGCCACTTTTAGTTTCGTAATAGGGATAAATTACTGAAGCAGTTGGGATAACTTCGCTATACCTAAAGACTTCTGCTCCTTGGTATGCATAAGGGAAAATTATTTCAGTTTCAAGATTGTTTTCGGAAATTACATGTTTATCTACAACAAATGCCTCATCCATCCCAGTTAAAACACCTATATATGCTTGACCAAAATTCATTAAATTCTGCCAATTGATACTGCGTTCATCTAGAATTAACTCGATTTTAATATCACCAAAATTCCAAGGTCCCTCTGAAATCGTTTTAATAGAAATCAGTTTTGGTCTTTCAGATTCAATCCCGGTAAAATTTAATTGATTTGATGAGATTATTTGTTTAAATTGAATTTCTTTTATCAAATCCTTGCTTAAAATGAATATTGCGGGATAGGTATTTGCCTTTTGAAAAACAGGGAGAGAACCAAAATTTATTATCTCCTTAATTTTCCCAGTTGACAATAACTTTCTAATATTTTTTCCATAGTCTGTCGACATCCATTGTGAAGTACAAATAAGTCCAACAAGTCCAGACTTTTTTATCAGTAATAATGCTTTTTCAACGAATAATATTGAAATATCTGTTTTACTTGTTGGTGTTGAATATTTTTTATACAAATAATCGGATTGAATGTACTCAATTCGCTGAATCCTCACATACGGTGGATTCCCGATCACCGCATCGAATCCACCCCCCTGCATGATTTCTGGGAACTCTCGGTCCCAATCGAAGGCATTGATTTGCCTTGCCGCTTCTGGATCTTCAAGAATCGTTGGCATTTCGGTGTAGATATCGGTCCCGATGAGCGAATTGCCACACTTGATGTTCTGATGCAGGCTTGGCAGCGCCCTCTCATCGAAGAGCTTGAGCTGCTTTGATACATTCTCATCGCTCTCCTCTTCGAGCACTTTCAGGAGCAGCGAGAGCTTGGTCACTTCGACAGCCTGGGTATCGATATCCACCCCGTAGATGTTGTTCAGTAGGATCCGCTTCCGCTCGGCAATCGTCAGTTTCCAATCGCTCCGGGTCCGGGATGCACTCCCATTCGCGGACTTGTAGATGGGAAGGGAAGTGTCACCACTTGTTCGTTTCTTTCCTGACTTCGCGGTTGGCTCAGGGAGGAGTGCTTGGACTTCTGGGGAGGTGGCAGATTTCTCAGCAATCACTGGGACAAGATTGTGGATATACCAGTTTAGGTGCCAGTCAAGGAGGAATTGAAAAGCGCCGAGAAGAAAGGAACCGGACCCACAGGCAGGGTCCAGAACCCTTAGTTTCCCTATTTCTCTGGGAGTCTTGTCCTTGACAAGTTCACCGACCGTGTGCAGTACGATGTAATCGACAATATACTGAGGGGTGTAGTAAACCCCGCCGGCCTTCTTCACCTCCGGTTTATACTCGACCTTTGCTTGGTGGCCAGCAGTAAGACGGATCACTTTCCCAAGGAACTGCTCATAAACCTGGCCGAGGATTACCGGGGATATAACCGAGAACTCGTACGGGCTTTCTGGGTAATACAAACGCTTGATGATCTTCTTCAGGACAACATCGTCGATGACAAGACCCGGTGTAAGAGTGTCTGGCATTTCATCCCACCCGGCTTCTTCGTTGAAATGGAATATCCCTGAGTTGTAGCGGGTGTCGGCGCGGTGGAATTGGGTGAGGAGGCGCTGATACACGTCCTGCCCTTCGAGCAATTTCTGCAGGCACCCATACTCTTCGATACCCCGGTCTTCGCAGATGCGGAGGAAGAGGATACGGTCGATGGTCTTCTGGACGGCGACGTTCAGCTCTTCAACGGAGAGAGCCGCATTTCGGAGGGCGATATTCTTTGCCAGCAGGTCCCGCCACTCTTCAATCTCAGCGAGGATGGCTTCGTCAACGGTAGCGGTCCCTTTCTTGCCTTTCGTTCCCTCGACAAATTTATCAAAAGAGCCACGCAGGATACTTCTTTGTGAAAAGATAGATTCGATCCAACCCCACTTCTCGGGATATTCTTTGAATGTGAAATACGCGATCCGGGCTGTGGCAGCATTGTCGCCAGGCATCGGCTTCTTTGTGCAGTCATATACTGCAAATTCCTCGAAATCTGTCAGTATGCTGAGGGTGAGGCGGGCATTCCAAGCATAACGACGGATTTGGAGGGCAGGACCGGCGTCGTCCTTGATGTTCACGGCCGGTTTCTTTGCTTCCACGACGAATTTCCGTGAGCCACCGATCCGGAAGGCATAATCGATAAACTCTGTGGAGCCCCGGATCCGAATGGGGTCTTCGTGGATTACTTCTTTGTACTGTTCCGAATTGCCTTGTGAATTGTCGACATCCCACCCCAACGCCCTGAAGAATGGATCGATGAACTCCCTCCGTAACTGGGTCTCGTTAAACTGTCCACGTTTGTAAGCAGCCTGATGAAATTCGTATTTCTCAACGAGTTTGAGAATTGCCTCTGGAACCTGTACCGATGCCTCCATGCGACCGCCTATTATGTAGTTTCATATCGTGATGAACGAATAATCATTCGATGCATTTTTTGAGTCAGATAAAATCAGGCCAATTCAATGAAATGGGGGGCCTGTTTATAATAGGGGGGGATATATATTCTCCGAGATGTGGTAATATTCAATAGAGAATATTTGTTATCAAAATCGAATGAAGTGTGAATTCCTTTGAAGAAGAAAACAGACCAAATAGACCTTGAAGGTGAACGGATACCGGAACCGTCTCGACCAATAAGAGTTGTAGCATCAGGAATAAAAGTCTTTGATTTATTTGGATTTTTTATTGCTAACTTAATTCTGTACTATATCTTTCAGAAATTTTTGCCTGGAAATAATACTTTTCAATATTTTGTCTTTTTCCTCGTCTCATTGATTATAATTAAAACAGATTTCATCTTTGAATTAGTTGACATCTTAACGAATATTTCTAGGATCCCATGGCGGGAAAAATGGCACCAATTTAAAAATCAATCGGGTAACAGTATTTTGACCAAGAAATTTGTAGTGTATTGTGTTTTTATCACAGTAAAACAGTTATTTTTCAATATCCTTTACTATCTATTCCCTGTTCTATTAATCTGGGTTGCATTGGCAGGGGTGTTTGGTTTAACTGGAATTATTTCCTATGATACAAGTAAATCTCCATATCAAACATTTGCAGTATTAAGCATCATATTAGGCCTTTTCCAATACTTTTTGAAAAGGCATGAGGAAAAAATATTACTCCAGATTGATTTGTTCTCTAAACGAATCTCTCAAATAATTAATGAAGAGGGGAGTTTTGAAGCGTTCTATCTGAATATCGGTAATACCTCTGAAGAAAATAAACTAAAAAATTCGATAACACGATGTATTGATCCAAAATTATTAGCTGCGGATTTTTTTTCCACAATACTGCAGGACTCCGATGTTAGACGTTACTTTATGCGAAGAAAAGCGCCAATTCCGATTCAATTGCACACAAGTTATACAGAATCTATCAAAAAATTTGAAGTGCTTGATATTGCTGCAAATTCAGAACAAATTAGTAAAAAAAGCCTATTAATGGCCTATGATAACTTTTTTAATGAATCTCTTGAAAATAAAATTATCAATCGAATTGAAAGCGAAATAGACATTCAAGCGTTTGGAAGGCTCGCTTTCAGTAATATAAATATAATATATGAAGTATTGCCGGAATTTATCAAAGAGGGGACAAATTCATTTTTTGATGAAGTATTCCAAAAAAGATTAGATAACAAGAAAAAGTCCAATTCCCAGGATTACCGCTCGTCATTGATGAAAAATGTCATGAGAAAAATATTTTTAAAAATCATCTCTTAATGGATAATCACGCCCCCTTCCCACCTCCCTTCACCAACCCGTACTCAATCTCGTAATACGCAGTCGGTATTGAGATGAAATAGTGCATCTTCTTCTCGTCCTCTGCATTCGCAATCTGGCGAAGAAGAGATGCCTGCTCTTCGGGGGTATGACCGATGGTTACCCATCGCTTGGTCTCATCGTTCATCTTCCAGGACCTGGACGGGACAGCATCCGGTGGAGTGGTTACCTTGTCATCTTCTGGATCGAAGTAGGATACCACTTCGTCCTTCTCGGACTCTGCAGCGAACTGCAAGGCCTCGGCGACCTCTTTCTCCACCAGGACCTCTTCCTTCTCCTCCAACGCCTGGGTCTTCTGCCGGTGCTGCCAGTAGGCAAATAGCGCTGCCACTAACGCCACCAGCATCTCGAAAATCTGGATTAACTCCTGTTCCATGAAATCACCCCCAGGGGAGAGTGGTCCACGAAAGAGACGGTGAAGAGATTCACCGTCTCCGCAGGTTCAGCTCCATCCGGTCGTGCATCTCGATGATGATCCTGACGACGGCAAATAGCATCATCAGGCTCCCGAGACAAAAACCGAGGAGGAACATGAATCCTTCATCCATGGTCCCTCCCTCCCTGGAAAGGGAAAACTACTGCTCGTTGCTCAGGCCAGGGCGGCGACAGTGTCGGCCCATGCCTCAACGGTGGCGAGAATCGCGTCGGCTTCGTAGGAGGTGACGCGGACCTCTTCGCGGCCGAAAGCCACGTAGTAGATCTCCCCGCTCGGGTCGTGGCACTTGATGGTGGCCGAGTACCGCTCACCCTCGCTGTCGTTCACCGGGTCCCCGCCCATGGCGGTGGCCATCTCGGCATCACCGAGGATCTCGGTCTTCACGGTGTTGAAACCGGCAACTGTCCCTGCCCGTGCGGTGATATTTCCCACGGTGTTCGCTTCATCATCCTCATAGATGATGCGGGCGGTATACCCCTCCCTGGTCTTCTCCATCGCGGGCATCTGCCCGCTGGAGGTCTCATACGCGGTGCAGCCGAACGGATTGGTGGTCAGTACGGTCTGCACGATGGTGTTGAATGCAGTCACATCGGCGATTGGGGTAGTGAGTGCCCTGACGGCCGACTTGACATTGGTCTGCTGGACGAAATCTCCCATGTTGATACTCCTGTCTACGGATTTCCCGGGATCTCGGATAGACGTGAGTATATAAAGAAAAAAGGAGTATTTGGGCGTGACTGTATCGGGAACATTATTCTGGTTGGTCAATTATCTTCGAAATTATATTTTAGCATTCAACTAATCGAAATATATGGAAAATGATAAACAAATTAATGAAAAAGAAGAGGAGAATTCTCCAGAGATATTACACATCTATTCTGGATTTGAAAATGAAGCCCCTATTGACCAAACTAGAAGAAAGCTACACAATCAATTGGTATTGAATACCTATAATAAATTGAATTTGGCGAATTCCAATGCAGATAAGGTCAATCTGTGGTTGCTAAAACTCCGAAGAATGGCACTGGTTAAAAAAATCCAGCAAATTTTTTTTGTTATTTTTGGGGCTGCAATAGTAATTTGGGGACTATCTATGACACCTGTTGAGAATGGATTGGTGTATCTTGGTTTAGATCAGATTGGAATTGTGCTTGCAGGCATTGGTATCTTTGCATCTGCCATAATCACAATTTTCTCTTGGGATGATGATATAATGCAATTAGCAATAATATCCCATTCGGATGAAAATCTCATGTTTGCAGAATTTTCAAGTATTCAATCCCAACTTAGTTTTATTAAAAATGAAATAATTGATTTAAAAAGAAAGAATTCATAATTATTTTCAACTTTCACTCAACGCGGATTTTACCTTTATAGATCCAGTCCCGAACGATCAGTTCATGAAATACCAATACCTCATGGCGGACCAGACGCTTTTCAGGGACCGGGATGTTTTTGAAATTGACCATATCCCGGACCAATTCGAATACCGGGAAGCACAGCTCCGTGAACTTGCCTTTTCCCTAAGTCCCGGACTCCACGGATCCCGGCCACTGAACACTATCCTCCATGGCCTCCCAGGCACCGGGAAGACGACCAGTGTGCACCGCATCTTTTCCGAGATAGATGAGACAACCCGGAGACTCGTTCCTGTCTATGTGAACTGCCAGAATGAACGGAGCCGGTTCTCGGTGTTCGCGAAAATTCACCTGAAGCTCTTCGGCCACCTCCCACCTCCGACCGGCATCTCCTTCGGGAAGATCCTGCACGACATATGCAAGGGCATTATCGAACGGAACATCGTCATCGTGGTCTGCCTTGACGACGCCAACTATCTCCTGCCGGACAAGGTCCTCAACGATACCCTCTACTCGCTCCTTCGTCTCCACGAAGAGCACCCGGGAGCCAGGGCAGGCGTCATTATTGCCTTGAGCAATATGGACCTCGACCTCACCAAGGAACTGGACCCCTGTGTTGTCTCGGTTCTTCAGCCACACGAGATCTACTTTCCTCCATATTCAGCAGATGAGATCCGCACAATCCTCGAGCATCGGACCCGCCAGGGCCTCTACCCCGGTGTATTATCCGATGAGATGATGGACCTCGTCATCAATTACACCATGCAGTCCGGAGATCTCCGCGTAGGAATCGAACTGATCCGGAGTGCCGTACTGAATGCCGAACGGGATGCCCGCAAGGAAGTGATTCCCGAGGACATTGGTTCAGCGTATGAGATCGCTCAGTACGTTCCCCTCACCGCGAGTATCCGGGCCCTCTCTCCGCAGGAACGCCTCCTCCTGGGCCAGATTGCTCAGCTGAGCAGAGGGCACTCCCCCTACCTGACCTCCGGTGCCGTATATGGAATGGTTAAAGAATCAATCGGCATTGGTTACACGATCTTCTTCGAACGGTTGAAAAAGTTCGATGAGATGCGTCTCATCACCCTGACCCAGGCCAAGGTCCGCGGCAACACGAGGGAGATAACCCTCCGATATGCTGCGGACCGGGTTGTGGAAGCCTGCGAAGCAGGAAAATAAATTTCCACATCACTCTTCTTTTCCCGGCCACTAACAAAAAAATCCTAAAATATGACAAATTAGTAGTTGGTCCGATGCTGAAACCCGAGGATTGCGATCACCTGTTCCCTAATCGTGATTAGTACTAATCGTGATTAGGGTGGATTCAATCCAGGATGATGCATCTCAACGGAGTTATCTCTCATTGTACCCCCTTACTCTGGTTCCATTCTCTCACGAGACGGGCATAACACCCCTCACAAATGTTTACCTGCTTCTCCTTACACCTGTATACCGCAGCCCCGCCGTCACAGATCCCACAGCGGCCGAGCTGTATGGTAGTCCTGGTAAAGTCCCGGTGGTCAAGGAGACCCGGGATTGGGATGATCTTACCAGGTCGTGAGGGGACCTTTGCACCAGCTTTCACTGGCTTGCAACTACCAGTGTTCACATGAAGTAGCGGATTTTGGAGTTGGTTGGAGAATCGGGTTTCAGAATAGGGGATTACCCTTTGTTTTGCACTATGATTGGAAACACAGGCACACCCGGATCCGCACGAATCATGAACAGGGGCACTGTGTGCTTCCTGAATTGAGTGCAAACAGGTATGATCCTGTACATGCATCTCTCTGGATATCTCATGATTGCAGAATTGCTCGCAATTCTCTGGTTCTTCCTGGTTTGCATTTTTATCAAAATTCTGGTGAAAACCTGGTGAAAAGGTGGAAGATTCATGATCATCCTTGTCGTCATCATGGTCGTGGTCGTTGTGGTTGTCCTGCTCCTCCTCCTTATGCTCTTCCTCCTCAAGCCATATCTGCGCCTTCGCGGACCACAACCGATACATCTCGGCATCAAAGGAGAAGTAGTGCTCACGCCTTTTCAGCGAAACGCCATAGAGTTCTTCGGCGACCGTGGCATCGATGAAACTTATCGCGGGGCACTTGTCCAGGATGCCGGTGTAGCTGGCCTTGCTGTTCGAGTATCCATGGAGGAGCCGGTAGGTCTGGTGGTAGGAGAGGCCGAGTGCGTCCTGGAGCTGCTTGATGGTGAAGACCTCAACTCCCATCTTCGCGATGGTGGCCAGTGCTGCCGCTTCGTTCCGGGTCTGCTTGGTCTCCTGCCCACCCGCCTCGCTTGTGATGGCCAGGAATAGTTGCCGGGCGTAAGCGAAGTCCTCCCCGGTGGCCACAAGGCTCCCCTTCTCATCTCTCTCCCGCTGGTGGATGAAGAGCAGGGCATGGCACTTGATCAGGTCAAAGAGCATCCCCGGGTTCCGCCGGTTCTGTGTTGCAGAGAAATTGATCCGCGTGGCGAAGGGGATGCGGATGTGGACCACCTGCTCCTTGAGAACTTCCCAGATCGCCCGGCAGGTGAGGACATCCGGGTCAAGGTCAAGGTCCCCGGGCGGCAGGGACTCCCGTTCCTTCATGTGCTCGAGCACAGCCCGGTCCTGATCGGCCGAGTCATCGATCCAGACCGTCAG
>Ga0116144_10001722_pt1 | contig 25259 bp, 11 predicted proteins | sample AD_UKC035_MetaG_FD_89746 | JGI IMG/M metagenome (GOLD analysis project Ga0116144, IMG submission 89746) | Active sludge microbial communities of municipal wastewater-treating anaerobic digesters from USA - AD_UKC035_MetaG | ecosystem: Engineered > Bioreactor > Anaerobic > Digestate | place: USA...
CCCGGCCCTCAACCCGATGACTCTCAAAGCGGGCGATATTATGAGCAATATCATAGACCGTAACCAATTCCAAATCGCTGCGTTCCAGGCTTCGGGCCAGCGCCTGGCCGGCGTCATGGGCGATCAACTGCCGGTTGGCAAAGGCAAAGTTGGCAGCCGCGGCCATAGCGCCCAGGTAATCCCGCCCCTCAGGCGACTCCACCGGCGCGCAGGCCAGTTGACGGTCCGGCAGGCGTATTCCGTAGCGGCTGGCCGCCCGGCCGAAGGAGGCCAGGTAATCGTCGGCCACCTGGTAACCCAGCCCCCGGCTCCCGGTGTGAATCATCACCGTCAACTGGCCGGGAAAGAGACCAAAAGCATCAGCGGCCGCCGGCTCAAAGACCTGCTCCACTTGCTGCAACTCGAGAAAATGGTTGCCGCTGCCCAGGGTGGCCAACTGGCTGGAGCCGCGCTCCAGCGCCCGCGGACTGACCTGCTCCGGGTCAGCCCCCTCCAGGCAGCCGCCATCCTCCATATGCTCCAGGTCCGCCGTCGAGCCGTACCCCTCACGCACCGCCCAGGCCGCCCCTTCCGCCAGTACCCGGGCCATTTGCCCCTTCTTAAGCCGAAACCGACCTGCCTTACCCACCCCGCAGGGAACAGCCCGATAAAGCGCCTCAACAACCTCTTGCACCCGGCCGGTAACCGCTTCCGCCGGCAACTTCGCGCCCAGCAGGCGCACCCCGCAGTTGATATCATACCCGGTAATACCCGGCACCGCCACGCCCTCCCGAAGGTCAAAGGCCGCCACCCCGCCGATCGGCGCGCCGTACCCCCAGTGAATATCCGGCATCGCCAGCGAATAACGCAGGATACCCGGCAGGCAGGCAACATTAGCCACCTGCTCAACCGAGCGATCCGCCAGGATTTTAGGCAGCAACACCGGCGAGGCATAGACCAGCCCCGGCACCCGCATCGCGCCCGTGGGCGCCAGCCGGTACCGGTAATCGTCGCATCGTTCCAGTTGGTATGCCATCTTGTTCCCCCGTCCCCACGGACTTGTCCGCCGTAGCTTGTTGTTTAGCGTAGGAGGATAGTAAGTGGGAATCCAGCAGTTGCCTTTTAAAATATTTGCAAGTTTATCAGGCAGCCTGGATACCCGCTAACCACCCGCGGGTATGACATGCAAAACATTCCCGCCATGCCTTTTTTTGTCATTCCCTCGTGCCTGTCCCCGAAAGTAGTAGTCGGGGATCCAAAACCTTAAATGCACGTCATTCCCTCGTGTGGTAAGAGGGAATCCAATCCTTAAAGCTCTTCGGGTTTTTCAAGTAGCCTGGATCCCCGACTCAAACATTCGGGGATGACGTGCAAAAAAACATTTTTAGTGTGTCATTCCCGTATGTGGTAAACGGGAATCCAGCATTTAATGCCGTTGTAGTTTTCCAACCAGCCTGGATCCCCGACTAAAGCATTCGGGGATGACAGGCTTGTTATAATCCTCCCCCTACTTCAAAATCAGCTGGCCGAAGCCGAAGGCATCATCGGGGGCGAATTCGGCGCCGGACCAGTCATACTCGACCTCGGCCTTCCCGGACGGATCGTCGCTGTCGAAGCAGGTAATGCCCAGTCCGAGCGTGGCGCCCGCCTTCAGGCCGCCGCCCAGCAACTCCAGCGGCACGCGGACCAGGAACTCCCGCCGGTCGCCGCGGCTGGCGCAGACCCCCTCCAGCGCAACCGTCTTCCCGTCCGGCCCGGCCAGGGTGGCCAGCAGCCGGTCCGGGGCCAGTTGCACCACCCGGATCGCGCGAAGTGCCGGCGCCCGGTGCAAGCCAAGCTGGCCGTCCAGACCGGGCTGCAGCCGGTACTCCACGCTCTCCCCCCAGGCCGCCGGATCGGCCGCGCCCGCGAAGGAGGGCTGGTCCTCGATGATCGCCCCGAGGTAGAGCGCCTGCGCGTCGTACCGGACATAGTGGCGCGACATGAAATCGCAGTCCATCGAGCCGTCGAGGCGCATGTTGGGATCGGTATTCTCGGCCCCCCACCGGACCTGCGTCCGCTGGTAGGAGCCGTTGAGACCCCAGTTGATATAGACCGAGGCCGGCGACTGCGTCTCCTCCCACTCCTCGAGCCGCTTCACCTCGAGGCCGGCCGCCTCCTTCGAAAGGGGCAGCGCGTAGTGCAGCCAGAAATAATTGTCGCCCCGCATGTACTGCCCTTCGGCCGTGGCCTTCAGGGCCTCCTCGACCTCGCCCGGCTGGGCGGTGATGAAGCCGTCCAGGGTAAGCTCCGCGGCGGCCGGGTAATAGGTGAGCGGCCGACCGTCAAAGGCCCCCGCCTCCTGGGCCACCTCGAAGATCCGCTCCTCGCCCGGACCGAGCGCGAACGGAAAACTCTCCCGCCCCTGCCGGTAGAGCATGTTCCGGTACAGGTCCAGCCGGCCGGTCACCTTTCCGGCGCCGTTGTTCTTCAGGAAGCCGGCGCAGACGGTCTTGCCCTCCCGGGCCAGTACCGCGTATCGGCAGTCGATCTCGTCGGTCGCCTTCAGGTTCCGCGCCGCCTCCAGGAAGGCCGGGTTCCGGCTGCCGACGAAGAGCGTTTCCCCGCGCCGCATGAGGAATTGCGTCTCCCCGCTCCGCGTCGCGAAGACGGCCGCCGCCGGCCGCGGGGCCAGGTGCATGTCGAGAATGGTCAGGTCCGCCGCCGGGACCGCCAGCGATATCCGCTTGAGCAGCGCCGGCGCCGGCGCGTGGAGCGCCACCCAGGTCGTCCCCTTGATGTCAAAGGTGCAGGCCTCGACGCTGCTGGCCTGTTTCAGCCGCAGCAGCTCGCCCGGGGCCGCCTCCCGCATGAACTGTTCCAGGACGATCCACTGGGCGGCCATGGCCGTCGGCCGGCCGTCGTAAAGGGCGAACTGGTTGAAGGGGTCGGTCGCCATGCTGCCGTACTTGCCGGTATAGACCGAGTAGCGCATCGGACGGTAGATCGCGGTGATGGCGGCCAGGTCCCAGGCCTGGGCGTTCATGGTATGGAAGAGCTTCGCCGGGTCCAGCGGCCGGCCGTCGGGAGTCAGGTACTCCAGGTCCGCGTAGTTGAAGTACCAGCCCACCGCGGTCACGTAAAACGGCAGCTGCTTTTCGCGCACAAAGCGGGCCTCCCGGGCGTACCACCACTTGTCGGTCCCGTACCGGCTGCCGCCCAGCGCGTCGGTCCAGACCCCCTTGACCCCGCCCAGTTCCCGGGCAAAGGCCTCGGAGGGCGGAAACTCGATCGAGTTCATGACCTGCAGGCGGGGGTCCTTCTGCTTGATCGCCCGGTAAGCCGAATGCACGTAAGGCAGGGCGCTGCCGGGGACCGTGTTGTTGGTCAACTCGTCGGTCACGATGAACATGTCCCCGTACAGCCCCTGGTACCGCTCCAGTATCCACTGCGTGTACCAGGCGCCGAACTCCGGCGACATCCAGGGCCGGGTCGTGGCCGCCGGCCCGGAACTCAGGACGGTAATATCGTAGGGCGCCGGCTGGGCCGGGAAGATCCAGGGTATCCACTGGAGGCCGGTGGACCGGGTCTGCTCCACCTCGTTCCGGTAAACGGCATGCCGCTGGTAGCCGAGCGTGTTGGAGCCGGCATTCAGGATGACGTCGTTGAGCGTGGTGGTGAACTCGTAGCCGTAGTGGCGCATCATCCGCCCCGAGCGCCCCCGGATGTTCCGGCCGAGGGTGCCCAGGTAGACCGGGTTCCGCGAGTCCTTTTCGACCCGGGCCGGCTCCGGCACCCGCGTAAAGGGAATCAGCTGGCGGTCCGGGCCGGGGCCGGCCTCGGGACCGGCCACCAGGACGAAATTGCCGTATCCCTTGAAATCGGCCAGGACGAAATCGCGCCGGGTGATTCCTTTGCCGCCCTTGACCTCCACCGTCCCCTCCCCGTAGAGGCCGCCGGCCAGGTCGGTGACCCGGTAGCGGAGGCGGCGCGTCTGGCCGGCCGAAGTGCCGTTCACCAGGACCGCCTGGAAGCGCACCGGCCCGTTGTCGTGGAAGGTGCCGTAGGGCGCCGGGTTGGCGATGAGCAGCCGGACCCCCTCCCCCTCCCGGTAATCCCGGGAATCAACTCCCGGCGCCAGAACCTGGACCGCGTCTATGTCCACCAGCGCGCCGTTGGCGGCCGACTCGCCGGCCAGGATCAGGCTGACCGGGGCCGGGGCGGCCGATTCGATCCGGTAGGAGTACTGCTTCCATTCCCGGTCAAGCGTGAATTCCGTCCGGCCCAGGACGCGGCGCTGGCGCGCCTTGCCCGCCCCGGTATAATCCATCCAGGCCAGGCGGAGCGTCGCCGGCGTAACGGAAGCCCGGGCGAAGAAACTGACGACGCCCCCGCCGGCCGGCAGGGTGAACTCCGCGCTGCGGATCGCGGCCCGGTAGGCCTTCGGACGCGCGTCGTCGTCCGCGTACAGCTGCGCCTGGACCAGGGCCAGCCGGGCAAAACGGTCGCCGTGCGGAGAGGCGCCGGCGATGATATCCTGGGGATCGAAGGTGAAATCGTCCGTCCCGTCCATGGCCGGGCTCCACCAGGGGCGGCCGCCCGCCTCGAAACTGCCGTCGCAAACCAGGTTACCGGCCGGAGCCGGGGCCGCGGCCGGAGCCGGGGCGCCCTGGCCGGCCGGGGCGCCGGGCACCGGCGGCGCCGACTGCGCCTTGAGCGCCGCCTCCTTGAGCTCGGAGGGCAGCAGCAGCCCGTAACGGCCGCGCGCGTTGAAGTTCCACTCGTAACCGGGCCGGTTCGTGATCTTGACGCGGTCAAGAATGATATAGGGCAGGGCGAACTCCGGCACATCCCCGATACCGCCGGAGATCACCTTCTCGGCGGTGATGCGGATGGCGTTCCACTCCTCGGGCACCTTGAGCACCGGGTCCTCGAAGACGGCCGTGGTGCGGGCGGTATCCATCCCCGTCCGCGGATTCTCCCCGTACTGCGTCCGCACCGAGGTCACCCGCGGCAGGAAGCAGTACCCCGAACCGAAGAGGCCCTGCAGGCGCATGATCGCCACCGGCCTGAACCCCTCGCCGTCGGCCAGGCCGAGTTCGACGCGGATGATGTTTCCCGACGGCGTCTCGTACTGGGTGACCACGTCCCGGGTCCAGCGGGTCAGTACGATGCAGAGGCCCAGCAGGTAATCCCCGGCCGGCAGTCGCCGGTCGAAAGTCTTAACTATGGTTGCCCGTTCGCTCTCCGAATCGCAGACGACCATCGCCCGGCCGGAGGCGTGCGTGTGCTCCTTGACGTAGAAGCCCTGGCCGGCCCCGCGGTGGAAATCCGGGTAAACCGGCAGGCCGGGGAACTCCTCGGCCTCGAAAACGAGCTCCACCGGAACGGCCGGCTCCGCCTTGAGCTTGTTGACGAAGAGCGGATCGGCCGCGGCCGGACCCGCCAGCCAGCCGGCCACCGCAGCCGCGCCAAGCAAAGATGCCAGGAGACTCCGAAACCGGCGGCCGCTTCTCTCGCGCTTAAAATGCATTCTGCTCCTCCTCGTTTTGTTTTGTCAGGCTGGAAATCGGAATTTAATGCCTGGAATCATGCCCGGAATGCGTCAATTGCATACCCGGTAATAATATACCACCTTTTCGTGTGCCGTTCACACGCCCCCGTCCCCACGGATAGTTGGTGGGGACCCAAATCCATAAAATGTCCGTCATTCCCTCGTGTGGTAAGAGGGAATCCAGCATTTAATGCCTTTCAGGTTTTCCAGGTAGCCTGGATACCCGCTAACCACCTGCGGGTATGACAAACGGAAAAAGCCGTCATTCCCGTATGTGGTAAACGGGAATCCAAGTCCAATGTATTCAATTAACCCTCAGCAGTAAGCGGGCCTGCCTACGCTAAAGCTACGGCAGGTAAACCATGTCCGCCGAAGCCCTCTTGCACTATAAAACCGCTCCGGAAGGTGAACTCGTGAAGTAGGCGGCCTGCCTACACTAAAGTTTATCCGCCGTAGCCCTCCTGCACTTTAAAACAGTTCCGGCGGGTAAACACGTAACGCAGGCGGGCTTGCCCGCCGAAGCTCGCTTTGCGAGCGTAGGCGGAAATCCAATCCTTAAACGTTTGTCATTCCCTCGTGTAGCAAGAGGGAATCCAGCATTTAATGCCTTTCGGGTTTTCCAGGTAGCCTGGATACCCGCTAACCACCTGCGGGTATGACAAACGGAAAAAGCCGTCATTCCCGTATGTGGTAAACGGGAATCCAAGTTCAATTTATTTAATAATCCCCAAGTTGGCGGAACGCCAACCTTTAAAGCTTTTCGGGTTTTTCAAGTAGCCTGGATCCCCGACTAAAGCATTCGGGGATGACGTGCAAAAACAGGCGGGTGATCAAACCGTGAATACGCGGCTTACTTGCCGGCGCCCGGACAGTAATTCAAATAATCACCGGTACGGCGCATACTCCCGGTAGGCCTCCAGCAGGGCCAGGACATTCTCCACCGGCGCGTCAGCCTGGATATTGTGTGAGGTACCCAGGATGTAGCCGCCGCCCGGCCCGAGCGCCTCCACCCGGTCGCGGACCTCCCGGCGCACCTGGTCCGGCCTGCCGAAGGGCAGCGTCTGCTGGATGGAGATGCCGCCGTGAAAGGCGAGGCGGCCGCCAAACTCCGCCTTGAGGGCCCGGTGGTCCATGCCGGCCGCCTCCGGCTGGAGCGACTGGAGCACGTCCAGGCCGCGCTCCAGCATCAGCGGCACGATCGGCCGGACCGAACCGCAGGTATGGTGCATCACCCGCAGGCCGTAAGCGTGGGCCAGGCCGATGTAGGCGGCAAAACCCTCGCCCAGGAAGTCCAGCCACATCTTCGGCGAGAGCAAGGGCCCCTGCTGACAGCCGAAATCGTCGCCCATCAGCAGGATATCCAGCTTCCCCCGGGCGGCCTCGAAGATGCGCCGGGCGTACTCCAGGTAAAACTTCCGGATGCGGCCCAGGACCGCCCGCGCCAGCTCCGGCTCCAGGCTGAGATCGAGCAGGATCTGCTCCACCCCGCGCAGGTACATGGCCGGCTTCAGCTGCGCCACCCGGTTGAGCCGGTCGCCCATGAAGACCGCCACCCTGCCCTGCCGCCGCACTGCCTCGCACTGGGCCTCGATGGCGCCGTAATCGAACCAGTCGGCCGAGGGCCAGCCGGGATAGGCCTCGACCGCCTCCGGGCTGGAGGCACCGGCCAGCGGAAAGCCGGCCACCTCCCGGTAGGTCTCCCGGCCGCCGCCGACCGCCAGGGTAACCGGCCGCCGCGGCACGCCCCAGATGTCCAGCTCGGTTCCGTCCGGCCGAACCGCCAGGGGCGGCCCGATGTAGCGGGGCCCCTCGATATAGCGCAGGTCGATATCGTTCCGGTCGAGAAACTCCTCCCGCGCCAGCCCGAGGGCCGACTCCAGTTTCAGCTGGAGGCCGGCCGACATCCAGAAGTCGAAGGGGATGCGGTCGGGTACCTCGTGGTCCAGGGCCAGGAAAGTCCGTTCGCGTGAATCCATCGTAATTTAGAATAGCACAAAAAGAGCCGCGGGTGAGACAAATGGCGTTTTTTGAGTGCTATTCCCTCATTTTCCTTCGTTCGTCATTCCCGCGGACTTGTCCGCCGAAGCTCATTTTTCAGCGTAGGAGGATAGTTGGCGGGAATCCATAAACGCTTGTCATTCCCTTCTCACAAAAGCTCGTCATCCCCTTATGTAGTAGAAGGGGATCCATGTCTTTACTTCTCAGGCGGCCTGCCTACGCTAAAGCTTCGGAAGGTAAAATTTATCCGCCGAAGCTCGTAGTCCGAGCGTAGGCGGAGAGGGAGGGATTTGGCGCCGCTCGACTCCCACTGCGCCTCGGGTCGGCCATTCGCTGGCAACGCTCCTTAATCAGTCGCCTTGCCTGACTTCGCTCTCTTCAAATCCCTTCGTAAGAGTGGGGTATAGCGGAGAGGGAGGGATTTGAACCCTCGGAGGCAGGTAATCCCACCTCAACGGATTAGCAATCCGCCGCACTAAACCAGGCTATGCGACCTCTCCAGTTTTTCCAGATGCCTTTACGGCCCTTATATTCTATCATAAAAAGGGGGAAGTTTGGAGGGGCCCGGCGGCCGGAAATGCAAAAGTTGACCTGGACATAGTTAAGCAGTAAAATCAAAAGAGAAAATCACCCGCCAGATAAAACAACCCAGCCTAATCTGAATTTTCAGAGAAGGAGAAGCCAACAGCATATAGTGGCCCCGGCGTGTCGAAAATCATCTCCTTGTCACTGCCCCTTTGAGATACAGACAAATTGGGAGGCCAAAACAAGATGCCGCTAAAAATCGCAGAAAAACTGTCCAAATGAGTGAATCTTACCCCATCCATCCAGGCCAGATCCTAATCGGTCCGATATTCAAGGAACCGATGCGAACGGAAACAATCAAAACCAACGCCCCAGGAATCTGGACGGTCGGTCTCGTAGGCACGAAATCAGAACGTTTCCACAGCGTAATTTTAACCTCCAGCGATTTTGAAAAACTCACCATTCTTGACACCGCTTTCAGTTACGATGGTGACGGAAATCTTCTTCGTCTCGGCTTGCAGGCGTACTCCTTGGGAATCTCATACGAATATGATCCGTACTTTGGCCTTTCAATTTCCCGGGTAGACCCGCTTCCCCATCAGCTCGAAGCCGTGTATGACTACTTTCTTAAAACTGCGCGCGTCCGTTTTCTGTTAGCTGACGATGCCGGCGCCGGAAAAACAATCATGGCCGGTCTGCTGATTAGAGAGCTGGAACTGCGCGGCCTCGCCGAACGCATTCTCATCGTGTGTCCCGCAAACCTGGCATTCCAATGGCAACGGGAACTGAAAGAAAAATTTGATGGCAAATTCACGGTTTTAAAAGGACGGGAAATTCGCGACCAGTTTGGTTTGAATCAGTGGCTGGAGCAGAAACGGGTCATCACGTCTCTCGATCTGGCCAAACGATCGGAAATTCTCCCGGGATTAGGGCAGGCACGTTGGGATTTGGTGATCATTGATGAGGCGCATAGGATGTCGGCGGCTGACGAAAACCACAAGAATCTCCGTTATAAACTGGGAGAACTTCTCCGCGACACTTGCGATCATATACTCCTTCTCACAGCCACCCCGCATAAGGGAGACCCGGTAAACTTCAGTCTCTTCCTGCAACTTTTGGACTCCGATGTTTATGCCGATGTGAAATCCATTCGCGAGGCAATGGACAAGCGGCGCGCGCCCTTCTATCTCCGCCGCACCAAAGAAGCCATGGTATATTTCCCGGAACGGCGGCCGGATGGAACCTGGGTTGCGGAAAAAATATTCACCAAGAGAATTCCACACACCGTGGATTTCAAGATAGACGGCCTCGAATTTGCTCTTTATCGTGATGTCTCCCATTTTGTGAAAGCCCAAAGCATCAAGGCTGCGCTGCAAGGTGAAGATCTGCGCGCCAGGGCTGTTGGTTTCCTCATGTCGCTTTATCAAAGGCGCCTGGCTTCGAGCACCTATTCTATGCGCCATTCTCTGGAGAGCCGGGCGAAACGCCTTCAAGAAGGGCTTAAACACGCCCAGGAACTCATTCATCAGGCCCCGCCGGACCTTCCAGACCCTGAGGAACTTGAAGAAATGGAAGAAGGCGAACGGGAACGCCTCGAAGAAATCCTGGAAGCCATTACCCTGACCGAAAACGCCGAACAAATCCAGGAAGAAATCCAACTCCTCAAGCAACTCGCTCTACAAGCACAGGCCGTAGAAAAATCCGGAACCGAGGCGAAACTTACCCGGTTGCAAGAACTCCTTCGGAAGGAAGGTTTCTTCGATCAACCTGAAAAACGTCTTCTCATCTTTACCGAGTTCAAGGACACCCTGGATTATCTTGTTGGCCGGTTAAAAACCTGGGGGTTCCAGGTTGGTTTTATTCACGGCGGCATGAAACCCGGTTCGCGTGAAGAACCGAATACCCGTCTTTTCGTGGAGCAGCAGTTCAGAGAAGGCGCAATTCAAGTTCTGGTGGCAACCGAAGCTGCCGGTGAAGGCATCAATCTTCAGGCCTGCAATATCCTTTTCAACTACGACATTCCCTGGAATCCCAACCGTCTCGAACAGCGCATGGGACGTATCCATCGCTACGGGCAGAAAAAAGATTGCTACATCTTCAACTTCGTGGCTACCAATACCATCGAGGGACAGGTTCTCCAACGGTTGATGGACAGACTCCAGGAAATCCGGGATGCCCTTGATGACGATGCGGTATTCAACGTCGTTGGAGAAGTACTCCCCGCGTCCCACGTTGAAAGAGTATTAAGGGATTATTACGCCGGACGCATTGGGGATAGCGATCTTGAAGATCGTCTTCTGAAAAACGTTGACGAAGGGCAATTCCGGGCCATATGCAGAAACGCTCTCGAAGGGCTGGCTTCAAAAAAGTTAAATCTTGAAATGCTTATTGAACGGCGCGCTCGCGCTCAGGAACGGCGTGTCGTTCCGGAGACCATCGCCCGTTTCATGCGTGAATCGGCACGATTCGTGCCATACACGCTGAAAGATGTCGTCCAATTACCACATACATTTGACCCGGCCGCCCGGACTCCAATGATACTCCGTCGTTATGAACAAGAACCGGATTGGAAGCTTGCACCGTTGGCGTCCAAGTATCCGCGCTGCTCTACCGATCGCGAAACAGCCGAAAAAAACAATCTCGAATGGGTCACGCCAGGTCATCCTCTTTTCGAGGCTCTGAGACGCCACACACATTCTCAAGCGATAAGCGTATTTGCAAAAGGCGCTTGTTTCTATTCAATCCAACACGCGCAGCCGGCCCGAATTGATTTTTATCGGGCAAAAATAGTGGATGGCCTTGGCAAAAGCATCCACGAAAGATTATTCGCCGTTGAAGTGTCTCTTGAACAGGAACCGCGTCTCCAGGAAGGAAGTATCCTTGGCAATTTTGTCCCCTGCGAACCCAGCGAGGACATCTCCTCCGTCGCGGACATTCCTGATGCGGTCACTTGGCTTCAGAAACATGCCTTAGGTCCGTTTCTCGAGGAAACCCGAGCCGAACGCGTTGCCGAGGTGGAAAGAATTGCCGCTCATGTGGAACTGTCTTTGACGGAATTACTCCAACGGGCAGACGAAGAAATCGGTAAAGCCGCTGCCGAGATCGAAAAGAAAATCGCAGGTGCAGAAGGACGGCTGAAGCAGGCGGAAAATCGGCACGCAGAAATTTTTGCTCGCCGGGAACGCCGCAGAAAAGAACTCGAACAGGAACGGTCTTTATCTCTGCAATCGGTGGAACGCATTACCAGCATTCTTGTTCTTCCTCACCCGGAAGGCCAGAAAGCGGAAGTGCGACGGTTACAACCCGACTCGGAGACAGAAGCGACGGCCATGCAAATTGTTATCGAGCATGAAAAATCCAAAGATCGCCAGGTTTATGATGTTCATGAGAAAAACCTCGGCTATGATATTACCAGCCTTGACGTGAAAACCGGTGAATTGCGCCTCATTGAGATCAAAGGATTGGGAGCCAAAGCCGGGACAGTACTCCTCACACCAAATGAGCGTCGGGTAGCGGAAGACCGGCGGGACTGCTACTGGCTCTATGTTGTAACTAACTGCAACTCCAAACCGGAACTGCAGGAGCCGATCAAAGACCCGGCGCGCTTCGACTGGCATGAAGTCCAAGAAATCGCACATTACTGGCTGGAAGTGAATTCCATGACAAAGCCGATGCAGGTGAGGGAAGATTGGACACCATACCGCAAAAATGATGGATAAGAATGCTATACTTTGCCTATGGCTCAAATATGGACTGGAATCAGATGCGAAAGCGATGCCCCTCCGCTGAATTTCTTTGCGTTGCCCGATTGCCAGATCATCGGTTGGCATTCACGCGCTACTCGAAAATGAGGCAGTGCGGAGTTGCCGACGCCGTTAAGGCCAAGGGGCGATCGTTATGGGGGGTTGTGTTCATGATCGATGAGAAAGATGTCAGCTTCCTGGATAAGAATGAAGGTTACGCGCCAGGACGACCGGAAAAAGTAAACAGCTACCTGCGGGTAGAGAAACACGTCTATCAGTCCAAATCCGATTTGCCGTTGACGGTATGGACCTATGTGGCAAATCGTGAGGATGATCCGCCGCTCCCGCATGTTGAGTACCTGGAGCTAATCATTCGAGGCGCACAACAGTGGAAACTACCAACCACGTACATTGAGGTTTTGAAGGAAACGAAGGTGGCGAGATGATCCCCAAGCAATACAAGTACCTGGTGGAGGTGCATTTCCCATTCGTTAGAGTATTACATATAAAAGAGCCGTTTTCTACTTTCGAAAATTGACATTCGATAAAAACCATGTCTGGAAATCTTTATAAAAAACTTGCGAATAGCAATCTTCTTCAAAGAGCGTGGCATCTAGCACGCAACGATTCACGGACAAATTTCATGTATGACGCATATAGATTCTCAGATTTCGCCTTTCGAAAGGATGATTATATAGTTAAAATTGCGGAAAAAATAAAAACAGGAACGTATTATCCAAAACCGTTACTTACCATAGATGTTCCAAAATCAAGTCTTTCGGTACGTCCAGGAAGTGTTTTAGATATCGAAGATGCAATAGTAATGTTTGCAATTGCATATCTTATCGCGCCTCTTCTTGATAAACAACTACCCGACACCGTTTATTCTTGGCGTTTAAAAAAAGGGGGAAAGAAGAATATTTTTGATGATAATGAAATATTAAAATTTCCTTTTTTAAAACGAGCTACGATACAAAAACACATTGCATTTGTAGAACCATGGTATGAATCTTGGCCACAATTCAATGAAAAGGTAATCGCTTACGAAGAGGATGGCTATAATTTTATGGCCATTTCTGATATTGTGGCTTATTTCGAAAATATTGATCTTGCGCTTTTAAGGGATCTTCTCTTTCGTTATTTGCCTCGAGAGCAAGAAATTATCAATTTCCTCATATATCTTCTAAATTATTGGTCTTGGCCCGCGGTTCATGGCGGTCCCTCGGCTCGTGGAATACCTCAAGGCAATGGAGTAAGTAGTTTTTTGGGGAATATTTACCTCCTACCATTAGATATGGCTTTTAAAAAATTATGCACCCGCGGTGACATAAAATATCTACGATATATGGACGATGTAAAAGTTCTTAGTAAAGATATTCATGTAGCTCGTGATTCTCTGTTCCTTATGAATGAAAAATTGCGAGAACTTCATCTGAATATACAAGGGGCTAAAACAAGGATATTACAAGGTCATGATATTCGAAAAGAATTTTTGGATGATCGTCTTGAAAAAGTTAATAAAATAATTAATAATATTCAAACAACCAAAAACTTGCAACAGAATGATCGCAAAATTATGGTGAAAGGTTTAAAAGAAGAACTCAAAAAAATAAAGAAGCGCAAAAGTGTGATTCAAGATAAAGAACTCCGTCTATTTAGACGCATTACAACTGGATTTACACTTCTCGAGCACTCGGGAATGGTTGAAGAAGTATTAAACCAAATGGAATGCAATCCTGATGCTCGATTACTCAGTAGTGCGGCAAAATATTTGCGTTATCGGGACCAAAACCGTCTAAAAATTCAAAATAGAATTTCCACAATTTTATTTGGAGATAAATTTCTATTCCCATATCAAGAGGCGTATTACCTAATGATCTTAAGATATCAAAGAAATATCGAAACCGATATAATTCAAAAGTTAAAAACGACGCTAAAGGATAAGAAAAAACACTGGTATGTACGACAACAGGCCGCGCAGCTAATCAGTTTAAAACTTTTATCTCAAAAAGAACTTAAAACTCTTATAAAACTATTCAACGAAGAAAGTAATGTTGAGATTAAAAGAGCGATCGGACAAGCATTGACTCAATTGCCTTTGGATCAATTCAACAAACTAAAAGACAGCTGTTTATACGATACCTATCCAAAGATACAAAGATTAGGGTTGTATTTTCATAGTATGCTTTATGATGGTCAAATCGCGGGAAAACAATTTGATTTATTGTTTAATAATTTTCGAGAGGAAAACTTGGTGGACTATTTGTATGCTGTGGAATTACTGTCTAAAACAAAAGAAGAAGTGATTCGTAAAAAATTATTAAAAAAATTAAAAAAGATCTCTGAAAAACTTCATAGACCTATTCTAGAAAAGCGGGTGACATCGATCATCGCGAGGTTACAAAAAGAAAGTAGGCATCCATGATCCCAAAAGAATGTAAACGCCTGGCGGAGGTTGATTTCCCGATTGCCGTGGTGTCACAGCACTCGGCGCGGGAGAAATCCATCCGACATGGACATCCCTCCACTCTTCATCTGTGGTGGGCACGACGACCGTTGGCCGCTTGCCGCTCTATGCTTTTGGCGCTCCTCCTGCCGGATCCATGCGACTCTCTTTGTCCGAAAGATTTTAAAGCGAAAGCACGAGAACTTTTGTCTGAACTGATAGGTACCATAGGCAAGGATGATGAATCTCTGCGCAAAGCATTGCTCACGTTCATCGGAGACTTTGCCAACTGGGACAATTCGGCGCACCCGATGTACTTGAAAATAGGCCGAGGCCTCGTTAAGGCAGCACACCCGGAGGAAACACCGCTTGTTGTTGACCCTTTCGCAGGGGGCGGTTCGATTCCGTTGGAAGCCCTGCGGCTCGGATGCGAAACCTTCGCTAGTGACCTCAACCCAGTGGCATGCCTCATACTAAAGGTCATGCTGGAAGACATACCCCGCCACGGGCCGGAACTGGCCGAGGAACTTCGCCGGGTGGGTGGCGAAATCAAGAATCGGGCCGAGAAGGAACTGGCCGAGTTCTATCCGAAAGACCCAGACGGGGCTACTCCTATCGCTTACATATGGGCGCGAACAGTAAATTGCGAATCTCCTAAATGCGGAGCCGAGATTCCACTTATGCGCTCTTTCTGGCTTTGCAAGAAAACAAATCGAAAGGTTGCTCTGCGCCCCCTGCGTCTCGGCAGGAAGATATCTTTCGAGATATTCCATCCAAAAAGCGACAAGGAAGTCCCGGAAGGCACCGTTTCCCGCGCCAGAGCACGCTGTCTTTGTTGTGGGACAGTTTTGCCGCCAGAACGAGTGCGCGCCCAACTTTCTGAACAACGTGGTGGCGCGGATGTGATTTTCGATAAAAAGGGCCGCCTTATCGGTGGTGCACGGTTGATGGCTGTCGTAACGCTCCAACCAGGCATTCAAGGCCGCAACTACCGCCTACCTACCGACCGTGACTACCAAGCCGTCTGGAAAGCACAGAAACACCTTAAGATAATTCTCGACGAGTGGGAGCGTAACGGGAAAAATGGTCTCTGCCCGGTACCGGATGAGCCACTTCCGCCAATTGGAACTCTCGGCTTCCGCATTCAGCGTTACGGCATGCTTCAATGGGGTACCCTCTTCACGGCAAGGCAAAAGATTGGGTTGGTCACGCTGGCACGATGCATGAAAGATACTTCCAATAGTAACCACATGAGTATGAATCGTGAATTGCTTAGTGTCGCAGTTAGTCGTTGCTCATCCTTCTGGTCCAGCCTCAATATGTGGGTTAGTTCCGGAGAATTCGTGGCGAATGTTTTTGGGCGACAAGCTCTTCCAATAGTGTGGGATTTCTGCGAAGTTTTTCCAGTATCAACAGAATCTGGAGGATTTGATGGAGCAGTTGATTGGGTAGCGCGTGTCACGGAGGCGTGGCCTCCATCAAAAATAGTCGGTCAGGTACAAATCGCCGATGCCACAGAACATCCCTTGTCTGATGATACTGTTGACGTATACTTTACTGACCCCCCATACTACGATGCAATCCCTTACTCAGATCTTTCCGACTTCTTTTTGGTTTGGTTGAAGCGCACTTTGTCCGGACACTCTCTACTTCGTGACCCGTTCGACCCGAAAAATGCATTGTCTCCTAAAATTCGCGAGGCTATTCAGGACGAGACAAAAGAATTCAATAAACGACCCAAGGACAAAGCATTCTTCGAGAAAAGAATGGGCAAAGCCTTTGCCGAAAGTCGGCGACTACTCAAAGAAGACGGGATCAATTCCATCGTCTTTGCCCACAAGACAACGGAGGGTTGGGAGGCCCTTCTTTCTGGCATGATTCGGGCCAATTGGACAATCACAGGGTCGTGGCCTATCGCCACAGAAAGACCGGGCCGTTTGCGATCTCAAGACTCAGCCGCTCTTGCCACCAGCGTTCACCTTGTCTGCCGTCCACGCCCCGACGATGCTCCAGTGGGCGACTGGGGAGAAGTTCTACGTGAACTTCCCAAGCGTGTGGGTAATTGGATGGAGCGACTTCAGGGCGAAAATATCCGTGGCGCGGACCTGGTCTTCGCCTGCATCGGCCCGGCGCTGGAAATCTTCAGCCGATATTCCCGGGTTGAAACTGCGGAGGGTAAGGAAGTAAAACTCGCTGAATACTTAGAAAAAATTTGGGAGGTTGTCGGACGGACCGCCTTGGAGAATATCCTGGGTACGGCAGAAGCCAAAGCAAGAAATGGAATGGCCGGAGCCCTCGAAGAGGATGCCCGCCTAACAGCCCTTTTCCTATGGACTCTTCAGAGTACGAACGGAGACGCAGAAAAAATCGAGACCGAAGCAGTTACGGATACCGATCCGCCGACAGAAGATGACGAACAAGATTCCCAAGAATCTTCAAAGGGCAAAAAGAAAACCGGCTATTCGCTGATCTACGATGTGGTGAGACGATTCGCACAGCCGCTCGGTATCCACCTGGAAGAATGGGAGGACCGTATCATCGTAACGGAAAAGGGCGTGGTCCGCTTGCTGCCGGCTCTTGAACGAGCAACACTCCTCTTCGGCGAAAAAGGAGCACAATTCGCTGCCAAGCAACTGGAAATTAAACAAACCGACATTAACCAGGTGCTCTTGCCAGGATTTGAACGAAAGGCAATTGCACCGGAGATACGCGGACGCCGCCGCGGTGGGCCAAACATCAAAGAAGATGAGGTTTCTCATCGGAGAGGAGCGACAACCTTAGACCGTGTTCACGCAGCCATGATTCTTCAATCCGGCGGACAGACTAACGCATTGCGGGCACTATTGAAGGCCGAAGTTGAACGCGGCCCAGACTTTCTGCGATTGGCAAACGCGCTGTCAGCTCTTTACCCCAAGAATAGTGAAGAAAAACGCCTTCTCGACGCAATGCTGCTTGCGATTCCAAGATAATAGAAAGGAAAATGCCCATGGAAGCTTGGTACAAAATCGCCACACCGCGCAAAGAAGTCCGTCAAGGCCGTTCGTTTAATCCGGATGAATTTGCCATTCATCTTGAACAGGTCATTGCCGGGACCGCCCCAGAAGACTATCGTGATCCAAAGCAGTTTTTTGTTCGCACCTGTTTCACACGGGCGCTCCGTGAACACGCTGGAATGATACTTCGGCGGCTGTCCGGCGAGACGGCGAATACTGCGCCGGTCATGACGCTCATCACCCAATTCGGCGGCGGCAAGACCCATACGCTTACCGCCCTTTATCACCTCGTAAAAAATGGAAATAAAGCATCCGAGTATTCAGGCGTCGGCGACCTGTTGAAGGAAGCGGGTATCAGCGCGGTTCCGAAAGCGCGCGTCGCCGTATTCGTCGGTAACGCCTGGGATCGAAAGGAAGGACATGAGACACCCTGGATTGACATTGCCTGGCAATTAGCCGGAGAAAAAGGCGTCAAGGAACTCGGTACGGCGGCTAAAACCACGCCGCCAGGAACAGATGCTTTGAACCGGGTTTTTCAGGCGGCGGCGAGTCCAGTACTACTTCTTTTTGATGAAGTGTTAAATTTCCTGAATCGCTATCGAGGAATGGCCGATCAATTTCATTCCTTCATTCAAAATCTGACCGTGGCTACGACGGGCACGACGTGCGGCGCAGCGGTTATTAGTTTACCGAGAAGTCAGGTCGAGATGACTGATTGGGATATGCAGTGGCAGGACAAGATTACCAAGGTTGTCCGCCGTGTGGCCAAGGACCTTATCGCCAATGATGAGACGGAAATCAGCGATGTAATACGCCGCCGTCTTTTTGAAGATATTGGAAACGAGCGGATTCGGAAGAATGTCGCCAAGACCTATGCAGATTGGTGTTTTGAGCGCAGAGCACAACTTCCCCCGGAATGGACTGCCGTGGATACTACAACTACTGAAGTCAAGGCGAAAGACTATTTACGCAGCCGATTTGAAATCTGTTATCCTTTCCATCCGGCTACGCTTTCCGTATTCCAACGCAAATGGCAGGTACTCACGCAATATCAGCAGACACGCGGGACGCTTGCCATGCTTGCACAGTGGATTTCATGGGCATACAAGGAGGGTTATCAACAGGCCCGACATGAACCTCTCATCACGCTTGGTTCAGCGCCGTTGGAAGCGTCTGAGTTCCAAAGTGTCGTTTTGGGACAACTCGGTGAGACCCGGCTCATGACCGCAATTGACGCGGATATTTCCGGACCCCAATCCCACGCCCGTGCGCTTGACGCAGACACTACTGGTGCTTTGCGGAATATTCACCGGCGCGTGGGTACGGTAATTCTCTTTGAATCTTCGGGCGGGCAGGTAGATAAGATGGCCCATCTACCAGAACTGCGGTTTGCACTCGGCGAGCCGAGTGTGGATACAACTTCCGTGGATAATGCCGCGTTTGCTCTTGAGGACAAATCCTTCTTCATCCGCAAGGCAGGCTCCGATGGATTCAGGATTGGCTATCAACCCACCATGAAGAAGGTGGTGAGCGACCGCCGGGCGTCTCTTGACGAAGAATCTGAAATCAAGCCCGCCATGAGTAAACTCGTTGAAGATGAATTCAGACGCGGTGCAAATATTCCAATCGTCGCATTTCCTGAAGACGGCTCTGCTGTTCAGGATACCCCCAAACTCACGCTCGTTATTATGGACCCGCTTCATGAATTGACGGGCGAGAATACACTGCGCGGGCAAATTGCGGAGTGGATACGCATGCGTGGCAAATCACCACGACTTTATCCGGGATCACTGGTGTGGTGCCTGAAGAAACCGGGGCGTGATCTGCGTGAAAGCATTGAGATGTGGTTGGCATGGAAGCGAATTACGCGGGAGATTGCCGATGGTACCCTAGGTGGCGATTTTGATCGTTCTGATCGAGCTGAAATTAACTCCAAGATCGCTGCGTCTGAAGATGCCGCTAAAGATGACGTGTGGGGTGGTTACCGTTTCGCCGTGATTGCCGATATGAAAGAATCCGATGGGTTGAAAGTCATTGATTTGGGCGCGGGGCATTCTTCAAGTGATGAAACACTCTGTGGCCGAATCATCACGGCACTGAGGTCCCAGGCGTTGTTGAATGAATCAGTCGGAGCCGGATACATTGACCGAAACTGGCCGCCGGCATTGAAAGAATCCGGCGCGTGGCCCCTGGCAAGTCTGCGGCAAAGTTTTTTAAACGGATCTCTGACCAGGCTCATTGACCCGGATACTATTCTGCGAAGCAAGATTCTTGAATTCGTTGAGAAAGGTGATTTTGGGTTGGCGTACGGACAAAAACCGGACGGTTCATTCGAGCGTGTCTGGTTCAAGGAACTTATTTCCGCTGATGAAATATCATTCGAGTCAAATGTTTTCCTTCTGACGAAGAAAAAATCCCAATCTCTCAAGGAAGGCACACCTCCACCGCCACCTCCGCAGACCCCGGAGCTAAATCCCGAACCGGAACCGGGTACAGGTCCAATACCAGAACCAGGGGCGCAAGAGAAAGCCTTGCGAATCGTTGGGACCGTTCCACCCGAAGTTTGGAATCGCCTTGGCACAAAGATACTACCCAAGCTACGTAGCGCAAAAGATCTGAAGGTTGGTGTCGAATTCTCCGTTGTGGTGACCAACGATTTAAAGGACAACCTGATTGCAGACCTGCGACAAGCGTTGGAGGACTTAGGGCTTTCCGACAAAGTCCGAATTGAAGAATAATTGAATCCTATATGGGAGGACGTTCCTTCAACGGGGCCGGGACGAGTGCCTGAATGAGAACTGGTTCACGTCCCTTTACGAGGCCAGGGCGATCATCGAAAACTGGAGGATGGACTACAACGAAGAAAGACCGCACAGTTCTCTGGGCGATTTGACACCCCGGGAATTTGCCCGGCAGACAGAAATTTCAGCCGCCTGGGAGTGCTTTGCACTCTACTAAATACTTGTAAAGACTACGAGACAAAATACACTTCGCACTCAATAAAATAGGAGGTTTTGATGGATAATTCCTATCCAACACTTGAGCCACTTAAATTCCTTCTTCAAATGATTCACAATCAGGAAATGGCTCTTCCCGATTTTCAACGGGATTTTGTATGGGATCCTTACGCGACGGATGAACTTATTGAATCTATTATTCAAAACTTTCCCGCAGGTACGCTTCTTCGCATAAAAAACGGAAAGGAGTTACTGTTTCAGCCCAGAGCTTTTGAGGGAGCGCCCGTTTTATCTCCACAAAATCAACCATCATACCTAATCTTGGACGGACAACAAAGGCTTACCTCACTCTACCAGGCCTTCTATGGATGTGGTGAACATCGTTACTATTTGAACCTGCAAAAATTAGAGCAAGGTTTGGCTCTCGAAGATTGTGCGTTTTACATGCGGACAAAAGATGGAGAAGCAATGTACGGAAGTCTTGAACAGCAAGCTCGCGAACTAGTGTTTCCTATGCAAAATTTATTCGGGGTTTCCGGAGGATTTAGCGCATGGCAAAATGAAGTTTTGAGGGCGTGTAGCGGAGACAAGTCCTACATTTTGAATCTTCAGGAGAAATTGTCAAAAATCCATGATCAATGGATTCAACCGGTAGAAGAATATCGGTTTCCCATGGTTACGCTTAACGAAGAAACGTCCGCTCCTGCGGTATGCATGATATTTGAAACATTAAATAGGACGGGGATTAAACTCGGTGTTTTTGATCTCCTAACAGCGAGATTCTGGCCAAAAGATTTTAACATGCGAATGAAGTGGGATGAAGCAAAAGATGCGCATTCGATGATTGAAGAGTATAAGATCGACCCCTATTATTTGCTGCAAATTATTGCAATGTTGGAACCCGGATTAGATAAAGAAGGGAAAGCAAAGGTGCCATCGATCAAGCGAGGAGAAATACTTAACATGAAGGTGGAGCAGGCTCGACGGGGTTGGGATGCTGCTGTGATGGGCTTAAAGAATGCATTATTAATGCTTCGTGATGACTGTGGCATTCTTGACTCCTCGTTGATTCCCTACAATACAATAATTGTACCGATGTCAGCCATATTAGCCACCCAAACAAATGTAAAAGGGCCTGAATGGGGTGCAAACCGCATTAAAATTCAAAAGTGGTTTTGGTGTTCAGTATTTGGTCAGCATTATGAAAATGCACCCAATAGTCAGGCCGAAAAAGATTTCGGAGAATTAAAGCAATGGCTTAATGGAGGCGTCCCCCCAGAATCGGTTCGTAATTTTAATTTTGACATTGATCTGCGTCAAGTAGGACCAAGACAACGCGCAGTGTATAAAGGAGTAATGGCCCTTATTCTTAAAAATGGTGCCATGGATTTTTATAAACGCGGGAAGATAACATCTCAACTTTTAGCTGATAAGAAAAACCCAGTGGACGACCATCACATATTTCCTCGTGCTTTTTGTGATACAAATAATATGCCCGTATCTCTACGTGATTGCATATTAAATCGTACTTACATTGATCGTGAAACCAATCATTCATTAAATAAACGAAAACCTTCTGATTATTTTCGTGAGATCCGAGATAAACAAGGAAAAGCAGAGGTAGACGATCTTTTTAAGTCGCACGCAATGCCAATAGGAGATACTTCTCCAGTTTTATCAGATAACTTCAATGCCTTTCTTGAATTTAGGCACAAAGCTATAAGTGAGATGGTTCGTCAACATACCACCTAAATTGAAGAAAGAAAATCCTTACCCCCTAAATCTGTACCACCGTCAGGTTGAATTTTCTGGCCGCTGACTGCACCCCTAAATCTGTACCACTGTTAAGTTGAATTCTCTGGCTGCGAACTCTTCAGGCGTACAATTACCAAGGGCTCCATGCGGTCGCTTTGAATTATAATCGACTCGCCAATCCTCGAGTCTCTGCTGCGCGGCGGCCAGGGAATAAAAAATCTGCGTGTTCAGGAGTTCATCCCGCATCCCGATCAGGAAAATTTTGCCATAAACTCCATTACTGTTTTCTTGAGCGGGGGATCCAGGATTTCGAATACTTTACTCGTGATGTGGCACGGGGACTACTGCCGCAGGAGAAACTTGCCGAGGAAGGCGGCCCGGGCGCCACTGGCGGTGCGGCTGTCAATTCCCCGGCCGGGATCGAAGTCGACCGTGCCGGCAAAGCTGCCGCCAGCGTACAGGTTGCCTGAGTCATCAAGCATAACGCTGCCGGTCTCCTTGTCGGGGCCGCCGAGGGTCTGCACCCAATTAAAGCTGCCGTTGGGGTCGAACCGACTGAAAAAAAGGTCCTGCTTGCCGTTCGAAACGCGCCTGTCGGTACCGTTGCCCGGATCGAAATCCACGGTATCGCAGAACCAGCCCCAGGCGTACGGGTTGCCGGCCCTGTCAATCGTGACGCCGCCCTGGTCGTCCCCGCGGCCGCCCCAGGTGCGGGCCCATTGGAAGTTGCCTTCGGAATCGAACTTGCTGAGAAACAGGTCCTGCCCGCCCTGGGTGGAGTGGATATCCGGCTTTCCCCGAGGATTGAAATCGCAGTTATTGCTGGTGAAACGGCCGCACACGTACACGTTCTTCATCCTGTCCACGCAAACGCTTCCCATCGCCTCTTCGCTGCCCTTGCTGCCCCAGGTCCGGACCCATTTGAAGCGGCCGGCGGCGTCAAACTTGCTGAGAAAAACATCTACCTGGATGCCGCTGTCCTGGGCCGGGTATCCAAGCCCGGCCTTGCCCCCGGCCGGATCAAAATTGATCTCCCGGCTGGCATACATGCCGGCCACGTACACGTTACCCTCGCCGTCAACCGCCACCCCGGGCCCGTCATCATAACCTTCGCCGCCCCAGGTGCGCGCCCACTGAAAGGTGCCGTCAAGATCGAACTTGCTCAGGAAGACGTCAAAGAAAACCAGGCCCGTTGCGGGCACGTGGTTGGCGTGCCAATCGTGGCCGCCCCAGGGATTGAAATCAACCCGGTCGCCCGAGAAATCCCCGGCGACATACAGGCAGTCGCCGGCCACCGCCACGTTATAGCCCTCGGCGCCGAAGGCCGACTTGCCGGGCACTATCTTCGGGCCCCAGGTACGGACCCATTGGAAAGAGCCGTCCGGCGCAAACTTGCTGAGAAAAACATTATTTTCATAGACCTGGCCGCCGGTCGCATTGGAAGTCTGGATGGCGGTCTTCACTGGATCGGGGTCAAAGTCAACGGTGCTCCGGAAGGGGCCGACCACATAGGCATTTCCAAACCTGTCCACATCCACCCCGTAGGCGGTATCCCTCTTGTTGCCGCCCCAGGTCCGGGTCCAGAGCAGCTTTCCTTTGGGATCGAACTTGCACAGGAAGGCATCGATGGAGCCGGCTTCCGAGGCGCGCCAATCAAACGCGGCCGGATCCGGGTTGAAATCCACCGTTCCGGAGAAGTTCCCGGCCACGTAGAGGTTCCCCTGCTTATCGGCGGCCATTTTGTTGACCTGCGCCTGGTCTTTGGCCGAACTGCCGCCCCAGGTCCTTACCCAGTCGGAAACCAGGGGATCGGGGCTGGTATTCCGGACCTCATCCGCGATCCCCGGAACCGGACCGTTTTTTGAGACAAGCCCCAGGAGCAGCAATGCTGTTATCCCCGCGCCTATCATCAATCGCTTCATTTTCCCCACCCGGTTTTGGTTCTCAGGGCCCGGCGGATAATAAGGCCGGCGAGCCCGGCGATACCCAGTATAACGCAGATTGTTTCGACGTCGGAAGGATTGACAAGCCCGTAAAGGGGGTTGGCCGACGACCAGGGTTGCAATGGTTCAACGTCATTATGGAACAGGCTGTCCAGAAGTATATGGGTGTACGCCCCGATGGCCGCCCCGGCAAAAGAGGCCGTCCAGGTAGTCCGAACCGGGACGGCCGGAATCCCGGTTGCCCGGTTCCACTGTTTCTTGATCCACTGGCTTGCCGGTTTTCCGGGCAGAGGCATTAAAAAAGCAATAAGGGTGGCCCCAAGGAAGGTATGCCAGAAGCGGTGCAGGTATGGTTTGCCTTGAAGAATATAAACCAATACTTCAATATCAATCGCGATCTGCGCCAGCCCGAAGGTGGTAAGGCTGAAATGGCGCGGCAGGGCGGCTTTCACGGCCAGGCCCGGTCCGGCATGCAAAGGCGTAAACGGCATTTTGCCCTTTCTCCGCAATCGGCCCCGGTCTTCAGTGAAGGCCGAAGCCCTGGGTCAAGCAGTCATTACCCACCCAAACTCTCAACCCCAACCGGCCTCTCTGAACCGGGCAACCTGTCCTCTTCCACGACGGATTTGATGGATAATCCCGCCCGGCCATTCCTTCTCAACCGTTCTCCTGCAGCCAGCGGTCGAGCATCCGGACCTTCTCGGCGATCATCTCGGCGGCGGCCGAGTACCGGCCGTCGAGGCGGCGGTTGAACTCCAGCCAGGGCGCCTCGGCGTACATCGGCAGGGCCGCCAGGGCGTTCTCCCGCTCGTCGAGCGCCGCCAGCCGCATGGCGGCCGGGTCGCCGCCGTTGCGGCCGATGAACCAGCGGGCCGTGTTCCAGCAGGCCCGGTTGGCCCGGTAAACCGCCTCGGTCAGCCGGGTCTCCTCGCCCAGGCGGCTCCGGTCAGCCCCGGTCGCGCAGAGGGGCGCGGCGCGTCCAAGGCAATCGAGGGCGCGGCCGGCCGCCGCGGCGGCCAGGCCGTACTCGTCGCGGACGATTTCCTCCGGACTCCGCGTTTCACCGGGCAGGGGTTCGGGCAGGCCGCCGCTGGGGTTGAAATCGTCTATGGCCAGGCAGGTCCGGGTGCGGCTGACGTGCTGGGCGCCGAAGGTCTCGCCGTGCTCCTGGAGGTAAAAGAGGTAGCCGTCGAAGACCGGGCTCAGTTTCAGGCCCTTTTCGGGCACGAGCGGATGGCAGGGGCCCAAAAAGGAGGGGCCGACGTAGTAGAAATTGAACTGGAGCAGCGGCAGGCGGCCGGCCGACTCGCCCAGGTGTCTCCAGGCCTCCAGGACCAGCGGCGCGGCGGCCGGGCCGAAGTCGCGCTCGGCCAGGCGTTTCAGGAAG
>Ga0116144_10001724_pt1 | contig 25214 bp, 16 predicted proteins | sample AD_UKC035_MetaG_FD_89746 | JGI IMG/M metagenome (GOLD analysis project Ga0116144, IMG submission 89746) | Active sludge microbial communities of municipal wastewater-treating anaerobic digesters from USA - AD_UKC035_MetaG | ecosystem: Engineered > Bioreactor > Anaerobic > Digestate | place: USA...
ACCACGCCGCCCACCGTGCTCTCCGTCAGCCCGGCGGATGGCGCGACAGAGGTGGCCGTGAGCGCGCCAATCATCATCACCTTCAGCGAGGCGATCAACGCGGCGGCGTTCGCGTACAGCGCGACCCCGGATCCGGGCGGCTGGGCGATGGTGTGGAACGGGGCAGGCACGCAAGTCACGCTGACTCACGCGCCGTTGGCCTACAACACCCACTACACCGTCACCGTCGCCGCCGCGCCCGACCTGGCCGGCAATCCGCTGACCGCCGCGCCTTACGCTTGGACGTTTGTCACCATACCGCACGCACCGAATCACCTCATCTTCTTGCCATTTGTGACGCGCGATTGAACAAGGCGGACGCCGCCAAAAGCCTCTTTCACCGCAGAGGTCGCCGAGAACGCCGAGCATCATAAATAATTCCACTCAAGCCATAAAACCGCCCCCGCAAGCAAAACTTGCGGGGGCGGTTTTGTCAACCGATGGGGGCAGGCGTTAAGGTTGGCGCATCACTAACGGCAAATAGATGCCGTATTCTGTTTGAGTGACCCCCACCACAATCGTCAGATACCCTTGCACGCTCCCGCCGACGCCGTTCTCAACCGTCACCGTGAGGTATTTGGTCCCGGCGATGTACCATATAGGCTCATAAAGGTTGGTGAGGCCGTCACGCTCAGTGAGTTGGAGGCGGTCGGTCGCTTCCCAGGTATACGTGATGGGCAGCGTTGCCGTGAGTGGGCTGACAAAGGCGGTGAATGGGTAGGTGGTATTCAGCCGATAGCCGCCGTCCGGCGGTGTGGCGCTGATGACGACGCCGCTTACAGGGATGAGGGGTTGCGGCTCAAACAATGCCGAGAGCCTGCTGCTCGTGCCGGCCTCAAAGTACGGAACGACGCCGTAGTCGCGGGTGGTGCTGAGCGTGCGCAGGCCCTCGCCCTCGGCCAGGGCGCGGGGCAGCGTGAAGTTCCATACGCCATTCTTATCCGCGTAGGTCGTGCCGAAGTAGACCTGCGCTTCGACCAGCGCGTCGTCGTCGTCCAGGAAGACGTCCACGGCGCAATACGGACAGAAGTCTCCGGCGATGCCGGCAACGGCAGTTCCGTTGATGCGCGTGACTTGCGCCGGGAGGAACGCGCTCAACGTCACGGGCGCGCCCGGCCCAAACTCGATGGCGCCGACGGTGTTGGAGATGACGTTGCCCTGCATCGTAGTGGCGTTGATTTCGATGACATTCCCGTTCACCCAAATCCCCTGACCGTAACCGTTGACGAGGGTGTTGGAGAGGATGCGGGTATAATCGCCGCCGCCGTTTTCGATGCCGGTGCCGCACGTCCAGCGCGCCGCACCGTTGCCCTGGACGCCGATGCGATTATTCTGGATCAGGTGGTCGCGCCCGTTCAGAATTTGGATTGCCGAGGGTTGCGTCTGCATGGCATTGGTGCTGGCGAGCATCAACCCGGCGAGGATATTCTCCTGCACGACGTGGCGCTTGCCGCTGATGACGATGCCGCCGCCGCCGTACCAGTTGCCCGTCAGTTGCGTGTGCTGGCAAACGTTCACCGGCGTCACGCTGTCGGCAGGGATGATCCCATCGGGCAAAGTGCCGAGGGCGTTGTGCTCAATACGGCTGTCGTAACCCTGAAGGTTGATGGCGTTGGTGCTGGAGCCGGCGAGGGCGTTGTGGGCGATGTAGTTGTGATCGCTGCCGGCCGCCGCCACAATGATGGCATGGTTCTGATTGCGTGGGTCGTCGTTGTAAAGGTAAATGGCGTCGCCGGCGTCGTTCAGGCCAAGCCAGTTATGTTCGATGCGGTTGTCGTCGCCGCTCATGTGGACTTCGACGCCCTGGAAAGCAAGGCTCCGCAGAACGTGGGACGCTTCGGCTTCCATCTCGCCCAACTGCAACTTAGCCCCTGCGCCGCTATCGCGCAGCAGGATGATCTTCGGCCCATCGGCGCGACCGTTGGGTTGCGTGCTGCCGTCCAACGTCACCTGCCCACCCTTGACCGGCGGCAGATCGGTGGTCAGCGTGATCTTCCAGGTGTGGAGCAGGCTGTTGTAGCCCGCGTCAGTGGTGGGGATAGCGAAGGCAATCAAAGCCGGGCGCTGCGTCGCTGTCAGCGTTTCCACCTGGTTGATGGCGCGGCGCAGCGTGCATTGATCCAGCGCGACGGCGGCGCAGTCGCCGGTCGTGCTGGCGTCCGCCGACGACGTGACGGTAATGACGGTGGCGTAACTGGCCGGCGGAGTGGGCGGTTCCAGGTAGGTCGGCGTCGGGATTTCCGGCGGCGCAGCAAAGTCAAACGAATCTGGCAGTAATATCGGCTCCGCGCCGGGGCGGGTGTAAATGTCGCTGGAAATGCGGGAAGTGGAAGGCCCATCGAAGTCCTTGATCACGCCGTAGTTGAGAGCGGTGCTGGCCGTGCGCAGGCCCGTGTCCAGCCCCAGGGCAAAGGGAAAAGTGGCGTGCCAGTCGCCGTTGACATCGGATTGCGCGACGCCGACCGGTTCGAGCGTGCCAAGCCAACCAAGCCAGTCATCCTCGAACACCTCCACCAGACAGTAGGGACAGGGGGCATCGGGATGGGCCGCGCCATAGATGGTGGTGTTGCCGCCGTTCACGGTGATAGTGAGGATGACCGAGGGGGTGAAAAGTTGGCGCGCGGCCGGCACTTGCGTGCCAAAAGTCAGGTAGGCCGGCGACGGCACCAAAGGAAGCTCATTGTTGCGATAGAAGAGCGCATTGATGGAGACTTGTGAGCCGTTGATCCGCAACGGGTCCAGTCCGGAGCGGGTAATGCTGTTGGAAAGTACCCGTGTGAAACCGGCGTCCACCACCAATCCACGTCCGCAAACGCCGGCCGGCATTCTATCATCATTCGCCCTGCCGATTCGGTTCTCTTGAATAAGATGGCCTTCCCCGGTCACACTGAGAGCGTCGTCAGGGGTGTTGTGGGGATCGTCACTGACCCACAACATGCCGGAAATTTCATTGGCGATTACCTGGTTCCGCTTGCCGCCCACTTCCATGCCGGCGCCGCCAAACCAGTTGAAGTAACGCGCGTTGGGCCGGCACCAGCGATTCCATGTTACAAAAGGCATTTGTCCCCAATATTGGGTGCCGATGTTATTGTGTTCGATCAGGCTGTCATCGCCCTCCATATCCAGCGCAACCTCTCGGAAGCCGGCCAGATCGTTATAGACGATGTAATTATTGCTCGCATTCGCCGCCACCTTGATCCCGGTGCTGCCGCTGCCATCCTCCGGCGCTTCGGGGTTGAGCCAGTAAAGTGCGGTGCCAGTGCCATCCAGACCGAACCAGTTCTCTTCCACAATGTTCTGACTGTGGTTGATTTGCAGCGCCGTATCAAACTTCTGGAAAGAGAGGTAACGGATGACATTATTGTTGCCATTCATAACCAGACCGACCAAGTTGCGTTTTTGCGGGCCGCGAATGATGATGGATGGCCCATAACTGCCTCCGACTCCCTGCGTATAACCGTCTATGACCACCTGCCCGCCTTTGTTGACGTCCGTGCTACCCAAAGCCGGCAAAGCCGTGAGTTTGAGGGTGTCGGTCAACTGGATAATCCACGCACCCAGCCCGGCGTCATACCCCGGATCGCTGGTGGGGATGGCGAAGCGAATCTGCACCGGGCGCGCGGCGGGATCGGCGGCGATCAGGCTGGACGCATCCTCGATGGCCTGACGCAGCGTGCAGGGCAGCCGGTTCGTCTTGCCGACCACGCCGGGGACGTCCGCGTGATAACACACGTACACCTCGCTGTCGTCCGGGTCGGCGGCGGTGGTGACGGTGATGACAGTGTTGAAGCTCGTGGGCGGCGTGGGCGGCGCCATATACGTCGGCCAGACGGCGGGCAGCGGCTCCGGCGGCGCGGGCGGCTCCGGTTCGACGGGAACGGGCGCGCCGGTCTGCGTGTAGATTTCAGAAATGCGGGTGGTCGTCCCCGCGCTGTAGACGCCGCTTGGATGGAGAATCTGCCCATCCACCACGGTGGTGCTGGCGGTGCGCAGCCCCTCGGTGAGCGCGAGCGTGCGGGCCAGCGTGAAGCTCCAGTCGCCGTCGCCATCCGCCGTGACTTTGCCGAGCGATGCCAGCGTTTCCGACACCGTGTCCACCTCATCCAAGAAGATTTCGACGACGCAATCGGCGCACGGGCTGTCCGCGCCGTGGGTCCCGGTCACGTTGAGGCCGCCAATCTGCGTGATGGCCGCCGGATTGAAGAGGCGTAGTTGCGAGGGCAGCATCGGGCCAAAGTCAAACGCCTGAACTTTGCTATCCAAGATGACGTTACCCTGCACGGTAACGGCGTTCAGGTCGTAGCCGAGCGGCCCGCCGGTGACGTAGATGCCGGCCGCACCCTGCGCTCCGACGACGGTGTTGCTGATGACCTGAATCGCGTGACCGCCGCCCGCCCCGCCGACGCTGATGCCCTCGCCGCACGTCCCAAAGGGAACGCCGTCGCTCGTCACGCCGATGAGGTTGTGCCGGACGACATGATCGCGCCCGGTGACGTCAATGGCGTCGTCGGGCGTGTTGAGCGGGTCGTTGCTCCAAAACAGCAGGCCGACGACGCGGTTGTAGGCGACCAGGTTGCGGCGGCCGTAGATGTCTATGCCGGCGCCGGCGAACCAGTTGTAGGCGCGCGCGTTGGCTTTGCACTGGCGGTCAAAGCGCACGTCCGGCACGGTGCCGTCGGCGCGCGTCCCCACCGTGTTGCTGAGAACGAGGTTGTCATCCCCCCGCACGCTGATGGCGACGCCCTTGAAGCCCACCAGCACGTTGCTCTGAATCGTGTTGGTCGCGCCGTCGCTGCCGCTCATCTGCGCGTAGATGCCGGCCTCGCCGCTGCCATCCTCCGGCAGCAGTGGGTTACGCAGGTAGATGTCGTCACCGACGACATTCAGGCCGAACCAGTTCTGCTCCACCAGGTTTTCGTTCGTGGCGGGGATCGTCACCATATTGTTGGCGAAGCCCTGAAAGGCCAGCCCCCGGATCACGTTGCGCCCGCCGGTGAGGACGAACGCGCCCTTCTTATTATCGCCGCGCAGGATGATGCGCGGCCCGGCGGCCAGAGCGCGCCCACCGGGCTGTGTCGTCCCGTCAATGATCACCTTGCCGTAAGTCCCGAACTCGCGGAAGGCGTGCGTCTCAGAGCCGGAATTGTCGCTGTTGACCGTGATGATCCATACGCCGTGGGCCGCGTCGTAATCGGGGTCGGTATCAGGAATGGCGAAGGCAATGTGGAAGACTTCGTCTGCCGCCGAATGCCAGCGCGCTTCGTTGATGGCGCGGCGCAGGGTGCAGGGCGAGTGCGTCTCGCAGTGCTCGCTGTTGGGGTCGGATCCGCCCACGTCGCTCGTCGTGGTGACGGTGAGCCAGTACGTGGGCGTGAGGTCGGCGGGCGCCTGGGGCGCGCGTAGGGCCGGTTCCGCAAGTGGCGCGGCGACGGCCAACACACCACTGGTCAACACCAGGGCGCCCAACAGGGCAGTGAATAGAAAAATCCAAAATCTACGGTGCATTTCAAAATCTCCTTTCGACTATTAGGGTTTAAACTGTCTTGTGAAACGATCATCTCAAGGGCTTGCGCCATGGTACTTGTAACGTGACGCTCGCTCAGTCGGCGAGCCGCGCGCCACGGCCCCCAGGATAACCCTTACAGAATAATACGTCATCGCCAAAAAGCGTCAAAAGGGGAACGTAAAACATAAAACGTTAAACGTGATGGTCTGACGATAACAACCTCACGTTTCACGTTTCACGTTTCAGAGCGTCATGAAGAGAGAATGTTTAGTGGCTCTCCAACTCCGCCAGAATTAACCGGTAGTTGTGGTAGCGCGCGATGGCGATCTGGCCGGTTTGCAAGGCGCGTTTGACGGCGCATCCCGGTTCGTGAGTGTGGGTGCAGTCGGCGAAACGGCAACGCTCGGCGACGCCGGCGATGTCCGGGTAGAAGCGCATCAGCTCGGCCGGTTGCAGGCCCACGACGGCAAAGTCGCGGATGCCGGGCGTGTCCACCACGTAACCGCCGCCATCCAGCGCCAGCAAGGTCGCTTGGCTCGTGGTATGCTGCCCCTGTCCGCCCCAGTGCTGGCTCACGTCGCCGGTGCGCAGCGCCAGATCGGGTTGGATCGCCGTGAGCAGCGACGACTTCCCCACGCCGGAAAGCCCGGATAACACGGTGGTCTGGCCTTGCAGGCGCGCGCGCAAGTCGGAGAGGCCCTCGCCGGTCAGCGCGCTGGCGAGGAACACCGGATGGCCCAACTCCCGATAGGGCCGCACAGCTTCCTGCACGGCGGCGCGGTCGGTCGCCAGGTCCACCTTGTTGACGCAGAGCATGAACGCCAGCCGGTTGCGCTCCGCGCCGATCAGGTAGCGATCCACCAACTCCGTCCACAGCGGCGGGTCGAGCCACGAGGCCACCACCAGGAGTTGGTCGGCGTTGGCGACGATGACTTGTTTGAGGTGGCGGAAGAACGGATCGGGCCGCGCCAACGCGCTGCGGCGCGGCAGGACTGCCTCGATCACGCCCTGGTGGTCGCCGGCGCTGCTGATGCTGACCCGGTCGCCCACGGCGGCGAGGTTGGTGTAGCCGGTCTCGCGCGCCGAGAGCGCGCCGCGCAGGCTGCACAGCAGCACGCGCCCATCCACCGCGACGCGGTAGAGGCTGCTGCTGACCTCCAGGACTGTGCCGACTGCGGCGGCGTCCTGCGCGTCTTCCCAGGCGGCGGCTATCTCGCCTTCATCCACGGCTTCTAAGGCAGTCTGCGATTCTGCCTGCGTCTTCAGGCGGCGTGACCGTTCGCCCTTCGCCATAATCTGTTCGCGCCGGGACGTGCCATCCCAGGCTTCGACATCATCCCACCAATCGTTCTGGCGGGGACGTTTGGATTTACGTTTCGGTTTAAAGCGTTGAATATCCCTCGCGCCGTCGTCGCGGTAGACGCGCGGCGTTAGCTTTGGGGAAGCTGAATGTGACACTTGATCATCTCCTTGAATTGCGAATTGCGAATTGCGAATTGCGAATTGCGAATTACGAATTACGAATTGCGGGGTTTGCCGGTAGGGGAGATGATGCAGGCGTCGCGTCGGCTCTGGGGCACAAAAAAAGCCACAGGCCTGGCGATGACGCCGTCGGCCTGTGGCGAGAAACTTAAAAGAGGTTCGAAAGCTGTATTACGCTATCCGCATCTCTCCACACATACCGGCAAGCATTGCCATCGCATTGAGAACAACCTTTTCGACTTCGCTCATTGCTCGCCTCCTTTTGTGTGAAAAAATGAACAGATAGGCAACTTATACCACGAAGCGGCAGCTTGTCAAGATTAGGGTGATGGACGAATTGACGCTTACTCACAAACAGGTAAAATACCTGGATATGAACTTTCAACCCGATGCACCCTTGATTGTCCAGGGAGACCGCACCATTTTGGTGGAGGTCAGCAATCCTCATTACGAAGACGTGCGCGATCATCTGGCGCGTTTTGCCGAACTGGAAAAAAGCCCGGAGTACATCCACACCTACCGCATTTCCGCGCTGTCGCTGTGGAACGCCGCTTCGGCGGGCATGACGGCGGACGAAATCCTCGACGGGCTGCGGCGCTATGCCAAGTATCCGCTGCCCGACAACGTCGTGACGGAAGTGAAGGAGGCCATCGCCCGCTACGGGCGCGTGCGCCTGACCCGCGATCCGCAAGACCCCACGCGGCTGCGGCTCACTTCTGACGACAGCCTGTTGTTGATGGAGTTGGCCCGCAATCGGCACGTCAAGACCTACATCCTGAACCAACTGGGGCCGCACACCCTGCAAGTCCCGGCCTCCCGGCGCGGGCATCTCAAGCAGGCGTTGGTCAAGGCCGGCTATCCGGCGGAAGACCTGGTCGGCTACGTCGAAGGGACGGCGTTGGCGTTTGCGCTGCGCGAGACAATGCTCAGCGGCGGCCCGTTTGCCATCCGCCATTACCAGAATGACGCGAGCGAGATCTTCTGGGCCGACGGGGCGGCGGGCGGCGGGGCCGGCGTCATTGTGCTGCCGTGCGGCGCGGGCAAAACCATCGTCGGCATGGTGGCGATGGCGAAGGTACAGGCCAACACGTTGATTCTCACCCCCAGCACGGTGGCCGCCCGCCAGTGGCGCGAGGAGCTGCTGGACAAGACGACGGTTTCGCCCGACCTCATCGGGGAATATACGGGTGAGACGAAGGACATCCGGCCCATCACCGTGGCGACTTACCAAATTCTCACCTACCGCAAACGGGGCGCTAAGGGGAAGAATCTGCCGCTGGCCGAGGAATTCCCGCACTTCGGGTTGTTCGACGCCGGCGACTGGGGGCTGATCATTTACGACGAAGTCCACCTGCTGCCGGCGCCCATCTTCCGCATCACCGCCGAGTTGCAGGCGCGCCGCCGCCTGAATCTGACCGCCACCCTGATGCGCGAGAACGGCCTGGAAGAGGACGTGTTCTCGCTCATCGGGCCGAAGAAATACGACGTGCCCTGGCACGATTTGGAACGGCAGGGCTGGATTGCGCCGGCCATCTGCTACGAAATCCGGGTGGAGATGCCGGAGACCGAGCGGCTGGAGTACATTATGGCCGAGCAGCGCCAGAAGTATCACCTCGCGGCCAACAATTCCGTCAAGCTCGACATTCTGGACCGGCTGCTCAAGTATCATCAAGGCGAGCACATCTTGATCATCGGGATGTATCTCGACCAGCTTGAGGTGATTGCCAAACGTTACGATTACCCCATCATCACCGGCAAGACGACCATCACCGAACGCGAAAAGCTCTACGACCAGTTCCGCCGGGGGGAAATCACCACACTGGTGGTGTCCAAAGTCGCCAACTTCTCCATTGACCTGCCGGACGCCAGCGTCGCCATCCAGATTTCCGGCACGTTCGGCTCGCGTCAGGAAGAGGCGCAGCGGCTCGGCCGCATCCTGCGGCCCAAGTCCGATGGCCGCCAGGCCTACTTTTACACCATCGTCAGCAAAGAAACAGTGGATCAAGATTACAGCGCCAACCGCCAACGGTTCCTCACCGAACAAGGGTATCGCTATTTGATTCTCTACGACGAGGAAATTCCCGGTGCGCTGCCGCACACACAACACCCCGCTTAAAAGCAAGCAACGGATGGCTTATGGCTATTTCTAATCCCCCAACCGACCTGACGCCGGAACTGCGTTATCACTGGGCGGAGCCGCCCGCGTCCAAACCGCTGGACATCGGCCCCGATTGGATCCATCCTGCCCTCCCGGCCAGCGACGAGTTGGCGGCGAATCTGGCCGGATATGAATGGAAGACCCCGTTCCTCCGCGACCAGATTGCCGGCCTGGGGGTAACGCCGCAGGGACGCACGCGCGCACAGTTGGTGCAGCAGTTTGCGGAAGCGTTTTTAGACCCCACCAGAGTACAGCGCAGTTACCACAGTCTGAACGAAGAGGAACAACAGTTCTACGTTTACCTGCTGCTCTACACGTATCTGGAGAATCTGCAAACCACGCCGACGCCGTTAAACCAACTGAGCCATTTTTCTCAGTCGCGCCCCATCATGACCCGCGCCATTCATAAAGCGGGATTGGGCATGCGGGATGCAGATGACACCTTTTTTATTCCCCATGAACCCTTGTCCCTGCTGCCGCCGCTGTCCCTGCCGTTGCCGGAAATCCCCGAACCAGCGCAGTTTGTCAAAGCCGCCGATCCCTACCTGCTCGTCTCGCAGATCCAACAGTGGATGGGGCTGCTGCAAAGTCATACCGGCTTACTGCGCCCGCGCCTGCGCTGGAAAATTCCCGAAGTTTCGTATTACACCCAAAACGTCCCAGCGTGGCCGCCGACACCCGACTATGCCCGACAAATTCTGACGCCCACCCCTTTCCAGGGTCTGATCGCCCTCTATCCACCGGAATCCTACCCCGACGCGGCAACACTGGAGACCTGGCAAACAGCGTTGAGCCTCTCAACACCGATGATCGATCTGCTGTACCAGGTGCTGATCAACGCGCGCGTGATCATGCCGGGCAATCCGGTGAAGCTGGACGAACAGGTGGCGCAACAATGGTTGATGGCATCGCCGGGTCGGCAAGTAACCTTCATCTATCAACTTTACCGGAATGTGGGCATGTGGGGGGAGTGGTGGCCGGCGTGGCAAGCAGGGCGCGTGCAGGTCTACTGGAATTACATCAACACCTGGCAGATGGCCGGCGTGGAACGCACCCTGATGACGGCGCACACGATGCTGCGCTGGGCATGGCTCGATCTGTTGGCGCTGTTGCCTCACGCCGTCTGGCTGCCCCTGGACAAGGTGCTGGAATTCTTCTTGCAGTTGTTCCCAAAGCCGGAGGCGCATTATTACGCGCAGGGACTTACCTTTAAGCACACCGATGGCTGGGCGGGATTCTTGCGGCTCACCCTGAACGCCATCCTCGGCGGTCTACTCCATCATCTGGGAATGGTGGATGTGGCGCCCGATCTGGCAAATCCGATCGCCTTCCGGTTGCATCACTTGCAAGATCTGCATTGGGGGCGGCTGACAGAGTTCCCCTTTGCCGAGACGCAGCCGTTGACGGCCCAGTCCGTGAAATATGTACCCCAGGGCGACTATCTGGAAATCACACCCCCGGCTTCGGCGGAATTCCTCAACACCGTGCAGCGGTGGGCCAAGCCGGCCGGTCTTTCTCAAAACCGGCTGCACTATCGGCCGGACGTAGCTCGCCTGCACACCGTCTTTGAGGCAGGCGAGACACCCGAAACCCTCGCCGCGCAGTGGCGCGCGCACGGCAACTTTCCGCCGCCGGCCGAAATCGCGCATTGGTGGCAGCATTGGTGGGAACGCTACGGCCACGTCCGCCTCTATCCGCACCAGGCGGCCCTGATGACGCGCGACGAGTTCACGCTTCAGGAATTGCAGGTGGCGCTGCCCTCTCTGCGCGAGGCCATCATGGGACTGGTGACACCCCGCGCCGCCCTGCTGCCGGCGGAAAAAGTGGGGCAGGTGCTCAAAGACCTGGAACGGCAGGGGTATATGCCCAAGGAGGAAGACTAGCCCCATGGAAAGCCTGAAAACCTCCCTGGACGCCTACCACATGAACACGCTCAAAGAAGTGGCCGCATATCTGCAACTTGAGCCTTATCAGGTATCGGCGCGCAAGGAGCAGTTGATTGACGAACTGGTGCGCGCCATCCGCGCGCGGGCCGGGTCGCGCGACTTTATCCGCGCGCTGACCGAAGCCGAGCGCGCGGTGCTGGCCCTGCTTCTGAACGCCAACCGGCCAACCCATATCGCCGATCTCAATCTGCCGTTGATGATGGCCGGTCTGGTCTACGTGGATGGCTACGAGGCGACGGCCCATTTGCCGCTGGCGAAACAAATCGTCATGAATTTATTGCGGCGCGGTCTGGTCGTGAACCTGACAGATCCAGGCAATATGAGTACCCGGCGCACCTTTGAGACCGTGCAAACCATCAGCCTGGCCCCGGAGGTCGAGGCGGCTTTGCCCCGCGATATGCTGCCGATGCCCGAACCAAAGGGGCTGCACAGCCTCGCCGCGCCACCCGCCCGCATTGTCAGCGGGGAACCAGCGCAGTTTTTGCGCCAATTGTTCTTCATCTGGGCGGAATTGCGTCGCCAACCGGGCAAGCAACTCAAAGCAGGCGGCCTCGGCAAACGCGACCTGCGCCGGATTGCTGAAAGTCTGAAGATTGACCCAGATGCCGGCGCCGAGCGCATGGCGTGGATGTATGCGCTGTTGCAAGCCCTCAACCTGATCGAGACCCATGACGAAGTTGTCCGTGCCGCCGAAGGGGACGCTATCACCTTGTTCTGGAACGCGCGCCTCAGCACGCAATTGCGCGAGATTTTGAGAGTTTACCCTAAAGTGACTCTGGAACTGGCCGCCGACACCTCAGTCTTATCCCAATATTCCTATTATGCGCACATTCCCCTCAAACCGTCGGCGCAGATTCGCCAAAGCGTGCTGGATGTCCTCGCCAAAGTGGCGGCGACGTCCTGGCTGCCGTTCTCCCTTTTCCTGGCGCTCCTGACCGGAGGGCGTCCCGGCGCACTGACCATTGACGATTACAACCGCAACATTATGTACAGCAACCTGCGCTGGTACGCCGCCAAAAATCGGGAGCAGTTAGAGGCCGCGCTGCTGCAACTGGATCGTGACGCGATCTTGTGTGTCCTGCACGAACTACAAATCCTCGGCATCGTGGATTTGGGATACAACGAAGGCAGCGCCCTGACCGGCGGGCAGGCGCCGCTCGCCCTGCAAGTAACCGGGCTGGCTCACGCCCACTTCAGCAACACCCCCATTGCCGACGCCCCCCCCACGGACGGTCAGGTGATCTTGCAGCCCGACTTCCAAATCCTGGCGTTGGGGCCGGTGGCGCTGCGCACGCTGGCTAACCTGGAACGCTTCGCCGAGCGCGAGAAGTTTGACGAAAGCGTGGTGGCCTACCGCCTGACCCGCGACAGCGCCTACCTCGCCTTCCAACGGGGCGAAACTCCGGAATCCATGCAGGCTGTTTTGCAGGAAGCCACCGGTATTCCTGTGCCCCAGAACATTGCCCGCTCCCTGGAAGAATGGGGAGGGCAGTACGAACGCATCGTGATACGGCGGCACGTCACGATCCTGCAATTGGACGATCCCCAAATCCTGGAGCAGTTATTGGCCGACGCCATCCTGCGCCGTTACCTGCACCGCATGGACGACCACACAGCCTGGTTGAACAACGAGCACACGGCCAAAGTGGAGCAACGGCTGTGGATGCTGGAAATGCTGCCCACCTACTCCCAGGGGCCGGAAACCGATCTCCCGCACAGCCTGCGCTGGAAAGAGGAGCATCTGGCGCCGCGCCATCCCATGCCCAGCCTCTACGTGACTGGCACCATTCGTCGGATCGCCGCGCCGTGCGACGGCGGCTGGCAATTGACGCCGCAAACCGTCCGGGCTGCGGTCGCCACCGGGATGCCGATACCGGACATGATTGCACTGCTCGAAAAGATGACCGGCGCGCCGCTTTCCCCGGAATGGCAAAAACAGCTCAAGGCGTGGGGCAGCCACTTTGGCGCGGCGCAACTGGCGCAAGTGCTGCTGTTGCGGCTGGAGAGCGCGGAGGCCCTCCAGGAGCTGCGCCACGCCGACCGCCGCCTGAGTCGTTGGCTGCGCCCGCTGCCCCAGGGGGATGGCGTGGCGATCGTGAACGAGGCGCACTGGGACGAAGCGCGGGAAATTCTTGCCGAGTGGGGCGTCACCGTGACCGAAACGCCCTGGTGGTAGCGTAGCGAGCGCATCACAATCGCAATGGATTTGCAATCCACCTGGCTCTTGGCATGGCAGGCAATAATGTTATAATCTAGGTACATTAGAAAAGCTCGTTCATCCGTTATGCCTGATCCAAATTGTCGTGGAGGCCAACATGAACCCAACACTAACAAGTCCCGCCAAACGCAAGAAAGCAGAAGCTCTCTACCAGGAAGCCCTGGAAGCCCACCTTCGCTGGGACATGGATCAGGCTGTCAAAAATTTGGAAGCGGCCCTGGAATTGACCCCGGACAACGCTTCGTATCACATGACCCTTGCCCAAATCCTCTCCCGCGCCGAAGACTTTGACCGCGCTCTGCGCGCACTGGCGAACTACCTGCGCCTGGCCCCAGACTCCAAAGTGGCCGACCGTATCGAGCAGTTATTTGCCAGCGGGTTGGACCCGGTGGAGGAAGTGCTCACCAACAAGATGAAGTCAGCGCGGCAACCGTTAGACATCATCGGGGCCGCGATTCAAATGTGGATGGAATTCATCATTGCGATGGGAGAAGACCCCCTGCCCATTCCCAAGCCGGAAACCTGGGCAGCGGCGCTGGATTACACTGTGCGCAAACTCAATCTGCGGGATGCGTCTCTGGACGATCTGGCAGCACTCTATGCCGTCAACGGTGAAACCATCCGCAAACATCATAAAGAGATCGTCAAAAGCCTGGATATCATGCCCTGCGACTATCGCTACTTTACCGGATCGCAAAACCCATTGGATAAATTAGTCGAAGCGGCCGAGTTGTTAGAAGAACTGGAAACACGGTTTGCTCAGGAAGCATAAAACGTTGGGAAAATCGTAGCGGGGGCCAAATAGCCCCCGCTTTTTTATGCAAAACACGCGCTAAAGCGCCCGATGCAGTTACCCCACCAACAGGATCAATAGATCGTTGACGTTGGTGCCGGTTGGGCCGGTGTGCAACAAAGCGCCCGCGGCTTCCAAACAAGGATAGGCATTGTTCTCGGCTAGGGCGCGCTGTCCCTCCCAGCCAAGCTGTCGCGCCCTTGACGCCGTCTGTCCATCCACGATGGCGCCAGCGGCATCAGTCGGCCCATCCGTGCCGTCCGTCGCCAACGCCAGCAGAGCGACATCCGCCACACCCTCAAGCGCCAGCGCGGCGGAGAGCGCCAATTCCTGGTTGCGTCCGCCCTTCCCCGCGCCGCGCACGGTCACGGTCGTCTCACCGCCCCACACCAGACATGCCGGCGGCGCGAGCGGTTCGCCATACCGTCGTATGCTTTTCGCCAACGCTGCGCCCACTTTGGCGACCTCGCGCGCCTCGCCCTCAATCAACGTAGAGAGTAGCAGCGCATGGTATCCGCGCTCGCGGGCGGCGGCGGTCACCGCCAGGGCCGCGCTGCGATTGGACCCAATGCGCACATTCTGAACGGAGGCAAAGAGTGGGTCCCCCGGTTTAGGGGTCTCCGGGATTTGCCCGGCCATCCCCAACTCCAAATGACGCCGCACGGCCAGGGGGGCTTGAGGCTCCAGCGCGTACCGCTGTAACACCGCCTGCGCATCCGCATAAGTTGTGGGATCGGGCGCCGTCAACCCCGAGGCAATGACATCGAGGGAGTCGCCCACTACATCGGAGAGAATCAGGGCGGCGACCCGCGCTGGCGCAGCCCAGCGCGCCAATTGCCCGCCGGATAATCGGGAGAGGTGTTTGCGCAGCGCGTTCAACTCGCCAATCGTAGCCCCCGCGCGCAAGAGGGCCGCGGTCAATGCTTGCAAGTCATCCAGCGTCAGTGCGCCGGCCGGGCACGGTGTCAGCGCCGAGGCGCCCCCAGAGAGCAACACCAAGACCAGATCATCCGCCGTGGTTGTTGCCAACAGAGAAAGGATTGCTTGCGCCCCAGTCAATCCGGCGGCATCGGGGACAGGGTGTCCCGCTTCGATGATTTGCAGAGACGCTGGCAAAGTATGCCCGACGGCGTGCCCGTACTTGGTGACGACGACTCCGGTATTCAGCCGTTCTCCCAGGCGTTGCGCAACGGCAGAGGCCATCGGTATCGCGGCCTTCCCCACCGCGACCAACAACACGCGCGCCCTGGCGTCCAAAACATAAATCTGATTGCCCACTTGAAGCCGCGCGCCATCCCATTGCAAGAAGCGTACCACGGCGCGGGCCGGGTCAACGGCGGCCAAGGCGACCGCTTGGAAATGGGCTAAATCGCCGTTCAAATCCACGCTGGCCTCACTTGCGCAGGTTTGTCAACGCATACGTGGCAGCTTCTTCCGGCGAGGACACCTCACCTTTCAACAAAGCCAACATCCCGGACTGAAGTGCGCGTCGCACGGGCAGGTTCACCTGAGGTGGTGGTTCAGGAACAGCATTTTGCAACAACTGCGTCAAGAAAACATGGTCATCGGGCAAAAGTCCCCACTCTGCAATGGCCGAACGGCGCGTCGGGACCAACAGTGTGGCGCGCGTCAGATCGCCCATTTGATTAGGGGAAGAGAGCCACAGCGCCAGTTGTAAAGCCGCTTCCTGGCGAAATGGATCGGTGGCGACTATCGCCAATGTCCAGCCATGGGCGATGGTAATCGGCGTCCCCTGAATTGTGGGCGCCCAACCTGGCAACGAACCATTCCGCGGGCCGGCCCAATAAAGGCCAATAGGAACCGGAGTGAGCCGTCCGATTCCCTTCTGGTAGGTATCCCAACAAGAGACCGCGTCAACGAGCGTGAGCGTGCGCTCTGTATTGATCAAGTTGCGCGCTTTCAATTCGGCAAAGAAACGATAGAGCTGTTCCAGCAAAGCGGGGTCGAGCGTCGGGGCGCCCGTGGCATCCACCACAACCCCGCCATTGCCCAGGTACATGGATAACAAGGCGTCATCGGCATAGCCGTTAACGGGCGCAGCAGGAAACAGCAACGAATACCCCCGCGTCAACACGTCAGTCCACGAAAAAGGCGGGGTTGTGGAAATACCACTGCGATAGGCCATCTGATCGGCGCGCGCCACCCAGGGGATCCCGTAAACCGTGGCGTCGCTCCGCAAGCCCGGCCAAGCGAATGGGAAGAAATCGCTCTGAACCCATGCCGTACTGCTGATGGGCTGCACGAAACCTCCGGCCACAGCCGCGGTGAGATCATTTTGGTTCAACACGATCAAATCAGGCAAGACTGTGGGCGCAGCGACATAAGCGGTGCTTAACAAACTATACAATCCCCCCGCTCCCGTGGCTTTTTTCACAATGACCTGCACCTGGACATCGGGGTAAATATCCGAGAAAGCCAGAAGTTGCTCGTTAAGAATTCCCGCGCCGCTGGTTTCATCATAAGGGTTTAGAAAATCCGGCACCCATAGCTGCAACGTCACTGCCGAGGGGAGAGGGGTAGCGGTAGGCACGGCGGTCAGTGGCGGCGCGGACGTGACCGTCGGGAGGGGAGAAAAAGTTGTCCCTGGTTCTGGTGAAACCGCTGGCGTCGTTTTAGCGCAGCCAGCGATCCAGAGTAAAAGCATCCACAAAATTAGCCTGAACAGGCGCGGTTGGGGCTTCCTCATCAGTCTTGTCCGTTCAATTCGTCGAACCCATTTGTGGAGGAGTGTTTCCTGTGTAGACTTGCACAGCCTCATAAATCAGCCGCTTTTGAAAATCCGGCGTCACATAAGCGTAATGGTCCTGATAGTTGTACATTGTCTGAGGTGTGCGAAACATCCACATCGCCACCACCGGACACCACGGCCAATATTCGGCAGCCCAAGCATAAGCATCCACCGTATACTGGATGCGTTGCGCCGAAGACACTGCCCACACCCAGCGGGGATGGTCATTCCAGCCCGATTCTGTAATATAGATGGCTTTGGCGCTATCCCCTTGAGCATCCATCACCGCGCGCAACAGTTCCACCCGGCGAAAGTTGATGGCGTCAGGCGCGGGGGGGGTATCCGGTGGCAGATTCATGCCGTACGTGTGGGCAGCCAGGGCATCGAAGTAAGCGCCCGCGCCGGCTTGATACATTTTCTCCAAGTATAACACATCGTTCAGACCAGCATGGCTACCCTCTGGCTCCAATGTAGGCGCCAACGCGCCGCCTAATACGACGATCTCCGGGTTTGCGGCGTGCGCCAGTGGATAAACGGCCTGAAGCAGCGCTACATAATCGGAAGGAGATACGGGACGATACCCCCACTCAAAACTCAAATTCGGCTCGTTCCAAATGATTATATGGTGAACCTTGCCGCGGTAGCGCCCGACAAAGGCCGCGACGAACCGCGCAAAATCCGCATAGTGCGCGGCATCCAGGTGCGTGGGAGTCGTGGACTGAACCGCCGGGTCAGGGCGCGCCCAGGCGGGGACCAATCCCAGGCGGGCGATGAGAGTAAGACCCTGGTTGTGCGCATGTTCCACCACCCGATCGCTGTGATACCAGTCGTACTTGCCCGGGGCATATTCAATGTACGGCCACGGAAAGTACTCAACGATCCACGGCGCGCCCATCTCACGCACCAGCGCCAACGAGCGTTGGATTTTCCACTCTTCCACCTCATCGGTCAGCCGGGTGTGAACGCCCACTTTGGGATTGGTGGTCTGCACTGTTTGCGGAGCCGGCCAGGTAACTAACACCTGCGGCGGTCGAATTCCGACAAGAATCAGCGCCAACAAGCCGCTCCACAACAGCAGCTCCGGCCACGTATGGCGTATATACGACCACAGTCGGCCGCTCAGCGCCCTACCAGACATCTGCCAGGTTGTTCGCAGCATGGCTGACCATCTCCATGAGTGTGAAATCGGAATAACTGTGTCTGCTGATTTATCGTCTATAATAGGCACCATAGGTGACGATGATGAGCAATGGGGAGGAGGAACTTGCTGTGGCTCCGGGATATTTATGCGAACACCCGCAGACCTTGATCGCCCAAATCCACGCGGCGCTCCAAGCCACCCTGCCGGGCCAGGCCGCACAGGGCAAAATGGCGCCAGCCAACCATCTGTTCACCGCTCCCGTTGATTCGCGGCCCCGGCAGGCGGCGGTACTCATCCTTTTCTTACCGCAGGGCGCGCATGATCTGGCAGTGCTTTTCACCCAACGCACCCTTACGGTAGCGCATCACAAGGGCCAGATTTGTTTTCCAGGGGGAAGACAAGATGTGGCGGATCACACCTTGCTCCACACGGCCCTGCGCGAGACGGCAGAAGAAATCGGCCTGCCCGCAACCGATGTTGTGATTTTGGGAAGCCTCACTCCCTTGTACGTTTCGGCGAGCAATCACCTGGTGCATCCCGTCGTCGGATGGATTCCATGGTTGCCCAGGTTGGCCCCTAATCCTACCGAAGTCGCACAAGTATTGTTCGTACCCTTGAGCGCGCTGCTCGATCCGCAAAACGTCACTGTTTGCACGTACGCGAGCGCTCATCGAACGCTTACAGCTCCGGGCTATGCCATCGGGGGGCAATGCATCTGGGGAGCAACCGCCATGATGACCAGCGAGTTGCTGGAAATCATCCGCCCGCACTTAGCCCACGCAAAGTCTACCGACTAAATCGTACACCGTCGCCTCGGTGATCTCTATCGTAACGATCCGGTCGGGTTCCAGGGTTTCGGGAATCAAGACAAGTCCATCAATCTCCGGCGCATCCCGGTACGAGCGTCCGATGGTCACACCGTCCCCGGTGCCCTCCAACAGCACTGAAAGCCGCCGCCCCACCCATTGCTGATTCGCGGCCTCTGAAATCTCCTGTTGTGCCAGCATCAAGGCTTCACGCCGCGCCTCTTTGACTGCCTGGGGAATATCGTCCGCCCATTGCGCCGCGGGCACGCCATTCTCAGAGGAATAGGTGAATACACCCAGTCGATCAAAGCGCATCTCTTTGATAAACTCCTGCAAAGTTTGGAACTCTGCATCTGTTTCACCGGGGAAGCCCACAATGAAGGTCGTCCTCAGAGCGACCTCGGGAAGGCGCTCACGCAGTTGCGCTATCGTGCGGCGCACATCCTCGACGTCGGCAGGACGGCGCATACGCTTCAAGACTTCGGGATGCGCATGCTGAAGGGGGATGTCAATGTAGGGGAGCACCTGGGGCGTCTGCGCGATTACGTCTATCAACCGTGTGGTTACATACCCTGGAAAAGTGTAAAGAAGTCGCAGCCAGGGAACTTGAGGGACTTCCTGCGCCAGGCGCGTTAAAAGCTGCGCCAGTCCATCTTTCATCCCTAAATCGTGGCCGTAATACGTAATATCCTGTGCGATCAGGTTGATCTCAAGCACCCCCATCTGCTGAAGCGCGCGCGCATCCGCCAGAATCGCCTCTGGCGTCCGACTGACGCTAGGTCCCTTGATCAACGGGATAGCACAGAAAGCACACTGTCGGCTGCACCCATCGGCAATCTTGAGAAATGCGCTGGCGCCCGACACGGCATACCCTGGAGCGCCTGCCTGTTCCGGCAAGACCAAAGATCCCTGGGCCACGCGCATTGGCGCGGTTGGCGCGGTTTTCTTGGCGAGCATGGCGGCCACGGACACAATATCCGGCCATGAGCGAGTCCCAACCACCGCCGTCAGGGTCGGAACTGCCGCCAACAAAGCTTCAGGATCGCGCTGTGCCCAACATCCAGCCGCAACCAACGCCTGCGATGGGCGCAATTGCGCCGCCAGTTCGCGCAGCGTTTCCGAGGACTCCTGTCGCGCGGGTTCGATGAAACCACAGGTGTTGACCACCACCATGTCCGCCTGAGACAGGTCCTGAACGCCCACATACCCTGCCCGCTGCAACAACACCGCCATGCCGCTTGCATCTACCGTATTTTTGGGACAGCCTAAGGAGACAATGTAAAAACGAAAGGGGCGTTGAACGCCCCTTTGCTGTTTAGGGTATCGATGACGGGCCGAGGCTTTCATTGCCCCTCCATCAAGATCTCTCCACTAGGGCCCCAGGCGCGGCGCACCACCTCGTTCGCAGTTCCCAACACCCCCCAATCGGCGCCATTCACGTATAGCTGAAACGCTCCCCCATTCCCGGTCGCCACAATCAGCATCTCAGTGGCTGAGGCGGTCAACTCCTGGTTAGCTTCCGCAAATCCCTGGAAAATCACCAACGAATCTGCCGAAACATTGACCCAGGCGTGTTCTTTGGCGATCAGGCGTACATACACCTGCCCATCTGCACTAGCAGCGAAAGCTGGCGCTGCCGGCGGGGTTTGTGAAGTAGTCAGCGAGGCCGCTGCCAAGGTAAGCGTAACCGCGGGAGCCTGCGTTGGAGTTGTCTGGTCGTTGACGAATTGCAGCGCCAGATAACTCAGCACAACCACGACAACAAAAAAGCCCAGGGCGATGAGCGCAACGAGAATCGCTACCTGGGGGAAATGTGCGGGCTTACGCGACACCTCTTCTGCCAAGGAGGGCGGGGAAGGGAAGACCGAAGGCCGTCCCGGAGTGTTGCGGGCATCATCAAAAGCCGGACGCACACGCGGCTGGACAGGGACGCCGTGAAGTTCGGCGTCATAACGAGACACCGCCTCTTCCGCGGGGAGACGTAAAAACCGGGCGTAATTACGTAGAAAGCCACGGGCTTGAATTTCCCCTGGCAAAGCCGTATAGTCGCCCACTTCCAAAGCCTGTAAATAGCGGCGCCGGATCCGTAGGGCCTTTTCAACGTCCGCCAAAGAGAGTTGTTGATTCTCGCGGGCGCGGCGCAGCCAAATACCTAAACCATCGTTCATCAAGCCTCCGCTTCTACGATGACGCGCACCTGCCCGCGAATCCCCCCTCGCAATTTCAGTTCCACGACGTGCTCGCCCAACTCCCGAATAGGCCGTTCCAGCGCCACCGCGCGCTTATCAAACTCGGCGCCCAGCGCCCGGCCAATCGCCTCCGCCACATCAGCGGAAGTGATCGAGCCATACAAACGGCCTTTGTCCCCGGACTTGGCCTTGAGATACAAAGGGGTAGCCTTCAAGCGCTCGGCTATTTGCAACGAGTGTTCACGCACGCGATCTTCCTTCGCATGTTGGGTTCGGACATAATCCTGCGCCTCTTTCACCTGTCCAGAGGCGGCCGGAACCGCCAGCCCCCGGGGGATAAGATAATTACGCGCGTAGCCATCGGCGACATTCTTAACCTCGTGAGCCTTGCCCACGCCCGGAACGTCTTGCTTGAAAAACACCTTCATTATAAATGCCTCCTACCTCATCTGTTTCACGTGAAACATCAGGATTGACCATGAGAGAGCGCAATCTGCCTGCCCCCAGATCGGATATCCCAACCTAACCAAGCACCCGCGTCTGCAAATTCATCATCAGGCGCGAGAACTTCTGCATTGCGGTCGGCTTTTCCAGCATATCCAACCCCGCCTGGTAAGCCGCCAGTCCCGCCTGCCGTTGCCCGGACTTAAACATGGAGAGGCCAATCGCCATCATCGTCTCACCCTGTTTCTGACGATCTCCCAACTCCGCGAAAATGGTCGCGGCCAACCGCCAGGATTCCACCGCCTTATCGCGCTGCTTCAAGGAGGCATAAACACTCGCAATGTTGCCGAGCGCCTGCGCCTGCCGCGACAGGTCCTCCAGGCGCACGAAGATCCGCTGCGCCTCTTCCAGCGCCTCCAACGCTTCCTCCCAACGGCTTTGTTTGCGTCGAATAACGCCGATGTTGTTTAACATCTCACCCGATTCGACTTCACGCCCCTCTTCGGAGAAATGTTCTAACGCTTCGCTGAAACGGCGCGCTGCTTCATCATAAAGACCCTCTTGGAATAGCCGCAAGCCCTCTGCCTGTAATTCCTCAGCCGTAGGCGTCGTCATATCGTACCTCCTCGGATAATAACCCCAGAGAACCCAGAGGAATAAGAGAAATCTCTGCGCACTCCGTGGTGGAAATTATTATCTACCACCCCTCAAAAACCCAAGTTGCAAGTTTTGTGAGTCCGTGACCAACCTCAACCCACCTCAATAGGTAATTTCAAGCAATCCCTCGGCAATGGCGCGCAAAGCGCCAGCCGGCATATCCGACAATTTCATCGCCAATGCCAGATAACTTTCGTTAATGGGACGCAACACAAAATCCCGCATTTCGGGTGATAACTTCTTGAAACGTTCAAACTGATCCTGCGATTTATGCCACTGGCCCACCTCGCTCTCTTTGTCGAAAAACACTTCCAGAGAGACAGTTAAGGCCCGTCCAACAATTTCCAGTTCGGCAAACGGCACCGACCGCCGACCATATTCGTAATCGGCAATCTGCTCGGCAGAACACTCCAAAATATCGGCCAAATCTTGCTGTGTGCGGCGGGCTTCCTGACGCACCTGCCGCAGGCGCGCCCCGACAATCCGATGACGCAGTGGCAAGAAGATCTCCGCATTCGGAAGCCGCGTGTCCCGACTACCACTCAAGGAAGTCTCCCGAAACACACTCAAAGGAACCTCAATAAAACGTGCTAGCAATTCCAATTCCGGCAGAGAAATGGACGCAGACCCACGCTCGTATGCCGCAAAAGCTCCTTCCGAAATGCCTAACGCAGCGGCACACTCCTGAACTGTCACCCGTGCTTGATTGCGAACATTCTGGATCAAAGCGCCAAGAATTCGGTTCCGTAGATCAACAACTTCTTGGTTAGGCATCACGTCCCCTTTCACTTTCCATGAGAGATGGATAATAGTGTAATTCCCGAAATGGAAAGTATTTTTTTGTTTTGTATTGAGGGATATATCTTTGTGGTATGTGTTTTTTTGCAAGAACCATACAGCAAATGTGCGCGCACATTTGCTGTATGCCATCAGTCTACCCAGCCTTATGCTGAATAAATGCCATACCCATTATAACATAGTCCCTTTGAGGAGCAATTTGCGCCGCACCACAGTATTGCCACCCTCCGCCCCCACCTTCAAAGTTTTCCACAACAAGCCCCCCCTACCATAAGGGGGAGCTTTATATCCGCCTCCCTAGAATTAGGGGAAAAAGCACGGCCCACCTCCTGAAAACTTCCCCAACACACTTCCCCTGTGGAAAACTAGGCCATTTCGGTGGATAAATACCTGTTTTTGGGGATAACTTCCTTCTCGTCACGCATTAGAAATCGGTATAGGGTATTGGAAAAACTCCGAATTCTTCGGCAAATTATCCGCGCCTAAACCAATCTCCACATCCTTTTCCCCGGCGACGCAAGCTTATACCCCGTGCATTTAGGGGCATGGGGTATCCTAACAAGCACATTTGGGCGCGCCGCGCCATTTTCCCCACAATCCCCAACTCTATTACGACTACTAAACAAGTGAAATACTTTACAACAAAGAATAACTTTCTCTAATTCTTAAAGGAACGCTTCCCTTAATGAAACGTTGCCATATCAATGATCCCGTCTCTGGCAATCGGTAGCGTGTGTTGATTCGTGCAGTGGTACCCTTGCGTAGTCTGGCGCAGCGCCCCGCCGCAAATAGGGCAGTGCAATATATCTTCTAATCGTCGCGGCCCTGGCGGCGCGCTAACGCCGGGCTTGACGCCCCAAACGAGGTCGTAATCTTCCTGCCATGCCTGTGAGCGGAGCATTTCCAAGGGGAGTTGCGCCAGTCGTTTCTCGAAAGTTTCGGTGTCCTGGGTGCGTCCTGGCAACCACCGCGCATCATTGCCGATGCGATTGGTGATCAGGAAGACGCCGCCGGGACGCAGGACGCGCGCCATCTCCTGTAGCACCCCTTCGGGGTTAGGCATAAATTCCAGGGCTTCCAAGCATGTCACCGCGTCGAAAGTGTTGTCGGGAAAGGGGAGCTGGCTGGCGTCTTGCCACAGAAGTGTGATTCGGCCCGACCACATCTGGGTTTGACGACGTGCTTCTTGCAACATCTTGCGCGAGTAATCCAGTCCAATGAGCCGTCCTCGATAGCCGGGTTGCGCAAAAAGCGTCCGCGCCAGCCGCGCTGTACCGGTCGCTACATCCAACACCAATGGATCGGGGCAGAGTGCCAGGGCGCGACTGAGAGGTAATCCTAAAAACCACTGCTCATAGCCGGGATCGAAGGCCTTAATACGGTCATAGACGTGCGCAGACCAGTTGTAAAGCAGCGCCACCACGCGCCGTCCCAGATAAGCGCCTTCCGCCAGGATGAGCTGCCAATACAGCACGCCAATCAGGAGAATGACTCCCAGTATGCCCCATACCCAGACCATTACTGCCCCCCTGCTATTAACCCTATCATTGCCAGCAGCCAGGGGACAATAGCGCGCTGGTACACTTCGGGAGCGGGCCGCTCTCGGAGCAAATTCAACCCCGGCAACGCAAGCAGCAGCAGCCACCCTGCGGCGGTTCCCTGCCCTTGCCAAACGAGAAAGGCCGCGCCAATGAGCGGGCCTATGCCCGCCAACCAAGAGGCGTGAGCATGACATCCCACCAGCGCCGCGAGCACCAACGCCGCAGCGCTTGGCATCCCTAGGTCTCGCGTGCAGAGACTGGCGCCCAAGAGCCAGGGAGCGCCCGTCAAAGCCCATGCCATCCAGCCGCTGCCCATACGTCCGGCGCCGCCATTCCATAAGACGGCTAACTCGCTCCACGCGAGAAACAGCAGGGTCAGCAGTAGCGTCGTGCGTCCTTGAATTGCGGACAGCAGCAGCGCAAGCGCCAACGCTAACCCGGCCTGCTGCAACGGTGCGCGCAGAGCGTCGCTCCCGACCGCGCGCCACCAATGGCGCGCCTGTCCTACCGTATGTGCCAGCGTCGCGCCCGGCGCGTCAATCTGGGTGTAGGGCAATAGCGGGGTGGGCAGCGTCGCGTTCCAGGTGCGCCATTGAGACAGCGGCGTGGCCCAATCGGTGTGCGCGAGTGTTTCCCACCAGGGCCGCCACCCTCCTAACAGCAGCGCCAATGCCAGGAGCCAATCGGTATAAGGCCAACGGGCATCAGTGGACAGATTCGCCCAAACACTGCCGGTCAGTGCGATCA
>Ga0116144_10001730_pt1 | contig 25163 bp, 23 predicted proteins | sample AD_UKC035_MetaG_FD_89746 | JGI IMG/M metagenome (GOLD analysis project Ga0116144, IMG submission 89746) | Active sludge microbial communities of municipal wastewater-treating anaerobic digesters from USA - AD_UKC035_MetaG | ecosystem: Engineered > Bioreactor > Anaerobic > Digestate | place: USA...
AAAGGCGACAGCGTGCCGGCTCTTTCTGGTCTCATGCGCTGCCATCAGATATTAGGTGAGAACGACCTGGTCGAAGAACTGAACGCGCGTATTGAAGAGCTTTCTCCAGCTCTTAAGTCGCGGGAAAAAACGCGACAGGAGCTGGCCAGAGAAGCCGAACTTGCTGAAGAAGAGCGCAAACGACAGGCCGCTCGTGAGCTTGAACTCGAAGAGTCGGCTATCAACAACGTTAAGAAGCTCTTTACAGAGAAAAAATATCATGATGTGATCAGGCAAGTTGATGAATTGCACCTTTCTTATCGAACAACCGTGCCTCTGCTGCTGCTGAAGGCCAGATCATTCGCGGAGCTGCGAAGGTTCAGCGCGGCTGACCAGATAATCCGCGAAGCTGAGCATCATAATCGCAACATCAATGAAGTACTTGAGATAAAGAACAACATTAATGAAACCAAATATGGCATTCTCTGCAAAGCTGCCGGAATATATCTGCATAAAGGATTGGAACTTGGGCTGAGTCTTGGTGAAGGACATTTTCGCAGAGCTCAGAAGTGCATAGTAAAAGCTCTTGAATACGTTCCTGAGAATGTCGATCTTCTTGACCAGCTTTATACCACCCAGAAATATCTTGGACAACTTGAAGATTCGTATAAAACCAAGGCAATGATATACGTCATCAACAAAAAGTACGTAACTTCATTTGACCGCGAGTCCTCATCGTCACTCTGTTTCATAGCCAGCTTCGCCTATCGCGGTGACCCTGAAGTGGTCAACGAATTCAGATGGTTCAGGCGGGAATTTCTTTTGACTTCGCGAGTGGGTATGGCTTTAAACAGCGTGTATGTACGGACCAGTCCGCCGATTACCCGGGCGGTTGAGAATTACCGCTTTTCGCGACCGTTTTTTCGCGCATTTCTATATCCTGTCCGGCTGATGATCGGGTTATTGCAACATTTTGTTTGCTAAATAGCGCCGCCTGCATTATTATTTTCACATGTTTATGAACAAGATTTTTACAATACTCTCGATAACCATATTTCTGGCTTTTTCGCTTCCCTGCTGTTCTCAGACCATAGATAAACAGAATATCAGAATTGGCATAGACCCCGAAGAAGAATTCACGACCCTTCGAGTGCAGTCGTTCAGTGGCAACTGGAGAATTGAATTCGGAGGGGCGACCTCAACGCGTGATCTGCTCAACGAGGGTGAAGATTGCACTATTATGCTGGTTCCCAAGGGCATGGTAGCCAGAACTTCTGATGGAAAAGAGTTTAGCGCCGGCTATGAAACTATCAGCATTCATGGTGGCGATCTGCTGAACCTTGAAATCCCAGATCAGCCGCCAGTTCTGCTGCAGGGCACCCTGACTGTTTCATTTGCAGAAAATTCACTTCGCCTCGTCGATACTGTCAGCGTTCATCAGCACGTTGTCTCAAGCATTTCCAGACTCGGTATCACCAATGAACCTGAAGCACTTAAGGCTCTATGTGTCATGGCACGGACCCGTCTTGCCTGGCTTCTGGAAAACCCTCAACACAAAGATTCTCCTTATGATGTCTGCGATAGTTCGCATTGCTTTCCATTTGCCGGGTGTGGCTACAATCGCGAACTTGTCGATATTCTTGCAAGCATGACAGCAGGTCTGATGATAAGACATGGTGGCAAACTCATTTTTCCGAGATATCACAATACATGCGGTGGCCGAATTTCTTCTGCCAAAGATATCTACGGCGTTGAAGAACCTTATCACCCCGCTCATTCAGATCTTCTCGAAGGAAAGGGATCCGAAAACTGCTTTCATAGCCCGGGCTTTCACTGGTCGATCGAATTGCAGAAAGTCGATGTTCTCGATTTTCTTTCAATGGCATTTGCCGGCGGCGCCGAAAGAATTTATAACGGCTGGGAACCTGAAAAGGTTGACGCAGCCGGTCGCATACAGCAGGTTACATTGCGAGGTCGAGTGCCTAAAAGCGTGGCTGGCGTCGACTTTCATCGTGAGTTGAACGAGTTCTTCGGACCGAACGGCATCAAAAGCATGAAATTTACCATGGAGTTTTTGCGTCGCAGTATAATTTTCCGTGGCATGGGTCAGGGCGACGGTGTTGGCCTTTGTATGTACGGTACCGATGGTCTTGCTAAGAAATCACAGAAGTATCTCGATATTCTCAAGTTCTACTATCCCGGCACCGAAATTAAATAGTCTGCTAAAATGAAAAAAGCGCAGAAATGCATGCGCTTTTTTCATTGTACACTCCTTAGAATCAGAGCTCGGCACCAATTTCAAGAGACAGTACAATCGTCAGAACGGTAGCCAGAAACAAACCCGCCATAATTTTTCTCCATACTCATAATACAACTGATTACAGTTATCGGCAATGATTGCGCTGCAATTTATGCAATCGCAAAGTTTGATTGTGATCACCCGTTTGCAATCCTGTCCCGGATTACAGTAAACTGAAGTGACGGAGGTGCGAAAATGACAGAATACAGAGTGTGCATGGTTACAGTCCCTGACCGTGATACTGCAATAAAAATTGCCGAAGACATCGTTCCGGCAAAGCTTTGTGCCTGCGTTAACCTGATTCCGGGAATAGAGTCGATCTATCACTGGCAGGGCAAAATCGAATCCGGCGCTGAAATAATCATGGTGATCAAAACGCAGCAGGCACACCTTGAGGCTCTCGATGAAAGAATCAGGCAGCTCCATCCATATAAAGTCTATGAATTCATCGCACTACCTGTAGAATACGGCAACAGCGATTATCTGAAATGGATTCATGATTCGACAACCTGATGACCAGAACCTATCAGCTGAACACCGGCCATATCGGCGCCCAATCATTCAAAATCGACTACCAGTCACTGCTTAACCAGCAGCAACTGGCAGCAGTGACGCTTTTTAAGGGGCCTTTACTCTGCATCGCCGGTGCCGGTTCAGGGAAAACGCGTACGCTGATTTATCGAGTCGCCCGCATGCTCGAGAGCGGCATAGCGCCAGACAGCATTCTGCTGCTTACCTTCACCCGCAAGGCCGCCGCCAACATGCTCGATCGCGTGGCAACTCTGGTCGGCGCTCAGGGTAAAGCTGTTGCCGGCGGAACTTATCACAGCTTTGCCGCGAACATTCTGCGCAAATACGGTCATTATATCGATCTGAAGCCTGCCTTTTCGATTATCGACGATGGCGATGCTTCAGATATCATCAATTTTCTGCGCAGCGAACTTGGTTTTAACCGGAAAGAATCTCGCTTTCCGCAGAAAAAAACGGTTGCCCAGATGTTTTCAAAGGCGAATAATCTTGAGAAGTCTGTATCAGAAATAATCGCCGAGCTTTACCCACAGTTCGCCGAGCATGATCAGGACATCTGCCGACTGCACCATGAATTCACCGCCTATAAACAAAAAAATCTGCTTCTTGATTACGACGATCTCCTGATATACCTGCACCGCCTGCTCAGTGAAAGTGAACCGGCAAGAATGCAGATCACGTCACGTTATCGTTATGTGATGGCCGATGAATACCAGGATACCAACGGGCTTCAGGCAAAAATTACCTTTCTGCTGTCGGGACCGAACCGCAATGTAATGGTTGTCGGCGACGATGCGCAGAGCATCTATTCTTTCCGAGGAGCCAGGGTCAGCAATATTCTCGAATTCCCCGAAATATTTCCGGATTGCCAGGTGATCAGACTCGAGCGCAATTACCGCAGTACCCGACAGATTCTTGACGCTGCCAACAGTCTGATGGAAAAGGCCGGCGAAGGTTTTAAAAAAAAGCTGTTCACCGAAAGAGAGAATGGTGAGCAGCCGGCCTGCGTGCGTTGCGAAGACGAGCAGGAACAGGCGATGTTCATAGCTGCCCGCGTTCTTGAGCTTCGCGAGCAGGGTATCGGGCTCAACGATATTGCCGTGTTGTTTCGCTCGAGTTTTCATGCGTATCAACTTGAACTCGAACTGAAAAGACGCAATATACCCTATGTTAAGTGGGGTGGTTTCAAATTTCTCGAAGCAGGCCATCTCAAAGATGTCATAGCTCACCTGAGAATAATCCAGAACCCTTACGATCAGGTTTCATGGCTGCGTGTGCTTTTGCTGATCGAAGGCATCGGCACGCACAGTGCCGGCGAAATCTTCGCTCATATCAGGCAGGCGTCAGATCCTTTCGATTTTTCGGGGCTTAAGGTTCGGGCAAAAGCAGCCAACGGCCTTAAAAAACTTGGTCAGATGCTGACAGCTGCATCGAAACTGGTTGCTACTCCCCCAGCCCGACTGCTCGAAATGGTCGCCGATTATTATTTCCCGATTCTCAAGGAACGTTTTGATGATTATCCGCGTCGGTTCAAGGATATAGATCAGCTGGCCATCATTGCCGGCAAATTTTCTTCGCTCAACGATTTTCTTACCGACCTGGCGCTTGAGCCGCCTAAAGACGCGGTAGATGAGGCTCTGGCACCAGAAACCAGTGAAGACGAGACTCTGATTCTCTCGACGATACATTCTGCCAAAGGCCTCGAATGGCACTCCGTGTTTGTCATACATGCTCTCGAAGGACGCTTTCCGTCTTTCAGTTCGCTCAAGACTCAAGCCGATCTCGAAGAAGAAAGGCGTCTGATGTATGTTGCCATCACCAGAGCCTCGGAAAATCTGGCGATTACATATCCATCTCATATCTGGGATCCTGCTACCGGCACGGTTCTCGGCAGGCAATCCCGTTTTATCGACGAAATCAGCCCCGAACTTCTCGAGAACTGGCAGATTTCTCGCAGCTGACTGCACAAACCATAAATAGTGCTCTCTGGCTTGACAGCGGTTTGTCATCTCTGTTAAGGTCTTTATCCATATAGAATGAACCGGAGTTTTCCAAGTGGTCAGAAATCTCAGCATCGTTGCAGTGGTTTTAATCGGTATTCTCTCCGGGTTGTTGATAAAAGATTACATGGGGATGCCAAGTCGCAATCTCGTGATCTTTTACACTTCCAACCTGCGCGGGCAGATAAAACCATTTTCCGGGGCAATTCAGGACCAGCAGTACCGTCAGATCGGTGGTCTTGCTTTTATCACGGGCTTTATAGCTGAAACCGCAAAAGTGTTTAACTTCAAACCCGAAGAAGTGCTGCTGCTCGACACGGGCGACGCGCTGTTCGGCACAGCCGAAGCTTCTCTCACCATGGGTGATGTTCCTCTGCGCCTGATGGGCAAGGCGGGCTACGATGCGATGACGATCGGCAATCTTGAATTTGAATACGGCTTTGACCGGCTCAAATACTTCATCAGTGCTGGCCATGTCCCCATGCTGTCGTGTAATTATCGTGATGTAACGGCGCCGGTGGGTGACACTTTCCAACCCGGCCTGATCATTGACAAAGGCGGAGTCAAAGTCGGTATCATAGGCCTGGGGCACGGCGAGCTGGCGCGCAATACACGTGAAGACAACATTGTCAGTCTTGAAATTACAGATTTCAAAACTTCAGTGCAGAAGGCGGCAGCGCAGCTCAAGGCACTCGGGGCAGAAATCATCATTCTTCTTTCCCATCATCCGGCTGTTGGTAACCTCGATAACCCGGGCGAAGTTTTTCCTGATATCGATGTGATTATCGGCGATCTTATCGGCCCGGGTTCAGTGATCAGCGGTCGGCCAATGGTTTGTCAGACGGCTCCTGGCCGTGGTGGCGGCATCGGAATGGTAAAAATATCATATGTTACCGGCAAATGGGATATTGCACGGGGATTTCAGCGTATTTTCACTGTCGATGCCGAAAAGATTACCCCCGATTCTGAACTTGCTGCCGAGATCAGCCGCATCGAATCGAAAATTGACGGTCTGCTCGACGAAGTTATAACTACCAGCACAGGCGTTTTCAACAATTCATATTCCGAAGAATCAATGGTTGGCAAGCTCATCGCAGATTGTATGAAAGAAACTGCAGGCACCCAGATTGCCCTTACCAATTCAGGCGGCATCAAAGCTCCAATCGGTGAGGGTCCGGTTACCCTTCGCCATCTCTACGACCTGCTGCCTTTTGAAAACACGCTTGTCGCGGTCGAATTGACCGGGTGGCAGATAGAAAATCTCATCGAAGAGGGTCTGTCTGGCAAAACCGGGTTTCTTCAGGCTTCAGGCCTGAACTGCACCTATTCAAGCTCTAATCCCGCAGGTTTTCGCCTGATTCAGATCGATGTTGGTGACGAACCGCTTGAATTTAACCGAACTTACAGCGTGGCCGTAAATGACTTCATGTATACCAACCGTCATGACTGGCCTGAATTCAGCCTTGGCAAAAATCCTCAGGTTCGCGGGCTGGTCAGAGAAGGGCTCGAAGCTTATCTGCGCAAATCAAATACCATAGCACCTGACACCACTCCCCGCTTTACTGATGCGACTGGAATGGACGAAACCCTGCGAATTCAGGCTCTGTCATACGAACTGGCTACCTTATCCCATCCGGTAGAGCACGACGGAACCAGCAATTCAGAATATTCGCGGCTGCTGGCTGAAGTTATCCGTCTCGAAACCGGAGCTGATTTTGCTTTTATTCCGGCAGGCCTGATCTCGCGAACTCGCGAACCGCTGCTTAACATTACTCCGGCCCGTATCACTTCAGACTTTTCGACCGCAGAAGGCGTAAAAACATTGGAAATTAACGGATCGGTCCTGGAGAAGCTTGCACAAGCAGCAGTCGGAAGCGAAAGTGCGATGGCATTTTCCGGCCTTTCCCTCGAACTTCTTGACCATGGTAATATTAAAATACTCCCATGGGGAGGCAATTTCGATGCTGCAAATATGTACCGAATCGCAGTTAACGAACAATTTCCCGACAAAGTCGAACACCTCTATGATCTTACCGATTTACCACAGGTTAAAGTCTTCAACGACATTCGTCGCGTTTTCATCAATGGTCTGAGAGCAAGAAACGGGCAGGTAGAGCTTAAACGTGCACTTTATTGAATTCATCCAGAGCCGCAGATTAAAGTTCAAAATACTTCTGCTTTTTGTTCTGATTCTGGTCCTTCCGCTCGCGGTGCTGATGGTTATCACTCTTGATCGCACCTCACGTATGGCGAGCCAGGATTTCAACCGCAATCTCGGCTATGCGGCGAGTCTTTTTCGAGAAAGCCTCGAAGATCAGCTCGATTCGCTTAAAATCAGGGCAAAAACCGTGGCTGACTACGATTTTTACACGCTTGCCGGCATGGGATTTTCTGCCGAAACCACTGTTCCGCTGATGCAGTATGAGCTGATCCGCTCGGGACTCGACTACATAGCAATCATCAAGAACCGCAGTGAGGTTGTACTTGAACAGGGAACGCCACCGAGCGAGTCGCTTTCCAGAATCATACCGGCTATGTGTCATTCGCAGCTGAACGTTAATCTTTACGTTATCGGCGAAGAGCCATGGATATTTGCGTCGGCGATGATAACTAAGCTCAAAACCGAGTTTCCACAGCATATTATCTTTGCACAGCGCGCACCTCGCGATTTCGCTGATAAGCTTAAGAGGCTGACCGGCGCTGAATTTTCGCTCATATATGCGGGGAACCGCATTTTGACGAGCCAGATGGATGTTTATGGCAAACGCCGAACCGGTCGACTTACCGATAACCCCGATCTTGTTCAGGGACAGACAGAAATTCTCGGCCGTTCACATTTTTTCGTCAGGGAAGAAGCTTTGAAGGGCCGAATATCTGAGACTATCCGCCTGGAAATCTCCCTGCCCGACTCTGAATATAATCTTCTCGGGCGCACCATGCAGCGCGATTTTATCTTTTTCGGGCTTCTCGGTCTGGTTCTGGCGTTAGTCACCGGATCCATACTGTCGTGGCATATCGCCGGCCCGATCAATCGCCTGGCCGAAAGTACTTCGCTGGTTGCGCGTGGTGAGACTGCAATGCTTCCGGTAACCTCGCGCCATGACGAAATCGGTGAGCTGACCAGCAATTTTCGTGAGATGGTGATTAGCATCAGCACCGAAAAAGATCTCAAAGAGCAGCGCGTGCGTGAATTGAACACCCTTTTCGAGATCAGCAATGCCGTTAATTTTTTCACTGATTCTGAAGAACTGCTGAAGTTCGTGCTGACCCATGCAATTGACGCTCTTGAAGCAGAGCGAGGCTCAATAATGCTGCTCGATGACAGTACCGACGAGCTTGTGGTAAAAGTTGCAACCGGAGGTCGATACAGGGTCTTTACCGGCACACCGGTGAAACTGGGCAATGGAATCTGCGGGCAGGTTGCCAGAAATGGCGTTGGCTCGATCTGTAATGATGGCTTCAAAGACCCCCGTTTCAAGAATTTTGGCAGTCTGATGCCGGTCGAAGATATCAAAAGCCTGATCTGTTCGCCACTTAAATTCAAAGACGGCATAATCGGTGTCATCAATATCGTGAACAAGCGCAACGGTGGCCAGTTCAAAGACAGTGATCTTTCATTGCTCAATCTTATAGCATCGCAGGCAGCCGTTACCATCGAGAATAACAAGCTTTATGAACTTTCGATTACTGATGGCATGACCAAACTTTTCGTTCATCGCTATTTTCAGGCCAGGCTTAACGAGGAACTGCTGAGGGCACGCCGTTATGGACTGACCATGAGTCTGATCATGATGGACATAGACAATTTCAAGAAGTTCAACGATACCTATGGACATCAGGTCGGCGATCAGGTCATTCAGAAGGTTGCTCAGTCGATCAGAGATACGGTGCGTACAGGAATCGACGTGCCCTGCCGATATGGCGGCGAGGAAATGGCGGTTATTTTGCCTGAGACCCGCGCTGAAGAAGCCTTTCAGACAGCAGAACGTCTACGCGAAAATATTTCCGGGCTTTCGGTGCCTCACAGCAGCGGAGATCTTCATATCACTGTGAGTATCGGCGTTGCCTCATACCCGATACACGCGCACGACCGCGAAAGCCTGATAAAGGTGGCAGATAAGGCTCTTTACTCAAGCAAGGGTGCAGGTAAAAACCGGTCGACTCTGGCCCCTGAGACCAGTCAGGTATGAACGTAAATCTCGCCTGTATTCTGGTCGCCTTGTGCGGAATTCTTCGCAGCACCGATCTTTATTTCAGAAATCCGGTTATTGCCAGTCTGCCGGTAGTCGTGCTGATTGCCTGGGAACACCTTGTCAATCTAGCCCTGGTTTCGCCTCTGTTCTGGCTGAAGCGCCGGCAATTCAGGCAGATCGTAGCCCGTGATGTGTTTTATTTCGTGATGGTCGGTTTTGGTGCCTCGGCAATGGGCGTCTTGTGTTTCACCGAGGCCTTTCTTTATATCAATCCGGCTCTCGCTGTTCTGATGCAGAAATTACAGCCAGTGATGACAATAACACTGGGCGTTATTTTGTTACGTGAAAAGGTCAATCGCCGCTTTTTTGGCTGGGCTGCTCTCGCGATCATCTGTTCGTATTTTGTCTCATTCGGTCTGGCTGACCCATTTACCGGCGAATGGAAAAAGTCTGCGATCGGGGCCGGTCTGGCTGTCGCCGCCGCTTTTTTCTGGGGCAGCGGTACGATCTGGGGCAAAATTCTGCTGCAGAAGTATGACCAGAGCTTCGTTCTGGCCTGCCGTTTCCTGCTTGGCTCGTTATTTACGGTGTCTCTGGCTCTGGTCTTTCATGGCAGTCTTAAAGCTGAAATGGTAATCAATCAAGGGTTGTACAAAAGCATCTTTTACATGGCAACCATCTCAGGGGTTCTGGCTACCAGCTTTTTTTACGCAGGCCTCAAATGGGTCAAAGCCTCAGTCGCTTCTATTCTCGAGTTGTTTTTTCCGGTGTCATCAGTTCTGATCATGTGGTTGAGTTTCAATCGCCCAATCACAGCTATTCAGATCGGGGCGGCTCTGGTAATGTTCTTTGCTGTTTATCAAACCAACCGGCTTGCCGAAAAATGAAAAGCGGTGTGCCCCGCTTGCGGTATAAGGATTTTGCTTACTGACCCTTATCGCCGTCGGCTTTGAGCAGCATCTGGTAAATCTGGTATTTCTTCTGGTAGAGGGCCAGCGCCTGCAGGGTTTCTATGGTCTGTGGGCCGCTCTCGCGAAGCAGTCTGACGTATTCGTTGTAGGCGTCGAGGTACTCTTTTTGTGAATATTCGAGAGGAGAAATTTTAAGAGTTTTTCCTGGTTTTACTGTCGTTTCAACCGTACTGGCCTGAACCGGATCGGTTGATAAAATCTGCGAACCGCTTCCGGGTTGCTGCACGGAGAGTTCAGGGTTCTCGCCGCAGCCGTGCAGAAGAGTGGCTGCAGTCAAAACGAGCGCCAGGCAGATTTTTCTGGTCTGATGATTCATAGCTACTTGATTATAGGTACAAAGAGCTACAGTGTCAAGGGAACGGCCCCGAATTTTGCACAGCACAGCCCTCGACAAAAAAAATAGTTGAAACTATGCGGCAAAGAATGTATAATGGCTCGATTTAAGAGGAGTCGGAGAGCCGGAAGCAACATCTTCACACAGCATGGCACCGCAAAACGGCAATTTTTGTTAGCCCAGGAAAGGGGAGCTTCATGAAAACCATTCTCGAAAAAGGCATTGTATTTTACCAGGGAAAATTTCAGGAGTTGGATAAACTGGTCATAGAGAAAGGCAAGATAACAGAAGTAGTTCTTGCCTCTAGCAAGGCCAAGAAGGGAAAGCCACTTCCGGCGCCGAAAAAGAAAGCAGAAACCAGCGCCAATGTAATCAACTGCAGTGATCGCTATATTCTCCCCGGGTTTATCGATGCCCACACCCATCTCAGCCTGGAAGAAGAAGGTGTCGGCTGGTATGATGCTGATTATAACGAATCATTCGGCCTGGCTACCCCTCAGGTAAGAGCTTTCGATGCACTGAAAATGCGCGATCGTGCTTTTAACGACGCATTGCACGGCGGTGTAACTACCGCCATGATTACGCCAGGCTCGGCCAACCCGATTGGTGGTCAGTGCTGTATCGTAAAAATGGTCGGGAACGTAGCTGAAGCAGCTGTCGTCAAGGAAAGCTCCGGTATGAAATTCGCCTTTGGCGAAAATCCGAAGCGGGTTTACGGCGAGCAGAAAAAATTCCCCAGCACCAGAATGGGCACCGCGGCTGTTATCCGCGAATGGTTGATGAAAGCCCAGGATTACCTCAAGCGCAAAAAAACCAAAGAATTTAAAGAACGCGAAATCAAACTCGAAGCCATGCTTCCTCTGATCGAAGGCAAGATTCAGGCACGTGCACACGCACACATGGCTGATGACATCATTACCGCCTATCGAATCGCTCAGGAATTCAATCTTGACATGGTTTTCGATCACTGCACCGAAGGGCACCTGATCGCCAAGGAACTTGGCAAATGGAAAGCTCGCGCGGTTGTCGGCCCGACTTTTTCGAGTCGCAGCAAGCCTGAATTGCGCAATAAAACCTTTGAAACCGTAGAAATACTCATGGATGAAGGCTGTGTCGTGGCTCTCACGACTGACCACCCGGTAATACCCATAGAAGGTCTCAGCGTAGCTGCCGCCATGTGCGTACGGCACGGACTTGATGAAGAGCGTGCGATAAAAGCCATCACCGAGAACCCGGCAATAATTCTTGGCCTTGACAAGCGCCTTGGCAAACTCGAAGTTGGTTACGACGCCGACGTCGTCATCTGGGACGGCCATCCTCTCGATGTGCGTTCGAAAACTGAAGCGGTTTTCGTTGATGGCAACAAGGTAATCTGAAATAACCGAGCCTTCTCGCTCTTTTTAAACTGAAAAAGAGGCTTTAAATGTCAATAATATTCAATAACGTTCGCATACCGATGAGCGGAACGTTTTTTCCTGGCCAGAAGGTTCTGGTCGAGAAAGGAAAAATTGCTTCCGTTGGTTCGATGATCCGCAAGAACGTTGAAAAGGTTATCGAGTGCGAGCAGAAGTATCTGATTCCAGGACTCATCGATGCACACAGCCATCTCGGACTTTTTGAAAGCACGGTACCAGCTGACGACATCAACGAGCCATATGCAGAGATAACACCGCATCTGCGACCTCTCGATGGAGTCAAAATGCGCGACCGCGCCATGGAAGACGCCAGAAGAGCCGGGATCTCAACCTGTATGGTTTGTCCTGGCTCTGAGAGACCGATTTCCGGCATCTGCTCGATTCTCAAAACCAACGGCAACTCTGCCGACGTCGGGCTTATCGTAGAACAGGCCGGCGTTCTCATGTCTTTCGGAGAGCAGGTAAAGGTTACCGCAAAGAAAAGTGACAAACCCTATGTGACCAGAATGGGTGTGTCGGCGCTGATTCGCGAAACCCTGATGAAGGCCCAGGACTACTACTCTGCCAAACAGAGCAAGAAGATGGTCAAAGATCGCGAAATCGACATGGAAGCACTGATTCCGCTTATCAAGGCTGAAGTTCCCATGCGTGCCTGTGCACACCGCGCCGAAGATATCATGGCAGCTATTCGCATAGCCGAAGAATTCAAGCTTAAGCTTGTCATCGAATATGGTACCGAAGCACATCTGCTTGCAGCATTGCTGGCCGAAAAGAAGATTCCAGTCGTTCTCGGCCCCACCCTGGTTCCGCGATTCAGATATGAGCTAAATGAAAAGACCTTCGAAAGTGCAAAGATTCTGATCGATGCAGGTGTTGATGTTGCATTCACCTGCGACTACCCCGGTCTTCCCATTGAAACCCTGCGCGTTGCTGCTGCCATGGCCATTCAGTATGGCCTTGAAGAGAAACGCGCTCTTGCAGCCATTACCGAGGTGCCAGCCAGCATTCTTGGTGTCGATGCGAGACTTGGCAAAATCAAGAAGGGCATGGATGGCGATCTGGCTTTGTTCTCAGGTCATCCGCTCGATATCAGGTCGCGTCTCGAAGCCCTGGTAGTAGATGGCGATCTCTTCGTTTTCTCAAAAGATCTCAAAATCGAATCAGGCAGCTGATCAGTTAACTACAAAAACGCCTCATCGGAAGACCGATGAGGCGTTTTTTATTACGGTTTTTCAGCTCTTTGCCAGAACAAACTTTATTCGAACCGGCAGAATTTTGCCCTGTAATCTTATGTTGGCGCCGCTGGCAAAAATTATGCGGCGGGCTCTCGCATTTTTTCGTGGATTCAGAACCCAGCGCTTGTCAGTGCTGCACAGACGGGCGTTTTCCGGGCGGGTGCGTGAAAATATTCGCTTCAGGCTGTTTTGATCGAGAAAATTGAACTTTACTTTCTTCATAACTTATTTTTAGCATAGAATGAGAATCAATTCAACTCAGAATTGCCGTTGAAGCACTGATGTGTTATGCTTGGCCGACAAAAACAAAAAGGTGAAAAGCATGACAGAAAACACACTCAGCAGCGACTGCAAGATCTTCGTTAATCGCACACTCAACATGAATACGATCAAGATGATCGGATTCGATATGGACTATACGCTGGTTACCTATAATGTCCCTGCATTCGAAGCCAAGGCGTATGAAATTCTCGCCGAAAAGCTTATTCGCGAATACAAATACCCTGAGATAATCAGAACTTTTGTTTTCGACAACGATTTTATCATTCGCGGACTGGTGATCGACACCGAAACCGGTGATTTTCTCAAGGTAAACCGTTACGGTTTCGTTCGTGTTGCATCACATGGAACAAGATTTTACAGCTTTGAAGAACAAAAGGAAAAATACGGCCCGAACGGCATCGACCTCAGTGACTCGCGCTACTACATTGTGCACACGCTGTTTTCTCAGGCCGAAGGCTGTATGTATGCTCAGCTGGTTGATTATTATGATGGCAGAAGCGAAAAGGTGAATTACAAAAGACTTTTCACCGAAGTACGCAAATGCCTTAACGATGCCCACCAGGAAGAAGAACTCAAGGGAGATGTCGTCAAGAACCCTGAAAAGTACCTGATCAAGGATCAGCGAATCGTCGATGCGCTGATCAAGTTCAAGAAATTTGGTAAGAAACTGGCACTTATAACCAATTCAGATTATGACTACAGCCGCAAGGTCATGGAATATTGCTTTGATCCCTTTCTTAAAACGCCATGGCAGAAGCTTTTCGATCTCGTTATCGTAGCAGCGAGTAAGCCAGAATATTTTACTGCCCGCAACCGTTATCAGAAAGTCGACCCCGAAACCGGCCTGCTTTCAAATTTTTATGGGCAGATTGAGTGGAACGGCCTCTACCAGGGCGGAAATGCCTCTATTCTCGAAAAACATCTTGATCTGAAACCCTCTGAAATTCTTTATGTTGGCGATCATATCCTCGGCGATGTCGTCACCTTGAAGGAAACAATCGGCTGGCGCACAGGTCTTGTCGTTCAGGAACTGGCAGAAGAGGTACCAATACTTGAAAAGACCCAGAAATTGCATCAGCAGATTGCTGATAAAATGGCAGAAAAAGAGGCGCTTGAGGATGTGTCTCTCGCATTGCGCGAACAGATGTGGCTGAAGACCGGCAATCAGGATGATGCCCGTAAAAAGTTCGACGAAATCAAGGGTAAGTTGATCAAGCTCGATGACGAAATACGCGATCTGATATTCGCGACCCAGGAAGGATTCAACCGCTACTGGGGCGAAGTAATGCGCGCCGGCAATGAGATCTCGCGTTTTGCCACACTGGTTGAAAGGTATGCCTGTATTTATATGGCTGGAATAGCTAATCTTTATTACTATTCACCATTCAAGTATTATCGTTCCAAACGACGCCTGCTCGCGCACGACCCTGATCTGGATTTTTGATTCAGAGAGCGTTTCCCTGGCACTGTAACTCTGACTGGTTAATCAGCGGTCGTTGTCGTCTCTGGATGGCGGTTCGTCTTCTGACTGATAAGATTCGTCAGGGTCAGAATCTAAATATTCTGAATCTTCTGAAGAATCGTAATCATCTTCGGCGTAATCTTCTTCAGCAGAATCGTAATCGGCGACAGAATCATCGGCAAGACCTTCCTGTGTTTGCCGTATTATCGATGAGGCTTCTGCTGCTTCAAGGTTTTTGCGTCGGACTTCCAGTGCCAGGCCGACCAGAGGACCGAGTGAAGCAATCGTAGCTCCGATGAATCCCCAGAAGGCACCGTAACCGGGCTGTAAAGCATCGAAATAAACCTGAATTACCGAACGGAACCAGCCGTCAGGTTTGAGTTCCTGACCAAGTTCGACAGCGTGGTTATCATAGATGATCACTATTTCATGTGTCAGAAAGAAAGCGGCGAATATGCCAATAAAAAAGGCCGAAAAATAACTTCGACGCAGAGCCAGCACGGTGCCGATCATACAGCTGAGCATTACTGGCAGACCTACACCACCAGCCCGCCAGCTACGCTGACAGATCGGAGTAAAATCAAGAAAAGTTGAGAATACGATAAGCACAAAGCCTGCTGCTATGATTAAACCGGGAAGTGTCAGAGCAAATCCTGAATTTGAATTTCGCGCTTCCTGGGTGTATTCCATGCTGTTTTCGTGCATTTTGTCTCCCCGGCATGCTTGCCAGATTTTTTCAGCTCAGATCGCCAGGTTCGAGAAACCGGCGCAGGCATGCGTTATCCAGAGCCTTGCTCGGTGCTCCCTTGACTCCGCCATGTTCGTAACTGATGTCGAGAATCAATCTGGGTGTTCTGATCGGTGTAATTATGATGAAAAATTCACAGGTCTTACGTTGCACGAGCCTTATCAGGCCATTCTGCTGAAGCTGAGCGACCACAGCCTCGATAACTTCTTCGTCATAACCGGTGCGTTCTGCAATTTCTGCGCGGTCAAGCTGAACATGGCGGTCTGTCGGCTTGCCAAGCTCAAAATCAAGTTCAATCAGCTTTTTGAAGATCGGCCAGGCTTCAGGTCCGATTTTGTCATTGAGAAGTCTCGGTAGTCCTGAGAACTCAAGCCATTTAGGGAATCTGAAGCACATTTTTTTGGGGTTCTCGGAGCTGTCTGAAGATTTCACGCCCGCCCCGGGATTGAGAAAAGGCTCCAGGTCTGCAGCATTTACCCGCCAGTCGCTGCCGACCTTGACGCCGGGCAGTCTGCCATTACGCAACCAGCGCCGAAGAACTTCGGTATTCATGTTGAGAATTTCCGAAACTTCTTTGAGGTTGAGCAGTTTTCGCGATATGGGCATTGCTTTGTTCATCCTTGACTGGTGGCATATACAATACCATGCACGTTAAGTAGTAGCAAGCAAAATCAGAAATTGTCGGCAAGGCAGTCTGCACAGATAAATTGCAATGATGCTTCTCAATTCGGAGTTGGCAGGCTTCAGATTAATAGGTTATATGTGATATATAAATTTCTCGAGGCACATATATGAAAACTGACTGGAAAACCGAAACAGCACAACACTTCGAAGCTCATGCGCTCGAAACATTGAAACCGCTTTATCGGTGGTTCGTAAAAGACGTTGAGCAGGCAGCCGAAAGGCCGATCGCCGGCATGAGTGTTCTTGATGTTGGCTGCGGCCCTGGCTTTATGATCGAAGCACTATACGATGCTGGAGCTGCACAGGTTACCGGGGTCGACCTCTCAATTTCGATGCTCGAAGCGGCTGTCAAATCTGGGCGCAGCAAGGGAGCCTGGCTTGTGCAGGCCGATGTAACATGGCTGCCATTAAAACCAGCCTCTTTTGATATTGTATTCAGCCGAGGTTCTGTCTTTTTCTGGCCCGACAATGCTCAGGCTTTCAAGAACATAGCCAGTTGCCTCAAGCCGCAGGGTACCGCCATTATCGGGGGCGGCTACGGTCTGAGCACACCACAGGAGCTGGTTGATGCAGTCCGGCACAATCACACAAGTAATGGCGCTATTCCCAGAATCGATCTTGATCAGCTGCAAGCAACAGCCACCAGAACCGGTGGATCGGCCGAGATCGTGTCGGCGCGCGGGCGAGGCTTCTGGCTGATCTGGCGCCATGGTAAACCCGGGAGATAAATTCACCTTTGTGTACCCTTAGCTTCTTACTGCTATAATGTCACCAGTTAATACTGTAGTAACTCGAATAAAATTGACAGGTTGCCTATGAAATACAAAATTCTGCTGATCGATCCTGACAAAACCAAAATAGACCTGGAAAGCCGCGAACTTACATCGCGCGGAATAAATGTCGTCACTGCCCGCAATGTAACTGAAGCCAGTCGTCTGTTGCGTGAAGACGGCCTGATACACGTCATTCTTACCGAATGGGATATACCCATAGATGAAGACAGCGAGGTAAGCGTCAGAGGCGCTGAACTGTTCGAAGAATTCAAGGTGATACGCTATGAAGTCACCATTTTTCTTTACACCGACAAGGCTGATCTGCCATATTTTAAGACTGGCGGCAGTCTCAGCGGCTATTTTTATAAGGGCGAACGTGATTACGACGACATCGTCAGAAAAATCCGTTCAGAAGTAGTTAACAGCAAAAACCGCGCTCCATTTTTCGAGAAGCTGCTTGAATATTCGCGCAAATCAAAAGATTCCTGGCACACACCTGGTCATGCCTCGGGGTATTCGGTAAAAAACTCGATCTGGGCTCGTGATTTTTATGAATTCTTCGGAGCAAACCTGTTCCGGGCTGATATATCGGTATCTGTGCCGATGCTCGACTCGCTGCTGCATCCTACCGGAGTGATTAAAGAGGCTCAGGAACTGGCGGCGCGTGCTTTCAGCGCTCGGCACACTTTCTTCTCTACTAACGGAACCAGCACATCGAACAAGATTCTTCTGCAGACGCTTCTTGCGCCCGGCGATGCTATTCTGCTCGACCGCAACTGTCATAAATCAGTGCATTACGGCACTATTCTTGCCGGCGCTGAACCAGTTTATCTGACGCCTTCCATCAACAATCGCTACGGTATTTTCGGGCCGGTACCGAAACAGCGCATCATCAAAACCATGGATTCGGCGATCGCAGCCGGAAAAAAGCTGAAAGTGCTGATTCTCACCAACTGTACCTATGATGGCCTGATCTATGATATAGCCGATATCGTTCGTGAAGCGCACAAGCGCAAGGTCAAGGTTATTGTCGACGAAGCATGGTATGGTTATGCACGTTTTCACCCGCATTTTTACCCATGCGCCATGGAAGCCGGCGCTGATTACGCGACGCAGTCAACCCACAAAACCATGAGCGCTTTCAGTCAGGCTTCGATGATACATGTCAACGATCCCGATTTCGAGAGTTTTGCCGACCTCTTCATGGAAATTTTCAACATGCATACCAGCACGTCGCCTCAGTATCCTATGATTGCCTCGCTTGATGTAGCGCGCAAACAGATGGTAATGGAAGGCTACAGCCTTCTCTCGCGGTGTATCGAGTTATCTGATACCCTTAAGAAAAGCATCAACAGCCTCAATAAATTCAGAGTGCTCGAACTCGAAGATCTTATTTCAGACGAAGTGCGGAATGACCGGGTAAGACTCGATCCGACCAAGCTTACCATAGATGTTTCGAAAACCGGCTTCACCAGCCGGGAGGTCGAGCATCTGCTGCTCGAAAAGCACAACATTCAGATCGAAAAGACCACCTTCAATACTGTTACTGTTCTAATCACAATTGGTGCCACGCACAGCAAACTTAACCGCCTCTTTCTGGCACTCGAAAACATCGAACAGATGAGCGGCAACCGCAGTCCCCTTCCCCCTGGCGGTAAAAGCGACTTTGGCCTCGAATTGTCGCCGCTCAGGTTCATGCCACGTTTTGCCTTTTATTCAGAGGGCGAAATGATACCTCTGCGCGAAGCCATCAACCGCGTGTCTTCGCGTATGATAACGCCCTACCCGCCCGGCATTCCACTGCTGGTGCCGGGTCAGGTCATTACCCGCGAAATCATCGAGGCGCTCAATCATTACCGTGATTTCGGCGTCGAGATTCACGGCCTCACGCAGGGGCGCCTCAAAGTGCTTACTGCTGCCGATGAGGCGCGTCTCACAGCCGACTGCTACAATCTCCCTGACAACTCTGCCTGAACAGTCTTACTTTGCCTTTACCCGGGTTCTGATAAAATCGCGCGAGATATCAGGGAAATCTGAAAAAATTCCATCAACGCCGGCCTGATTGAATAGCGTTTCCAGCAGCTGGTCGGCCGACATCCCTGCCGGAAGGCTGTCGGCTCTGAATGTGTATGGATGTATTTTCAGGCCATGAGCTTTGGCACTGGTTGCCAGATCACTGAGAATCGGCCTGCCGTTCGCATCGATATCGGTAATTATCTGTTTGATCCACGGCCCGATTCCATTCGCATAAGATGCGACAGCGGCAACATCAAAATCCTCTTCGGTAAGCTGAATTAGCTTGAGTTCGCATTTGAGTTCATGCCTGATGCGTTTTAGCTCTTCGAAATCGAAACATTGCAGATAAATGTTGTCTTCAGCTTTTGTATAACCATAATCGGCGAGTATGCGAATGACGACGGGGCTTATGTCATAGCCCTGTGCACGATGCCAGGCCGGGTCCTTGATCTCGGGATAAATTCCGACGTTGCGGCCGGTAGATTTGTTGAGGCCCTGTATCAGCTCGATCTCTTCTTCGAGCGTGTGAAGTCTGAAGTCAGATTTCCACAAAGGGAAGCGACCAGCGAAAACTGCCGTGCCAGATGCAATGTCGAAGCGCTCGCAGGCTTTGAGTGTTTTGATCTCGGCCAGCGTAAAGTCGAGTGCATAATAGCGACCATCATCGCGGGCGCGGCCGGGAAACTTCTGCGCAACATCGGTAACTGTATCAAGGTGGATATCATGAATAACCAGCGCCTTACCATCTTTGGTAAGAACGACGTCCTGCTCGATGTAGTCAGCTTCCATACCATAGGCCAGAGCCTTGGCCGGCAGAGTGTGCTCTGGCAGGTAAGCGCAGGCACCCCGATGAGCGATGTTTACAGGCAGTTCTTTGGCATAGAGCGGCATAAGGCCTCCCAGGATAAGGAAGATGGCTGAAATCAAAAGTTTTTTCATTATAATACCTCGCATCAGGTTTGAGGTATCTTAGCATAAAATGATAAATAAGTTAGAATTTGCTTTGCGAAGCAACTAGGGGTAATATGTTCAGAAGAAATACAACCCTACCCCAACATGGAGATTTTATGACTCTGAAAAAGCTGAGCAGATTTGCGAAGATCAGGCTTAATGACGAAGAGGAAGAAGAAGTAAAAGACGAAAAAGAAGAGAAATCTTCTGATGTTAACGAAGTTATCGATCAGAAACTGCTGGAAAACCGCCAGATTTTTCTCTGGGGACCTGTAGAAGACGATTCGGCCAAGGATATTGTCGCAAAACTGCTTTATCTCGAAGCGATAAAACCTGGCGAACAGATAACATTCTTCATCAACAGCCCGGGAGGCGTCATTTCATCAGGCATGGCGATTATCGACACCATGCACATGATCAAGTCTCCAGTCGCGACAGTGTGTATGGGCCTCGCCGCCTCAATGGGCTCGCTTATTCTGTCTGCCGGCGAAAAAGGCAAGCGTTTCGTTTTTCCCAATGGCAAGATTATGATACACCAGCCCAGCGTCGACTTTTTGTATGGCCAGGCCAGCGATCTGGAAATCCAGGCCAAGCAGATACTGCGTACGCGCGAAAGCGTGGCTGCGATACTCGCTAAGAACTGCGGCAAACCGAAGGACCGCATTCTCAAGGATATGGATCGCGATTACTGGATGGACAGCGATGAGTCGATCAAATACGGGATCGTCGACGATATCTACAGTTTCAAATAAGTTTCGCTTAGCGGAAATGTTCACAGGCAGGGAATATGGAAGGTCTTGATTATATTTTTCCGGTTCTCACCGGAATCTGTTTGTCGGCTATAACAGGGTTTCGCGCCTTTTTGCCGCCGCTGATCATAGGCATTGTATTGAGATTTTTCCCGGGTCTGCAGAATTATATATACATAGATACCTCAAGTTTCGCCTTTCTTACTCAGGACCCGGTTCTGATCGCCCTAGCCGTGGCGGCTCTGGCCGAGTTCCTCGGCGACAAAGTGCCGGTTGTCGACAATATTCTCGACTGGCTCGAACTGCCGGCCAAGATCGCTTTTTCGGCAATTCTGACCTATGCTCTGGTGCCCGGGTCATCACACTGGTTCTATCTGCTGGTGGCACTGGTGTTTGCAGAATCGACTACGCTGACCGTGCATACTGGCAAAACCGGTTTGCGCGCAATCTCTACCGCAACGACCGGAGGAGTTGCCAATCCGGTCGTGAGCTTTGTCGAAGACGTAATCAGCTTCATAGGGGCTCTGGTTGCCCTGCTGGCACCTATGCTGGCCGCTCTCGGCATAACTTATCTGCTGTATCGCTGCTTGCGCTTTCTTTTCGGCAAAACCGGCGGCAATGAAGGCAAGATCGCCGATGCGCGACCATCTTTTGTCTGGTATAACGTTTCGCAGTTCGCCAGTCGCTGGTTTTTCCGCATTTATAACGGAATGACAATTCATAATTACGAACTCGTTCCGCAAAATGAACAGTTCGTGACCGTTGCCAACCATGCCTCGATCTGGGATGGCTTCATCATGGGCGGTGCCGTGCGCCTGCCGCTGTTCATCATGGTTAAAAAAGAAGCATTCGATAACCCGATGATGGGCTGGTATCTGCGCAAAGTCCTGTGCTTTCCGGTGGACCGTTCGAAGGTTGATGCCGCTGCAATCAAACACGCCATGAAAGTGCTCAACGAAGGGCATAATCTTGGCATTTTTCCGGAAGGAACACGCAACCGCAATGGCCATGTCAGCCCGTTCAAAGCTGGCGCTATCAAGTTTGCTCTCAAAAAAAAGCTGCCCATAGTTCCTGCCTATATCGCCAATTCACACCAGCTGACACCGCCAGGCACTACTCTGCCCCGCCCCGCCCGCATGTCTGTGCACTTTCTCGAGGTAATCGACACTAAAACCGAACTCGAGTCAGGCAAAGATGAAGAACAGATTCTTCAGATGCTTTACGACAGAATCTGCGCCAAGGGTACAGAGGTCATGGGTTACGATGTGCGCGAACCTCATACCGAAGAAGCCGGCGAAAACGGTGAAACGCTTTCGGCAACGGCCTGATCGATGCAGTCGTCATTTCGTCCCGACCGCTTCAGCAGCTGCTGGATAAGAATCGACCACGACAGCCTGACGAGTAATATTCACGCAGTCGCAAAATCTGCAGAGCTGATCGATCTTGGTCTGCCACTGCTGCGCCAGATATGGCCCTTTATTGAAGAAGACATTCTGCGTATCGGCATACAAGGCCTGGCTTGCGCTGATACCGATACTTTACTCGGTGTCGATGCTTCGCTTGAGCGTATTCTCAAACCTGGATCGCGTCAGAGCGACAAGGGTTATGCGCGTGCCGGCATTGTGCCTGTAATTTCTTCAGTCGCAGAGTGCCTGGCTCTTTCGAATCTGGCGCAAAGCCTAGATCAGCGCCTGCCGTTTCTCGTGCATGTGCGCAGTGCCGACAGCGACACGCCCAGTGGCGACTGGAACCTCGAAAGTATCTGCGAGAAAGTGCCTTCTCTGCCAATGATCGACCTCACCGGTTTTTATCTTAAATTTACGCCGCCCGCCCGCCTGCTTGGCTATTTCAGGCGCCTGCTGCACAACGCCGATGCAATTGCCCAGAGAATAATATGCCCGATTGCACCACGATCTGAGAGTATCGATGGGGTTACCTGCTACTCTCTATGGGAGAACCTGGCGATAGACACCGACGCTGCGACCTGCTTTCCGGTCGAGATCGGGTGCTGGGCGTATCCTGTTCGTGCTGGCAGCGATTTTCAGATTTTTCAGGCTGATATTGGCCGCCTTCAGGGCCTGCCTGAGAAGTTTCCGGTGATAGTGGGTGGCGAAAGAGCTGAAATCGAAAAAATCAGCGACGATTTCTGCGAGTTTGTTGTCAGAAGGCAGCTGGCCGGCCCTTTTCCGGCAAAGGCCCTGATAACTGGTGGTTCGGCTCTGGCGGCGGTAGAAATGTCAGAATGGCGGCCAGAAGATTTGCGAAACCTGCTTCTGCACCTCTCCGGGTGCCCTGTCTATCTGCAGCAGAAGAACCGCGTCATCGAAATAATGCCCTGATTCAGTGTCGCGGCACAGCAGCAGAATCATCAGCAACTACTTTTTTGAAGAGATGCTCTTCGTCGGCAAAATAAACGCGGTCAACCACCGGGGTGATCAGACGTTTATCAGCAAATGAGTTCAGCAGCCATTGTTCGAGAAAGTCTTTTATGCTGATCCGGGCAGTATCGCGTATCGAATCGATGTTCTTACGCCCGACCTCTTCGAGCAGACCTGGAATTGCGTTCTGCAGAGCGAGTTTGACCTCTTCACTGTCACGAATCATGCTGTCTTTGACGACTCGCAGGTCATACCGTGCAAGATCGATTGCCGGCCGATTGAAGCTGATGGTTGGCGCCACGACGATCAGTCGCCGCCCATTATCACGTATATAAAATAACCATTCACTGTCTTTAAGCGGCACATAATAGGTTATCTCACATGGCACCCGTGCGGCAACTTCGACGATGCCGCCCGGCATGTAACGAAAAAGCTTTTTCTCACTAACATAGGCGAATTCTTCTTTGGTATTGAGTGCGGCAACCTGCAGGCTGTTCTGACCCTGCAGACTACCGATGTAAGAAGCGAACTGCCCACGTGTCATTTCTTCGCTGAGCGCTGGCAGCAAAACTGCTGATGCGGTTACCTGCGAGAAAAAATACCAGATCAGCGAACCTGCCGTCAGAATAACGCATACAGCGACTATCGTAAAGGCCTTGGCCCAGGTAAAAGAAGCTGGCGTGCGCTGGCTGATCTCCTGCTTCTGATCGATCATCGACAACCCTCAATTCCCCGCCGGCATTTCCTCAGGCTCCAGGACCGGCAGTTCTTCGGTCTGTGGTTTCGCACGGGTCGGCATGAATTCGCCCTGCAAAAGCACGTGGTCTGGCATGAATTCGATACTGCCCTTTCCTGTCAGAATTCGCGCTACAGAACTTTCTGTATTTTTTGTCGCCAATTTTTTGAGGTGATCGGTGACGTAATACGCGAACCAGTTGTCTCCGGCGAGATCCAGGCTGTTTATTTTCAAGCGCTCGACCTGCAGCTGTTTATCAGATTTTTTCAGGTCGATCTGAAAAACCAGATTGCGCACAAAAAAACCTGAGCCGATCACATAAAGAGTTGCGCCATCCTTGTTAACGGCACATCGCAATCTTTGCAGGCAGAAACCACCTTCAGGCGGTATTTGAAACCCGCTGAGAAACGCGTTGAACTCTGACGGCGAAAGCTTGATCGAGCTGGCAGCAGCAGGTTCGAGGTCGACCAGTTTTTTCTGAAGCGACCAGAAGTCTTCCTGTTCAGGGCCGGCAAAATCCGGCAACGTAATCGGAGTGCTGATCAGCATTACCGGCGAAATCACCAGTAATGCGGCCACAACCAGAGCCAGCAGCGAAAACATCACCGGGTGCAGACAGAACAGTAAAACCCTCACGAAAAATGATCTTCGCGGTTTTTCAGCGGCGGGTGTCTGACTCATCAGGATTTAAAATTCTTGAGCACAGACTGTTCTTCGAACGACAGCAGTTTCTCGATATCGAGCAGGATGATGAGCTTATCATTGAGCTTGGCAACGCCCTGAACGTATTGTGAGCTGATATTCGACGAGAACATCGGCGGCGCCTTCTCGATTTCGTCTGTGTAAAAGCGCATGACCTCGGATACGTTATCGACAATCATGCCAACCTGATTTTTTCCGAGTTCCACAATAAGAATTTTCGCGGTATGCTTGCTTTCATTAGCATCGAGATCGAAGCGTTTGCGCAGATCGATGATCGGCACAATGGTTCCGCGCAGGTTGATGACGCCTTCGACGAACTGCGGCGCTTTGGGAACCTTGCGAATTTCAGTCATGGCATAGATTTCGCGCACTTTATGAATAAAAAGTGCGTATTCATCTTCGCCCAGGTAGAAGCCGACGACTTGAATCTCTTGTCTGATGCCGGGTTTCTTTACTGCCATATCAGTTATCTTCGCTCCGTTGCTGCTTTTTCTCGGTATATTGTCTGCGTTTTTCTTTTAAATAAATGATAAAACTGGCAAGTTGCGCCAGCAGAACTGCCGCATCATCGATCCAGCCGATTATGGGAACATCAGGAATCAAATCTGCCGGGCTTATCACGTATGCAATCGTGATGATAAAAAGCAGCATCTGCACAGCAGGCTTAGCCAGCAGCTGTCTGGGAAGTGACGGGCCTTTTTCGGTCATGATTCGAGGTCAGCTGAGCC
>Ga0116144_10001731_pt1 | contig 25157 bp, 25 predicted proteins | sample AD_UKC035_MetaG_FD_89746 | JGI IMG/M metagenome (GOLD analysis project Ga0116144, IMG submission 89746) | Active sludge microbial communities of municipal wastewater-treating anaerobic digesters from USA - AD_UKC035_MetaG | ecosystem: Engineered > Bioreactor > Anaerobic > Digestate | place: USA...
CGAATAGCCGCTTTGAGCGGCTCACAATCTAAAGCCCCCGGCTTTGCCGGGGGATACTTACCCAGCAATTACCCATCATATTGCCCATCAATTTGGCAAGTGGTTGTTCCCTCTGCCTCTCAGCGAAAGAGCGGATGACGATTCGCCTTGGTGCCGAATTGGCGTCTTTCGAAACGGAAAATGATCGCCAGTCCTTCATGAGGACTATTTTGTTCGACGTCCGACCACGCTGGCTGATCGGCCTCGGGGCGGAATCATCGCCACCCTCATACGAGGCGGCTGTTCGTGCGTACAACGCCTGGAAGGCGGGGGAGCCTTCTCCGTCATAGACGGGAAGATCAGGCGGCGCGCACCTCATCGAGCAAGTCTGGGTGACGGTCGAGCACCTTGAGCAGCTTCACCAAAGCGAGTGGCGGCCGGGTTCTCCCGTTCTCGTAACGCGAAAACGCATTCACGCCGCCACCGAAGATTTCGGCCGCCTGCTGCTGATCCAGCGCCAGTTTCTTCCTCACGCTGGCGATGAAGGCCGGATCGACGATCGACGCATTGACCTGCTTGTTGAATTCCACCATCGCCGCGCTGGTCCGGACGGATTCTGCCATGTCCAGTACGGCTTCCCCGCAGGCCGGGCAATAGTCGCCCGTCACGTCCGGAATCGTCGTCGTCTCGCCCTTGTACGTATAGGGCATGTCACGGGTGTCGCGGACCAGCTCGGCCGCTGCGCAGCTTGGACATTTCATGTTCATAGCTCCTTGAAGGACACGATGAGCACGTCATCGATGACCGTGAGTTTCAGGTAGACCTCGCCGGCGGCCGTCGTCGGCCGATACACGTCCTGCCAGACCCGATGATCTGCGTGAGACGTCATGCTCTTGTAGAAATCGGCCGGCGTCAGCGCCTGCACCACCTCCACAATCCCGGCAAAGTCGAAACCCAACGACGCACCACCGGCCAGCGCGGACATCGTTGATCGAACCTTGCCCGCCTCGATCATCGCTTTGATGATCGGCAGCCTGCAGTGAGGCGTTGATTTCTCCATGACCCAATATTAACCTAGTTGGTGAATTTGGCAAGTTGGTTAATTGCCATCAGCGGAAGTAGATGATGTCCGTGTAATCCAACGGGGCCTTGGCCAGCCCGAGGCGCATCGCCGGCGTGCCCCTCTGCCGGGCATCCTTGCCTTCGCCAACCCAGAGATAGTTGTGGCACGCCCGGAAGATGGTCATCAGCTTGCCGAGCTGTTCAGGGCGATAGGCTGAATAGCCACTCCACACGCGGCCGCGATTTCCAGCGGATGACACCGGGCGCTCGAGCATCGACGAACGCCGACGCAGACGGTTGAACCATGAATCGACGGCATGCAGGCTGGCCTTGTTGTAGAGCCAGGCCAGATGATCTTCGTCGTAGTCGCCCATATCGGTCAGGAAGCACACAGCCTTCTCCGGCTCGCTCATGGTCGGACGGGGATGAGTCGCCGCCTACACACGCGTGTCTGCGCGGGCTACTGCGGGTTCATGTTTACTTCGCTGTTCCCGCCTTCCCGCTGCTCCCGCCCCCCCGAAAACCATAAGAAAACCGCCCCTTCCGGCCACCACCATCAGACTTGCTTATACCTCGGAAACGCCCGACTGGCGCGGTATTCCGCGTGATCGCCCACTTCGCAAAGGCTTCTTTTGAGGGCGCTTCCGTAGTAAAATTATGGTTCGTGAATGGCCGTCCGGATACCCGTCTGGCATGGCCCGTCCGTGGCCGCTTCCGGCCGCGGATCTTCCTATCGGGAGGTGGCTGAAATGTTTTTCGCCAATCGCTTCGACAGACTCGTGGCCTGGCACGACCGGCTCGTCGATGATCCGGCCAAGCGGCTGCTGCCCCCGAGAAGTCCCTGGCCGAATTTCGATGGTGATCTCATGCGGTGGCTCGAACCCCGGGGCCTGCGACCCAGCGCCTGGAAACCCTGCAGCGTTTACGGTGATGTCGTCTTCGAAATGCTGGGCCCGACCTGGATCGATGACGCCCGGCCGGAGGAGAGCGTTCGCAACGTCATCACCTACCTGAACCTGCTCGATGCCTGCGGAATGGGCGAGAATTTCCTGCCGCCGATCGCCCTGGTCCGCTCCATGCCGGAGTGGGGCATCCCCGGGCAGTGCCTCGATTTTGTCCATCCCAACTTCTTCAGGGCCTTGTGGGGCGCCTGCACGATCGCCGCCTACCGGCTGCCCAACAGCCAGCACGCCGTCGAGAAGTTCGTCAGGAAAGCCATGATGGCGCCGGTGCGCTGGTATTTCTCGACCGGCCACCATCTCGACGAGACATTCAATGACTATCTCAAGACTCGCGGCTGGCTTGAGCTGCATGGCCAGCCCCAGGACTGGAAGGCAAAGCAGGAGGAGATATGGATGTGGAGAGAGCGCGATTCACCCGCGCCGGCCGAATGGCCGTCGATTGCGGAGGAGACCGAAATCGGCGGCTATCGCATCGTGCCGCTGCGCAGCCGCAGGGCGCTCATGCTGGAAAGCGCTGCGCTGGGCCATTGCATCAAGACCTATCTCGAGCGCTGCCGCTCGGGCGAGATCCAGGCCTTTTCCGTCAGGAAGCCGCCCGACTTGTGGTGGCCGCGCGCGACGATGACCCTGAAGAAGACCGAGGACGGATCCTGGATCTACGACCACCTTCAGGGCATGTATGACTTTACGGTCGGTAACGAGATCCTCGAAGCCGTCCAGACGTTCGCGCAGGCGATAACCGGGCGGGAGGTCATACTGGTGGAAAACGACAGGGGCATGGTTTTCAACCTTGCCGATGCAAGATGGGCTGGCCCCGTCGGTAGCTTTACCTGTTAAGCACAGCTGATTCAGCGTACAAATTTTGCTGTGCACGTGGCAAAGGAAACATTTTGGCCTGGGTAGCCGAAGTGAAGAAAGCCGTGCTTGAGAAATTGCAGAACGGCCCGTTTCAGTTGTAGTATAACGGCACAAATATACCGTTTAATAAGGAATTACCCATTTAAAGGTATTAATCAACCGGTATCAACCTAGATGAACGCGCTGTCCTTTAACGCTCCTGGCGAACTTCAGCAGCTTCTCGGCGAGCGGCTGAGGCGGCTGCGTATCAGCCGCAATCTCGATCAGCGGGCGACAGCGGAAAAGGCAGGAATCTCGGAAAAGGCGCTGCGCAACCTCGAAGCCGGGCGAGGATCAACCGTGGAAACCCTGCTGCGCGTCCTCAAGGCGCTCGATTACCTGCAAGGCCTGGACATGCTCGCTCCGGAAGCCAGCGTCAATCCGCTCGACCTGCTGCGCCAGCCCAAGCCGCCGCAGCGCGTGCGCCGGCCACGCCAGCGGACGCCGGAAGGCTGACGCGCCATGGATACCCCGGTTATCGAAGTGCGCATCTGGGGCCGTCGCGTCGGCGCGGTGGCGCCCGACCCGCGACTGGGCTGCCATGTCTTTGCCTACGAACCCGCCTGGCGGCGCACCGGCATCGAGCTGGCTCCGCTGACCATGCCGCTCGACGATCCGCGCCCCAGCTTCGCTTTTCCGGAGTTGGCCGAGCCGGCCTACAAGCGCCTGCCCGGTCTTTTGTCCGATGCCCTGCCCGACGACTTCGGCAATGCCCTGATCGACGCCTGGATGGCGCAACGCGGCGTGGAGAAGCGTGCCATCACCACCCTCGACCGGCTGGCCTACATGGGCAAGCGCGGCATGGGCGCCCTGGAATTCAAGCCCGCGCGCGGCGCCCATCGCGAGAGCGCCGAGTCCCTGGAAATGAAAAGCCTCGTCGAAGCCGCGCGCAAGGTGGTGCATGGCGACCTGTCGGGCGACGTTCAGGCCCAGGCGGCCTTGGCCAACATCATCCGCGTCGGCATCAGTGCCGGCGGCGCGCGCGCCAAGGCCGTCGTCGCCTGGAACCCTCGGACGAATCAGATCCGCAGCGGCCAGTTCGACGCCGCCCCCGGCTTCGAGCACTGGCTGCTCAAGTTCGATGGCGTCGGCAAGGATTCGGAATTGGGTGGTAGCGCTGATTACGGCCGCATCGAATACGCCTACCACCTGATGGCCCAAGCCGCCGGCATCCGCATGTCCCCCTGCCGCCTGCTCGAAGAGGGCGGCCGCGCCCATTTCATGACCCGCCGCTTCGACCGCGACGTCCTCGACGGCCAGACCGTCAAGCATCACGTCCAGACGCTCTGCGCCATGAGCCATCTCGCCTACAAGCAGCGCGCCACCCACGCCTACGCCCAGCTCTTCATGGCCATCGCCCAACTCAAGCTGGGCGACGAGGCCATCGGCCAGGCCTTCCGGCGCATGGCCTTCAACGTCATGGCGAAGAACTGCGACGACCACAGCAAGAACTTCGCCTTCCGCCTGAAGCAAGACGGCGTGTGGGAACTGGCGCCCGCCTACGACGCGACCCATGCCTACAACCCGAAGGGTGAATGGACTTACCAGCACCTCATGAGCGTGAATGGCAAATTCAGCGGCATCGCCCGCGCCGATCTTCTGGCCGAGGCCGACCGCTTCGGCGTCCGCCGCCCGCAGGATGCCCTGAAGGATGTTCGTGCCGCCCTCGACAACTGGCCCGAATATGCAAAGCAAGCCGGGCTGGGCCAGCAAACCATCGAGGACATCCGCGCCGACTTCGAGCCGCTATGAAGACCACCCTCTCCCGCGACCACCGCAAGATCCTCGAAACCGTCGTCGCCCAGGCGCGTGTCGCCGCAAAAGTCGGTGCCGCCAAAGCCCTGCAAGCCCTGGCCGTCGCCGCCAAGGATGCCCCGGCCCACGCCACAGAACTTGCTATTAAACATCGTTTCACCTTCTAACGCCAAATAGGGGGGGCGCATCAGCCCATCTTGCGCTATCATGATGCATCAAGATAAATCATGATGGAGATTGACATGGCCACCGCCGTCCGCGAAAAATTCTCATCCCAGGCCGCACCCGATGTGCTGGCGGCATTGCGCCAGATTGCAGAAAGCCAAGGGCGTCAGTTCCAGGCGGTGCTGGATGAGGCCCTGCGCGACTACATCGACCGGCAACAGAAGGAACGCCCCCGCCGCCACGTGATGGCCGCGTTTGCAACCAGCCTGGACGAGTTCGACAGCCTCTACCGCGAATTGGCCAAGTAAGCCGTGGCGCACGATTATCTGACCGTTGCCGACGTGCTCGGGATGCACACGGTGTTGATCCAACGATACGGCGGTGCGCCAGGCGTTCGTGACCCCGGCGCACTTGAGTCGGCATTGTTCCGCCCGCAGACGGGCTATTACGAGGACATCGTGGCCGAAGCTGCGGCGCTGCTGGAGAGCCTGGCGATCAACCATCCCTTCATGGACGGCAACAAGCGCATCGCCTTTGCCGCAACAGACGTGTTCCTGCGCATCAATGGCTGGCGCTTGCAGCGGTCACCGGTGCAGATCCACGCCGAGATGATCCAAATGTTCGAGGCCGGAACCTTTGATATCACCCACCTCGATCCCTGGCTGCGGGCATTCGCGGTTGCGGCAAAATGACTCGTACTGGGCGTGTATCAGTCTGGCCTAGGCGCGGGGCGCCCGGCTGAGAGACGCGCGGCGTAGTGCTGTACTCAATGGGAACTGAATCGCCCCGGCTTTGGTAGATACATCGAAACCACAATCTTGAGGCAGCCAAGGAACTCTTAGTTCGCTGATTTTCCCCATGCTTTCCTTCTGGTCGGTGCCGCCGGCCGCGGCGTTGCGTTGGCGCGTTTTTGCGGCGCCGGCCGGGCGAACCCGCCGGTGCCAGCCGGCTGGAAGGCCGGCACCAGGTGGCGATGGCCGTTGCCGATCAGATCGGCGCGGCCCATGCGTCGCAAGGCTTCGCGTAGCAGCGGCCAGTTCTCCGGGTCGTGGTAGCGCAGGAAGGCCTTGTGCAAGCGGCGGCGCCGCTCGCCGCGCACCACGCTCACCGCTTCGGACCCGTGCGTCACCTTGCGCAGCGGATTCTTCCCGCTGTGCCACATCGCGGTGGCGAGTGCCAGCGGCGTGGGCAGGAAGGTCTGCACCTGGTCGAGACGGAAGCCGTTTTTCTTCAGCCACAAGGCCAGCGCCAGCATGTCCTCGTCGGTGGTGCCGGGGTGGGCGGCGATGAAGTAGGGGATGAGGTACTGCTCCTTGCCGGCTTCCGCGGAGAACTTCTCGAACAGCGCCTTGAACTTGTCGTAGGCGCCGATGCCCGGCTTCATCATCTTGGAGAGCGGCCCGGCCTCGGTGTGCTCCGGCGCGATCTTCAGGTAGCCGCCGACGTGATGGCTGACGAGTTCCTTGACGTACTCCGGCGAGCGCACGGCGAGATCGTAGCGCAGCCCCGAGCCGATCAAAATCTTCTTGATGCCGGGTAGCGCCCGCGCCTTGCGATACAGCTGCACCAGCGGGCCGTGGTCGGTGCCCATGTTGGGGCAGATGTCCGGATAGACGCAGGACAGGCGCCGGCAGGATTCCTCGATCTTGGCGTCCTTGCAGGCCAGACGGTACATGTTGGCGGTCGGACCGCCGAGGTCGGAGATGACGCCGGTGAAGCCGGGCGTCCTGTCGCGGATCTCCCCGATCTCGTGCAGGATGGACTGCTCGGAACGGCTCTGGATGATGCGCCCCTCGTGCTCGGTGATGGAGCAGAAGGTGCAGCCGCCGAAGCAGCCGCGCATGATGTTGATGGAGAAGCGGATCATCTCCCAGGCGGGAATCTTCGCGCCGCCGTAGCTTGGGTGCGGCGCGCGGGCGAAGGGCATGCCGTAGACGTAGTCCATCTCCGGCGTGGTGAGCGGCACCGGCGGCGGGTTCAGCCAGACATCACGCTCGCCGTGGGCCTGCACCAGCGCGCGCGCGTTGCCCGGGTTGGATTCGAGGTGGAAGGTGCGCGAGGCGTGGGCATACAGTACCGGGTCGTCCTTCACCTGCTCGTAGGACGGCAGGCGGATCACGGTATGGGCGCGCGCGGCGCGGCGCGCTTCCGTCTTCACGAACCGCAGCGGCATGCCTGCCGCCGTGTCCTGGGGACTGACTTTTGCCTCCTGCATCGCGTAGGGATCCGGATGCGCATGCACGGCCCCCGGCGTGTCGACCTCGGTCGAGTCGGTTTCCGTCCACTCCGCGCCAGGCCGCCAGCCGCGCGGCACCATGAAGGCGCTGCCGCGCAGGTCGCGGACCTCCTGCACCGGCACGCCCTTCGCCAGGCGGTGGGCCAGCTCGACCAGGGCGCGCTCGGCATTGCCGAAGAGCAGCAGGTCGGCCTTGGAATCCGCCAGCACCGAGCGGCGCACCGTGTCGGACCAGTAGTCGTAATGCGCGATGCGGCGCAGGCTGGCCTCGATGCTGCCGATAATCACCGGTGTGCCGGGAAACGCCTCGCGACAGCGCTGGGCGTAGACCACCACCGCGCGGTCGGGGCGCTTGCCGGCTTCGGCGTCCGGCGTGTAGGCATCGTCGGAACGAATCTTGCGGTCGGCGGTGTAGCGGTTGACCATCGAATCCATGTTGCCGGCGGTGACGCCGTAGAACAGCGCCGGCTTGCCCAGTGCGCGGAAGGGCTCGGCCGAATGCCAGTCGGGCTGGCTCAAGATGCCGACGCGGAAGCCCTGCGCCTCGAGCAGGCGCCCGATCAGCGCCATGCCGAAGCTGGGATGGTCGATGTAGGCGTCGCCGGTGACGAGGATGATGTCGCACTCGTCCCAGCCGCGCGCGTCCATTTCGGCGCGCGACACGGGCAGGAAGGGCGACACCCCGAAGCGGTGGGCCCAGTGCTTGCGGTAGGCGGTGAGGAGCTTGGTGTCGGGCGGCAGGCGCATGCGCCTATTCTACAGGCGCGGGTTCCTCCGGCCGGTAGCGCCCGACGAGGCGGTTGCGGCCCGCCTGCTTGGCCTCGTACATGCGCGCGTCGGCCAGCTCGAGCAGCATGGCCCAGTCGTCGGCCTGGTCCTCGATGCGCTCGGCCAGCCCGATGCTGGCGGTGAGCGGACTGCCTTCCGGCCGCGCGCCGAAGCCGGCCGCACGCAGCCGCTCGAGGGCCACCGCCGCCTTCGCCGCGCTGGCGTTCGGCATGACGATGACGAACTCCTCGCCGCCCCAGCGCACCAGGATGTCGACGGCGCGCAGATGCCGCGCCATCGATTCCGCCGCGCCGGCGAGGACGCGGTCGCCGGCCTCGTGGCCATGCTCGTCGTTGACGCGCTTGAAATGGTCGAGGTCGATGAAAGCCAGCGCCAGCGGCGTGCCGCCGCGCACGGACTGCTGGAACTGCAGTGCCATCAGCTCGCCGCCGCCCTGCCGCGAAAAGGCGCCGGTGAGGCGGTCGCGGATGGCGCTGCGCATCAGCGCGATGATGAAGGCGAGCTGGCTCATGCTCGCCAGCGTGGCCACCGCGCCGATCAGCAACAGCAGCCAGAGCGCTCCCAGGGCCTGCGGCCAGTCGACGACCGGCCAGAAGAGCAGGCCGGCACTGATTTTCGCCACCAGAATCGGCAGCGCCAGCAGCGCCGCTTCCAGCGCCGTCAGGGGAAAGATCGACAGGCCGGCCAGCACGAGGAAGGGCAGGAAGGCGTGGGTCGCCGCCAGCGCCAGCGCCATGCCGGACAGCGCATGCTGCTCCAGCAGCACCGCCGAGTAGAGAAAGAACAGGCTCGGCACGGCAAACAGCAGCAGCAGCGCCTGGCGCGCGTTGCGCGCCAGGCCGGCCGGATCGTTGAAGAAGGCGAGGATCGAGGCGAAGGCCAGCGTGGCGAGGCCGCGGCCGAGCAGCAGGCCGTGCGCCAGCGCCGGTGGAAAGAACAGCCAGTCGAGGATGCCCCACAGCGGCGTCAGCACGGCGAAGAGGGCGGCCACCAGCTTGGTGCGCGAGAGCAGCATGTCCGCCCGCTGCGCTTCGAGCAGCACGGGGTGGCGATCCGGCAGCAGCAGCCAGGTCAGTTCCTCTCGCGCCAGCACGCCGAATTGGACGGCGCCGGCCTTGCGGCCGAACAACGTGATGTTTGGGCGTTTTCCCATTCAAGCTATCCGACGGAACGGAGCAGAGTATGCCCCAGGAATCTGCAAGATGGCTTCGGACGGGGCTGTCGGCGCTGCCGCAAAGGCTGGCCCAATTATCGAACGGCGCTTCAGCCTGCCGTCTTCAGGCGGCTGTGCGCCGAGACATGCTGCGCCAGGAAGTCCATCTGGTCGGCGAGGATGTTGCGGTCGCTGAGGATGAGGAACTCGGCCTTGTTCGGCACGTAGGGCGCATACAGCAGTTCCATGCGGGCCTGCTCGGGCGTGCGGCCGCTCTTGCGCTGGTTGCAGTGGCGGCAGGCGGTGACGACGTTCATCCACAGGTCGCGGCCGCCCTGCGACACCGGCAGGATGTGGTCGCGCGTCAGGCGCAGGAAGGAGTATTCGTGGCCGCAGTAGGCGCAGGTGTGGCGGTCGCGGTGGAACAGTTCGCGGTTGTTCAGCGGCGGCACGGCGGAATGGGCGCGCGAGGCCAGCGCCTTGCCCTTGATGGCGATGATGCTGTCGATGGTGATCGATGAGCGTTCGCCGGTGCTGCGGCTCGTGCCGCCGTGGAAGGTGAAGCTGTGGTCGCCGGCGGCCCAGGCGACGAGGTTCTTGGCGTAGTAGAAACAGGCGTGCTGCCAGTTCACCCAGCGGTGCGGTGCACCATGCGTGTCGAGTGTCAGGATGAGCGGATGCCCGGAGCTTGGCATATCGGTTCGAGTCCGAATTACAATCCGGCGGCCTTGTCAGTTTTCGCGGCGATCTTCAATGTAAAATCATAACCTTGCACAAGATTATCAGAGCCTTGTGAGTTTTCAAAGCCGTTTTTTGAGAGCAACCGGCCGGGATTCCGGAGGCATTCGGCTGACCACGGCCTTGTCCCTCTCCCTCGCCCTGCACGTCCTGCTGCTGTGGCCGGCCCCGCTGCCGCCGCTCGCCCGGCAGGGGGCGCAGCCGCTCGCCGCCACCTTGCGCGCCGCGCCGGCGGAGAGGGCGCCCCTGCCGGCGGCAAGCGACACGCCGGCGGCGAAAACTCCCCCCCTCGTGCGGCGCGCGGCCACGGACATGCCGACGGGGCGTGTCGCCGCCCCCCGTGAACTTGCCGCTGCCGCCGAGGCGCCGGGCAGGCCGTTGTCGCCGGGCCCCGTTGCCCCTGCGGTGGGCGGGGCGGCGGGCAACGCCGTGGCGCCTCCGCCCGCCGCCGGCGCGCTCGACGCCGACGGCATTCGTGCCTATCGCATTCTGCTGGCACGGGAAGCGCGGACCCATCGCCGCTACCCGCCGCTGGCGCGCGAACGGGGCTGGACGGGCACGGCGGAGGTGAGCGTGGATGTCTCGCCGGAAGGCCGCGCCCGCCATGTCCTGCTGGCGCGCTCCAGCGGCCACGCGGTGCTCGACCGCGAAGCCGTGCTGATGATGTCGCAGGCCGCCGCCGCCGCGGCCCTGCCCGACTCGCTGCGCGGACGCGAATTCGCCGTGCGGCTGCCGGTGGTGTTCGACATCGCCGACGCTCAGCAGTAGCCGCTACTTCGGCGTGACGACCAGATCGGCGGCGTGGAAGCCGAAACGGCCGGCCTTCCTGTCCTCGTAATAGTGGCGCAGCGTCATGCCGATGGTGCGGAAGGCGATTTCCTGCCAGGGAATGGTCGTCTCGTCGAAGAGCTGCACCTCGAGGGATTCCTGGCCGGGAGAGAAATCGAGGTCGAGCAGCCGCGCCCGATAGAGGATATGCACCTGGTTGATGTGCGGCACGCTGATGAAGCTGAACATCTCGCCGATCTCCACCCGCGCGCAGGCTTCCTCCAGGGTTTCCCGTGCCGCCGCCTGGATGGCCGTCTCGGCGTTTTCCATGAAGCCCGCCGGCAGCGTCCAGAAGCCGGCACGCGGCTCGATGGCGCGCCGGCACAGCAGGATCTTGTTCTCCCATTCCGGAATGGCGCCGATCACCAGCTTGGGATTCTGGTAGTGGACGGCGCCGCAGCGCTCGCAGACGTGGCGCGGCAGCGTGTCGCCGGCGGGGATTTTCAGGCCCACGGGGCCGCCGCAATGGCTACAATAGTTCATGGGCTCATTTTACCTTCATGGCGGCGCCCTCAAGAAAGCCGCCGGACGGCCGTAGAGTACAGGAGGGTCGCAGGCGGCCTCAATTCATGCAGGCGATCGACGGAGCCGTCCACCCATGAGCCCGATGGACATATCGAAATTCGAAAAGCTGAAAGCTTCCGGCAACCTGCCTTCGCCGAAGGGGGTGGCCCTGGCCATCATGCGCCTGACGCAGAAGGAAGACGCATCGATGGCCGAGCTGGCGCGCATCATCAAGTCGGATCCGGCCTTCGTCGGGCGCCTCGTCAAGGCGGCCAATTCCGTGAATGCCAACCCCGGCCGCCCGGTCGTCTCGGTGCAGGAGGCGCTGGTGGTGCTCGGCATGCCGGCGGTGCGCAACCTGGCCCTCGGTTTTTCGCTGCTGTCCCAGTACAAGCACGGCGCCTGCAAGAGCTTCGACTACGCCAACTTCTGGACGGCCTCGCTGGCCTGCGGCATCGCCCTGCAGGAATTGACCTTGCGCACGCGCGCGGCGCAGGCCGAGGAGGCGTTCTCCGTCGGCCTGCTGGCGCGCGTCGGCGAGCTGGCGCTGGCGACGCTGTATGCCGAGGACTATGCCGCCGTGCTGCGCAGCGCCGCGAAGGGCCCGCCGGCCGTGCTCGCCGAGCTGGAGACCGAACGCTTCGCCATGAATCACCGCGACCTCAGCGCCGCCATGCTGACGGACTGGGGGCTGCCGAAGGTCTTCTGCGAAATCGTCTTCCTCCACGAGCGCAGCGAGGAAATGGCCTTTCGCGAAGGCAGCCGCGAACGTGTCCTGGCGCTGTCCCTGGTCCTGTCCAGGCTGATCGCCGAGATCTGCGTGGCCGACGATGCCGCGCGCCACGCCGCCATGCCGCGCCTGCTCGCCTTGGGCGCCCGCCTCGAATTCGAGGCGGACGACCTCCTGCAGCTGTGCGACGGCGTCGTGCGGGAATGGCAGGAATGGGCCGCGATCCTCAATGTATCCTCGGCGCGGCCGCCCAGTTTCGACGAACTGGCCCGGCCCCCGGCGGAGCCCGCCCCGGCGGCGCAGCCGGCCGAGGCGGCGCGCCTGCGCATCCTGGTGGTCGACGACGAGCGCGAGGCCCGCCTGTCGCTGCGGGCCGTCCTCGAGCCGGGCGGCTACGAGGTGATCGAGGCGGAAAACGGCGAGGACGGTCTGCGCCTCGCGCTGGAGAAGGAACCCCACATCCTGCTGGTCGGCCGCGGCCTGCCGCAGCCCGGCGGCATCGGGCTGGTCCGCACCCTGCGCGACACCCAGCTGGGGCGGGGCATGTATATCCTGATGCTGACCCCGCCGGGCGGCGACGAGAATCTGGTCGAGGCCTTCGAGAATGGCGTGGACGACCATCTGCCCAGGCCGCCCGGCCCGCGGCTGCTGCTGGCGCGGCTGCGGGCGGGCCAGCGCATCGTCCGGCTGCACCAGGACATGGAGCAGGATCGCGAGGAATTGCGCCGCTTCGCCGCCGAACTGTCCATCACCAATCGCCGCCTGCAGGAGGCGGCGCTGACCGATGAGCTGACCGGCCTGCCCAACCGGCGCCACGCCATGGAGCACCTTTCCAAGGAGTGGGCGGTCGGCTCGCGCAACAAGCGGCCGCTCTCCTGCATGGTGATCGATCTCGACCAGTTCAAGCAGGTCAACGACACCCACGGGCACGATGTCGGCGACGCCTACCTGAAGCAGGTGGCCCTGGCCGTTCGCGGCGCCCTGCGCGCGCAGGACGTGGTCTGCCGCACCGGCGGCGACGAGTTCCTCGTCATCTGCCCGGAGACCGGCCTGCAGGCGGCGCTGGCCTGCGCCGAGCGCATGCGCTGCGCCGTCGAGCAGGCGCCGGTCAGGTTCAACGGGCTGGAGATGAAGGCCACCATGAGCGTCGGCGTGGCGGTGCGCGACGAGTCGATGGCCAACCTCGATGCCCTCATCAAGCGCGCGGACGAGGGGGTGTATCTGGCCAAGCAGCAGGGGCGCAACCGCATCGCCACCCCGCAGCCATGAACAAGTCCTTGAGCCGGCAGCGTTAAATATTTGCCGGCAACCCGCTAAAGTTTTCATCCGCGCCGCCGTTAATCGGTCAACCCGAAACCATGGCTATCGATCCGACCAAGACCGTGATGGAACGCGCGAACATGATGCTGCTGCGGGAACAGCCCATCAGCCTGCTGATCGTGGACGACTCCGAGGACGACGCCTTCCTGCTGTTCTCCGAACTCGCCTCGCGCGGCGCCAAGGTCGACTACCAGCGCGTCGACAGCGGCCGCGACATGAGCCAGGCGCTGGGCAACGGCGAGTGGGATCTGATCATCTGCGACCACTCGATGCCGGGTTTCGATGCCCTCACGGCGCTGGACATCCTCAAGAAGAGCGGCAAGGACATTCCCTTCATCATCTACTCCGGCCACATCAGCGACCAGACGGCCTATTCGGCCATGGGCGACGGGGTGAACGACTACATCCAGAAGGGCAATTTCGCGCGGCTGATTCCGGTCATCGAACGCGAGCTGAAGGGCGCGGCGGCGCGGCACGCCGTGCGGCAGGCCGATTCGCGCATCCTGGAACTGGCCAATTACGACAAGCTGTCGAACCTGCCCAACCACAATTATTTCTGCGCCCGCGTCACCGAGTGCATCGCCGAGTGCGAGCGGCTCGGCAAGTCGCCCTGCGGCACGCTGTTCTACCTCGACCTCGACCGCTTCCTGCGCATCAACAGCTCCTTCGGCTACGAGGCCGGCAACGAGATCCTGCGCCAGGCGGCGGGCCGGCTCAAGGAGTGCGTCGTCGAATCCGGCGCCATCCTGGCCCGCTTCGGCGGCGACGAGTTCGGCATCTTCTATCCCGGCCTGGGCGACAGGCAGGCCGCGCTGAACTTCGCGCAATGGCTCAAGCAGGCCTTCGAGGCGCCGTTCATGCATGCCGGCATCGAGCTGTACCTGACCTGCTCGATCGGCATCGCCCAGGTGCCGGAGGACGGCCGCCAGGTGTATGACCTGCTGATGAACGCCGAAACGGCGATGGCCAACGCCAAGCGCGGGGGGCGCAACGAATTCCGTTTCTATGAGCGGGAAATGAATGCCACCTCGGCCGAGCGCATCGCCATGGAAAGCGAACTGCGCCACGCCATCGAGCGCGACGAGCTCTTCCTGCAATACCAGCCCTGCGTCGATTCCGCCAGCCTGAAGACCATCGGCGTCGAGGCCCTGGTACGCTGGCGCCATCCCGAGCGCGGCCTGATCCCGCCCGACCGCTTCATCCCGATCGCCGACGAATCCGGCCTGATCGTGAATATCGGCGAGTGGGTGCTGCGCCAGGCCTGCCGGCAGGCCAGGGCCTGGCACGACCAGGGCTACCCGGAGCTGTCGGTCTCGGTGAACGTCTCGGCGGTGCAGTTCGCCCAGCCGCGCCTGCTCGACGTGGTGAACCGCGCATTGCAGGATTCCGGGCTGCGACCACAGGCCCTGACGCTGGAAATCACCGAGTCGGTCGTCATGCACGATGCCGAAACCGCGGTCGGCATGCTGCGCGCGCTCAAGCACATGGGGGTGAAGCTTTCCATCGACGACTTCGGCACCGGCTATTCCTCGCTGTCCTACCTGAAGCGCTTCCCCATCGACATCCTCAAGATCGACAAGTCCTTCGTGCGCACGCTCGGGGTCGACGAGGAAGACACCGCCATCGTGCACACCATCATGGCGCTGGCGAAGAGCCTGCGCCTGATGACCATCGCCGAGGGCGTCGAGACGGCGCATCAGGTCCGGATGCTGCAGCAGGAACAGTGCGACCGCTTCCAGGGTTTCCATTTCAGCCGTCCGGTCGATGTCCAGGTGCTGACCGAGCGGCTGGACGGCGAGCACATCCAGAACGGCACCCTCCTGCACTGACGCTTGCCCCAATCCGCTGATTCGACTCGGAAATAATTTTTCAAGAAAGGCCTAAAGTTTTTCCTGCCGGCGCCGTTAAACAAACGAAGGCAGGAAAAGCCCGGTCATGTAGGAAAAATGCCTACAGGCCGGCTTGTCGTTATTCGTACGCAAAATTCGGAGGCTGGCTGATTTTGCCGCCGTCGTCTTGGCCGCAGAATGCGTTCAACAAGGGCGCCAGGGGGTGCCATCAACGAACGGAGGAGCGCCGAGATGAGCAATGCCGACGTCTACAACGAGATCAAGGAACTGAACCTGGCCTACCTGATGCTCGCCCAGCAGCTGATCCGGGCCGACCGGGAAACCGCCCAGTACCGCCTGGGCATCGCGGCCGACGTGGCGGAAGTGATCGATCGCCTGACCCCGGGCCAGGTGCTGAAGATGGCCGGCTCGAACATGGTGCTGTGCCGCTTCCGCTTCGACGACAAGCTGCTGCTGGGCCTGCTCTCCAGCCACGAGCGCGACCGCGGCACCTCGCATACCCACGCCGCCATCCTCGCCTCGGCGAAGGCCGTCGAAGCCGTTGCCTGAGCCGGCCGCCATGAGAAACAAGAGCGTCGTCACCGAAGCCCGGGAGATCCAGCTCGCCGCCGAGCTGATCCGCCTCGGCGCCCGCCTGCAGCTGCTGGAGGCGGAAACCCACCTCTCGCGCGAGCGGCTGCTCAAGCTCTACAAGGAAGTGAAGGGCGTCTCGCCGCCGAAGGGCATGCTGCCGTTCTCGACCGACTGGTTCCTCACCTGGCAGCCGAACGTGCATGCCTCGCTGTTCATGTCCTTCCATCGGTTCATGCTGGAGCACACCGGGCTGAGCGGCCTGAACGCCGTCGTCAAGGCCTATCGCCTGTATCTCGAGCATATCGAGCTGCACGGCATGGAATGCGCGCTGTCGCTGACGCGCGCCTGGACCCTGGTGCGCTTCTTCGACGCCAACATGCTCAAGCTGGCGCAATGCCGGGAGTGCGGCGGCCACTTCGTCGCCCATGCCCAGGACCTGACGCGGGATTACGCCTGCGGCCTGTGCCACGTGCCGGCGCGGGCGGGCAAGACCAAGCGCCGTGCGGAGGCCCTCGCCGCGAGCGTCTGAACGGCACCGTCTGACCTCCTCCCTGCCTTGCGGGGGGATTCGAGCCGCCCGGGCCCCTCCACGGCCGGGCGGCTTTCTTTTTCCGTTCCCATTCCTCAAGTTCCCGCACGGCCGGCCGATATCCGGAACATGCCTGTCAAGCCCATCGCCCCCCGAGTTCTTTGAATACCAACTAAAAACAGAGAGATGCGAGCATGTTCGTGATCGTCGGCTATATCGTGGTGCTGGGGGCGGTATTCGGCGGCTTCGTCATGGCCGGCGGACATGTCGCCTCGCTGTTCCAGCCGGTCGAACTCATCATGATCGGCGGCTCGGCGCTCGGCGCCTTCTTCGTCGCCAATCCGCCGAAGACCGTCAAGGCCACCCTGAAGGCCCTGCCCAGCCTGCTGAAGGGATCGAAATTCACCAAGGCCCTCTACATCGATCTTCTCTCGATGCTGTTCGAGATCCTCGCCAAGGTGCGCAAGGAAGGCCTGATGTCGATCGAGTCGGACGTCGAGAATCCCGAGGCCAGCCCGATCTTCTCGAAGTATCCGCACATCCAGCACGACCATCACGCCATGGAGTTCCTCACCGACTACCTGCGCATGATGGTCGGCGGCAACCTCAACGCCTTCGAGATCGAGAACCTGATGGACAACGAGATCGAGACCCATCACCACGAGGGCGAGGTGCCGATCCACGCGCTGTCGAAGCTGGCCGACGGCCTGCCGGCCTTCGGCATCGTCGCCGCGGTGATGGGCGTGGTGCACACCATGGAGTCGGTCGGCATCCCGCCGGCCGAACTCGGCAAGCTGATCGCCGCGGCGCTGGTCGGCACCTTCCTCGGCATCCTGCTCTCCTACGGCTTCGTCGCGCCGCTCGCCTCCCTGCTCGAGCAGAAGCTGCACGAGGCGACCAAGATGTTCCAGTGCATGAAGGTGACGCTGCTGGCCAGCATGAACGGCTATGCGCCGCAGGTGGCCGTCGAGTTCGGCCGCAAGGTGCTCTACTCGACCGAGCGCCCCGGCTTTCGCGAGCTGGAGGACGAGGTGAAAGCGAGGAAAGGCAAGTGAGCGCGTCGCCCGCCGGGCCGCCCCAAGGGCGGCGCAGTCAACACATGGAGCGGGCAGCGCCCGCGAACCGCCGTCACCCCCGCCCGCGGGGCGGAAATGGGCAGGGCGCGTCGCCCGCCGGGCCGCCCCAAGGGCGGCGCAGTCAACACATGGAGCGGGCAGCGCCCGCGAACCGCCGTCACCCCCGCCCGCGGGGCGGGGGATGGGGGGTGGGCACAAAATGAGCGACGAGAGCCAGCGGCCGATAGTCGTCAAGCGCATCAAGAAGGGCGGCGGCGGCCACCACGGCGGCGCCTGGAAGATCGCCTATGCCGACTTCGTCACGGCGATGATGGCCTTCTTCCTGCTGATGTGGCTGCTCGGCTCCACGGCCAAGGGCGACCTGCAGGGCATCGCAGAATATTTCGCCACGCCGCTGAAGGTCGCCATGCAGGGCGGCTCGGGCTCCGGCGACGCCTCCAGCGTCATCAAGGGCGGCGGCAAGGACCTCACCCGCACCGCCGGCCAGGTCAAGCAGGGCGAGATCAAGGCCGAGAAGAAGACGGTCAACCTGCAGGCGCTGAAGGCCGAGCAGGAGCGCAAGGAGCGCGAGAAGCTCGGCGAGCTGAAGGAAAAGATCGAGAAGAGCATCGAGAACAACCCGAACCTGCGCCAGTACAAGAACCAGCTGCTGCTCGACCTCACCACCGAGGGCCTGCGCATCCAGATCGTCGACGAGAAGAACCGCCCGATGTTCGACCTCTCCAGCGCCGAGGTGAAGCCCTACATGCGCGACATCCTGCGCGAGATCGGCCGCTCGCTCAACGAGGTGGACAACCGCATTTCCCTCTCCGGGCATACCGACGCCAAGCCCTTCGCCACCGGCGACAAGGGCATCGGCAACTGGGAGCTGTCGGCCAGCCGGGCCAACGCCTCGCGGCGCGAGCTGATCGCCGGCGGCATGGCCGAGGCCAAGGTGATCCGCGTCGTCGGGCAGTCCTCGACGGTGCTGTTCGATCCGAGCGATCCGTTCAACCCGCAGAACCGCCGCATCGGCCTCGTCGTCCTCAACAAGAAGACCGAGGAAGCGATCCTGCGCGACGGCAAGCTGCCGGACGCGCCGCCGGCGGAGGAGGGCGAGGGCGGCGCGGCGCCGGCGGCGAAACCGTCCGCCTGACGTCCGCGCCAGGAAGCCGCCATGCCGCTCGATCTGACCCGCTTCCATCCGGTCTTCTTCGACGAGACCGCCGAGCACCTGTCGACCATGGAACTGCTGCTGCTGCATCTGGATCCGCGCGATCCCGATGCGGCGCTGCTCGAGGACATCGGCCGCGCCGCCCACTCGATCAAGGGCGCCGGCGGCACCGTCGGTTTCCGCGACATGGCGCGCCTGGCCGGGGAAGTGTCCGCGCTCGTCGCCGGCGTGCGCCAGGGTCGGCGCCCGCTGAATGCGGAACTGCTGCAGGCGCTGCAGGCGGCCTGCCGGGCGCTGCGGGCGCAGCTCGACAGCCATCGCGGCGGGAACGGCGCGGCAGACGATGCGGCGGCGCGCGCGACGGCCCTGCTGCGCCGCCTGGCGCAGGCGCCGCCGGCCGCGGCCGACGAAAAAGTCAGTCCGCCGGAGACGGCGCCGGATGCCGATGCCCGCGCCGGCGGCGCGGCGGCGAGCGACGATGTGATGGCGCTGCTGCAGGCTGCCGGCGCCGGCGGCCTGCGCGACGTGACGGCGGCGGTGCGCGCCCTGGGCGAGGCGATCGAGCGCAACGCCGCGCTCGCCGAGCAGGCCGCCGAGGACGCCGGGGCGCTGCGCGACGCCTTCCGCGCCCTGGTCGCGGCCATCGCCGGCCTGGCCTTGTCGCCCGCCCGCCGCCCGCTGCCGAAGGTGCGCCGCGGCGCCGGCGCGAGCGGAAACGACAAGGCCTGGCCGGAGCTCTGAATCCAAACGTGCGCGACGCCATGACGCTCAGCGAAAACAGCCTGTCCCTGCGCGAGTTCGCATTCACCCCGGCCGACTTCGAACGGGTGCGCAAGCTGCTCCACGAGCATGCCGGCATCGCCCTCTCGGCAGCCAAGCAGGACATGGTCTACAGCCGCCTGGCGCGGCGCCTGCGCGCCAGCGGTGAGCGCAGCTTCGCCGGATATCTTGCGCGCCTCGAGCGCGGAGATGCCCAGGAGTGGGAAGCCTTCATCAACGCGCTGACGACGAACCTGACCGCATTCTTCCGCGAGGCGCACCACTTCGAAACCCTGGCGAAGCACCTCAGGGCGATCGCCGAGAAACGCCCCCTGCGCATCTGGTGCAACGCCGCGTCGACCGGGGAGGAACCCTACTCCATCGCCATGACCGCGGTGGAGGCCTTCAACAGCCCGGCGCCGCCGGTGTCGATCATCGCCAGCGATCTGGGCACCCACGTGCTGGCGCAGGCCGAGCGCGGCGTCTATCCGGCCGAGCGCGTCGCCAAGCTTTCCGCCGAGCGCATCGCGCGCCACTTCGTCAAGGGCAGCGGCGCACAAGAGGGGAAGGTCGAGGTGCGGCCCGAGCTGCGCCGGCTGATCACTTTTCGCCGCATCAACCTGCTCGACGCCAGCTGGCCGGTGCAGGGGCCGCTGGACGCCATCTTCTGCCGCAACGTGATGATCTATTTCGACAAGCCGACCCAGTACGGCATCCTGAAGAAATTCGTGCCGCTGCTGCGCGAGGACGGCCTGCTCTTCGCCGGCCATTCGGAGAGCTTCCTGCACGCCACCGACCTGTTCCGCTCCCTCGGCAGGACCACCTATGAGCGCGCCGACCGCCGCCGCTGAAGCGGGGCGCGCCGCCCTCCGGCGGCCGGCCCCGGACGACCTGATCGTGATCGGCGCCTCCACCGGCGGCACCGAGGCGCTCAAGGAGGTGCTGATGGCCCTGCCCGAAACCGCGCCCGGCATCCTCGTCGTCCAGCACATGCCGCAGACCTTTACCGGCTCCTTCGCCAAGCGGCTGGACAGCCTCTGCCGCATCCGCGTCAAGGAGGCCGGGCAGGGCGAGCGCGTCCTGCCCGGCACGGCCTATGTCGCCCCGGGCCATTCCCATTTGCTGGTGAAAAAGAGCGGCGCCGGCTACCAGACCGAACTGTCCCAGGACGCGCCGGTGAATCGCCACCGCCCCTCCGTGGACGTGCTGTTCCGTTCGGCCGCCGCTGCCGTGGGCCGCCACGCCATCGGCGTCATCCTGACCGGCATGGGCAAGGACGGCGCCGCCGGCATGCTGGCATTGAAGCGCGCCGGCGCCTGGACCATCGCCCAGGACCAGGCTTCCTGCGTGGTCTACGGCATGCCGCGCGAAGCGGTGGCGCTGCGGGCGGTCGACGAGATCCTGCCCCTCTCCGAAATCGGTGCCCGCCTGATGACCCGGCTCCAGGCGGCCGGGCGCGGCGCCTGAAACGCTAAAGCTTCCCGCCTTCCGGCCGTAATAGAAAGCGTGGTGCGCCGCAAGGGACCGGCCCGGCTTTCCGGTCCGTCGGCCGCCAGGCTTTGGCGATTTGAACGGCCGGCGACAGGCCGAGGATAAGGAGCGTCACATGAATCACACGGGCACGACGGCAAGAATCATGACGGGATTCATCCTGCTCGGCCTCATCGTGGCGGGGGCGGGAATGCTGGCCGGCCACTGGCTGGGCGCCGGCCTGACGGCGGGACTGGCGGTTTTCCACGTTGCGGCGGGCGCGGCGGTCGGCCTGTTGTCGTTCCTGGTCCTCAAGTCGAGCCTGCTCGACCCGCTGTCGGACTTGCGGCGGACCATCCAGGCGACGCGCAGCGACGGCGACCTGTCGCGCCGCGCGCCGCTGGCCGGCAGCGCGGCGACGGTGGAAACGGCGAAGGCCTTCAACGACCTCATGGAAAGCTTCCAGGGCATCATCGGCAAGGTCTGCTTCAATTCCAGCCAGGTGGCCGAGGCGGCGGAGACCCTGATCAAGGATGCGCAGCACGTCGCCGGCGGCTCCAGCCGGCAGCACGGCGCCGCCGAGGCCACCCTGCATGCCATGGAGGAAATGAACCTCGGCATCAACCAGGTGGCGGAGAACGCCGAGATGACGGCGGCCAATGCCCAGTCGGCGCGCGAGCTGTCGAAGCAGGGCGCCGAGATCGTCGGCCGCGCCTCCGGCGAGATCGAGCGCATCGCCCGCTCCGTCGAGCAGTCGGCCCAGGTGGTGGCGGCGCTGGGCGAGCGCTCGCAGGCCATCTCCGGCATCGTGCGGGTGATCCACGACATCGCCGACCAGACCAACCTGCTGGCGCTCAACGCCGCCATCGAGGCGGCGCGCGCCGGCGAGCAGGGCCGCGGCTTCGCCGTGGTCGCCGACGAGGTGCGGAAGCTGGCCGAGCGCACCACCGCCGCCACCAAGGAAATCGGCGACATGATCGGCGCCATCCAGGGCGAGACGCAGACGGCCATCCAGAGCATCCGGCAGGGCAGCGAGCAGGCGCGCAGCGGCGCCGACCTGGCGCGCCAGGCGGCCGAGTCGCTGCAGAGAATCAACTCCGGCGCCCAGGAGACGATGGAGAAGGTCGAGGCCATCGCCAGCGCCATCCAGCAGCAGAGCGCGAACGGCCAGAACATCACCGGCCACGTGCAGGACATCCTCAGGATGGTGCAGGACAACAATGCCACCGCCGACCGCACCCTGGCGGAGGCCGGCCAGCTCGATACGCTGGCCCTCAACCTGAAGGAAGTCGGCACGGTCTTCAAGCTGGGCGAGCGCGGCCAGCAGGCGATGGCCATCCACGGCCGCATGCCGGCCGTCGTGCAGCAGGCGGCGAAGGACATCGCCCGGGTGCTCGAGGAGGCCGTGAAATCCGGACAGATCCGCCTGGAAGACCTGTTCGATACCAACTACGTGCCGATCCCCAACACCAAGCCGCAAAAGTTCACCACCAAGTTCGACGCCCTCACCGACCGCCTGTTTCCGCCGGTGCAGGAGCCGATTCTCGACGCCCACAAGGAGGTCGCCTATGCCGGCGCGGTCGACACCGGCGGCTATTTCCCGACGCACAACAAGCGCTATTCGCAGCCGCTGACCGGCGACGAGAAGGTGGATTTCGTGAACAACCGCACCAAGCGCATCTTCGGCGACCCGGTCGGCAAGCGCTGCGGCAGCCACGAGCAGCCCTTCCTGCTGCAGACCTACCGCCGCGACACCGGCGAGATCATGCACGACCTGTCGGCGCCGATCTACGTGCAGGGGCGCCACTGGGGCGGCTTCCGCGTCGGCTATCGCACGGAATGAAGCGCCCGCCGGCCCGGCCGGCGGATCAACAGTGAAACCATCGGGGAGCCATACATGCCAGACATCATTTCGGCGCTGATCCGGCCGTCGGTCGCCTTCATGGAGCGCCTGCGCCTGCGCACCAAATTCATCATTGCCGGCACCGTCGCCGGCATCGTCGTCGCCTACCTGTTCTTCGACACCACGCCCGGCGGCACGCGCAGCATCGTGGCGCTGGCCGGCCTGGCGCTGGCCGGCTATCTGTCGCTGGGCGCCTACGTGTCCGTGCTGGGCGCGGTGCGCAAGGTGGTCGACGGCGGCCGGCGCATCGCGGCGGGCGACCTGACCGCGCGGGTCAGCCTGCAGTCGCGGGACGAATACCGGGAGATCGGCGAAGCCTTCAATGCCGTCGCGCAATCCCTCGGCGGCGTCATCCAGCGCATCCAGGAGAGCGCCGGCCAGCTCGAGCAGACCGCGCTCAGCCTGGCCGAGGCGACGCGGCACATCAGCGACGGCACGCAGGCGCAGGGCGAGGCGGTGTCCGCCGTGGCGAGCACGGTCGACCGGGTCAATGCGCTGGTCGAGAAGATCGCCGGCAACGCCCGCGAAGTCGGCGAGCTGTCCGCCGCCGCCTGCGACAAGACCGCGGAAGGCAACGAAAGCCTGTCGAGCATGATCGGCGAGATCGACCTGATCGAGGAGGCGGTCACCGACATCGAGCGCCACGTCGACAAGTTCATCGCCGACACCCGCTCCATCACGGAGATGACCCGCCAGGTGAAGGACATCGCCGACCAGACCAACCTGCTGGCCTTGAACGCCGCCATCGAGGCGGCGCGCGCCGGCGAGCAGGGCCGCGGCTTCGCCGTGGTGGCCGACGAGGTGAGGAAGCTGGCCGAGAAGTCGGCCCAGGCCGCCGCCCAGATCGACGGCGTGACGCATGCCCTCGGGGCGAAATCGGCCGACGTCGAAGGCGCCATCCGGCGCGGGCGGGAGTCGCTGCGGGCCGGCCAGGAAAACATGGAAACCGTCGCCGTCGTCCTGTCGGAAGCCAGCGGCTCGGTGGCGCGCACCAGCGCCGGCATGGCGGAGATCTCGGGCTCGGTCGGCGAACAGAGCGCCGCCAGCCAGGGCATCGCGCAGAACGTCGAACGCATCGCGCAAATGGCCGGCGAAAATGCCGGCGAGGCGAGCCGGGTCAATCAGCAGGCGATGCAACTGGAAAGCCTGTCGCGAGAACTGGCGCAGGCCGTGCGCGGCTTTCGCGCCTGACCGGAGTGCCGGCGGGGAGGCGATGCGCCCCCCGCCCCAAAGTCAGTCCCCACGGGACGGCGGGCCGATGGTCCGGCGCGCGATGAGTCCTAAAGCTGTTCGTTCCGCCGCCGTTGATTGAAGCGTGAATCATCCCATCGTGGCATCGACCCGCCGAGTCCGCGCGGGCGTCCCGGGCCCAAACCCCGCCCGGACTCCAGAGTTGTTCATTTTCATGTTTTGCGTTGCCGCGGCCGCGCCTTGCCGCGCGCGGCGTTTCGATCTAGGAGGAACGGCAATATGAAAAATCTGACCGTGGCGAAGCGTCTGGCCCTGGGTTTCGGCGTGGTGGCGGGACTGCTCGTGCTGGTGTCCTGGATGGGCAACGCCCGCATGGCCGAGCTGAATGCCGCCCTGAATGACATCACGCAGGACAAGTGGAAGAAGGTGGCCCTGCTGCAGGACAGCCTGGCCGGGGTGAACGAGGTCGGCATTGCCGCGCGCGACATGGCCCTGGCGGATGCGAAGGACGACCGCCTGGCATCCCGGGAACGCATTCTTGCCGCCCGCGGCGCCATCGGCAAGGCCCTGGAATCCCTGCAACCCCGGCTCCACCAGCCCAAGGGCCAGGAATTGTTCCAGCAGATCACGGCCGCCCGCGGCCGCTACATCGAGGCGCAGGACGAGGCGATCAAGCGGGTCGAGGCCGGCCGCCAGGACGAAGCGCGCGCCTTCCTCAGCGGCGACTTCCGCCGCGCCGCCAACGAATACCGCCAGCGCCTGAACGCGCTCGTGGTTTTCCAGGGCGAGCTGATGGACAAGAGCGCGCAGGAAGCCGAGGCCGCTTACCGGCAGGCGCGCGCGCTGATGCTCGCCTTGACGCTGCTGGCGCTGGTCGTCGCGACGGCGGTGGCGTTCTGGATCATCCGTTCCGTGACGCAGCCGCTGGGCGGCGAGCCGGACGAGGCGAAGGCGGCGGTGGAACGCATCGCCCAGGGCGACCTGACAGCGGAGATCCGCGTCAAGCCGGGCGATGCGCGCAGCCTGATGGCGGCCACGCGCAAGATGCAGGCGAGCCTGCGCGAAATGGTCGCCGGACTGAAGGCCAATGCCGAAGGGGTGGCGAGCGCGGCGGCGCAGCTGGCCACCTCGTCCTCGCAGGTGGCCGCCGCCACGGCGCACCAGTCGGAGGCGGCCAGCGCCATGGCGGCGGCGGTCGAGGAGATGACGGTGTCGATCAACCACGTCTCCGACAGCGCGCGCGAAGCCCACAGCGTCACCTCCGACACGGGCAGCCAGTCGCAGTCCGGCAGCCGCATCATCGGCGACACCGTCGGCGAGATGGGGCGCATCTCGTCGACGGTGGGCGAGGCCGCCCGCACCATCCAGGCGATGGGCGAGAGCTCCCAGAAAATCTCCGGCATCGTGCAGGTCATCAAGGATGTCGCCGAGCAGACCAACCTGCTGGCGCTCAACGCCGCCATCGAGGCGGCGCGCGCCGGCGAGCAGGGCCGCGGCTTCGCCGTGGTGGCCGACGAGGTGAGGAAGCTGGCCGA
>Ga0116144_10001738_pt1 | contig 25079 bp, 21 predicted proteins | sample AD_UKC035_MetaG_FD_89746 | JGI IMG/M metagenome (GOLD analysis project Ga0116144, IMG submission 89746) | Active sludge microbial communities of municipal wastewater-treating anaerobic digesters from USA - AD_UKC035_MetaG | ecosystem: Engineered > Bioreactor > Anaerobic > Digestate | place: USA...
CCCATCCGCGCCGCAGTCATAGATAGCGTTAAGCTCGATAAGGTTATTGCTGCCGCCGCCAATGCCGCCGGCCAGCAAAGCGATCCCGGCTTCAGTAATCGTATGGATTTGATTGTCGCGCACCGTGTTATAACCGGATTCGTTCAGCAATATGCCATACTCGCAATCATGGATGAGGTTCTCTTCAATGAGGGAATCATCCGTATCGCCGATGATCGCGCCGCCCCGGTTGACGGGATCGGGATTGCCATTGTAACGAAAAACGTTATGCGCCAGGGTCAACCCACGTCGCCCGCCGCAATTGACGCCGCCGCAAGCGTATTCCACAACGGCATACTCGATGTGCACGCCCGGCCCCGCATCGGATTCGATCAGAATACCTTCCCAATCACAAGGCGCTTCGGTAGGCGAAGGCGCCGAAGAGGTAAAGAGGATAGGAGCATTGACCGTACCCACGGCGCTTAGCCCGCCATCCTGCGCCACCCGCAGGCGCGAGCCGGCGTCAAAGTACACAATTGTGCCCGGTGAGATAGTGAGCTTGGCGCCGGCCAGCACGGAAACGGTGTTGGTAATCACTCGGTAACACGCCTGACTCCAGGTGACATTCATCGCAATGTCCTGATCAACCGCCTGGCAAGTGGGCGGCGGCGTTGCCGCCTGCACCTCTGCCGGGGCGCTGAGTAGATACCATCCGCCAAGCAAAACGCCCGTCAAGAGCATAACAACCGCGCCGGTAAGTAAGATTCGCCTCAACATAATCCACCCCCATTTGGTAATGAATCTAACTACCTTTTATGGTAATCCTCTATTGTTTTTTTAAAGTTAAGATTCAATGACAATCTCATGAATCTGAAACACAGTTCAAATGCATACAACATGACCGTCTTTTTGCACCGCGGCGAGCGCTGAAAACACTGAGAAACGAACGCGCTTTCTTCATTGACGAAAAACCGCCGCTGCCGTACAATGTGCAACACAGAGTTCGTTTCAAAGGGTTAAACAGGAGGGTCACATGAGCGATCAGAAGAAAAACGTCTACCTGGAACAAGTGCTTCAGCAGCAACAGGCCGTGGATCATGAACTGCGCCGCAAGGCCGCTGCCCCGGCGCCCCCCGGCGCCCCTCGGCAACGCGAGGAAGCCGAAAAGTCCTCCCTGTACTCCGGCAGCCACGCAGTGGACTATCATATCACCGGGTTTGGCCCGTGGCGCACGGTCGTCGTGCCGCCGAATGTCTATGTCGTTCACACACGGCGCGGCCACAAAGAACCGGTTACCATTGGCCTGGGTATCTCTTTTAGCTATAATCCCTACACTGACGCCTTCATCATCATCCCCGCGGCGATGCAAACACTCCTGATCAATGCGAACTGCATCTGCCGAGAGCGACAGGGCATCCTGGTGCAGGCCTACGTCCAGTGGATCATTGACGACATCGCCATGGCCTACCGCAAACTGGATTTTTCCGATCCCACGGATCCGATGCGCATCGTAAGCGTACAGCTCCGCGAACAGGCGGAAGCCGCGATCAAGGACAAGGTAGCGACGTTGAGCATCAACGAAGTCCTGAGCGACAAACAGCCCATCATCGAAGAGCTGACCCACCGCCTGCGCGTGGTCGCCGAGGGCGACCGCACCGACGGCGCATCCGGGTTGGGCCTTAAAATTGTCACCGTACAAATCAAAGAGGCCGTCATCAGTTCCACGCGGCTGTGGGAGAATCTACAAGCGCCGTTCCGCGCTGAGCGGGAGAAGGTGGCGCGGCTGGCGGAACTGGAGAGCCGCCAGGAAATCACCGGGCGCGAGTTGGCAAACCGCGAGAGCCGCGAGACGGAGGAATTGAACGTCGCCGGGCGGCTGGCGCAGCGCCGGGCGGCCCAGGAACGGGAGCACTATGACCGGGAACAAGAGGAAAAAGTGCGACGTCACCGTGTCGAGCAGGAAGCCGAGCGGCACACGATTGCCGAGCACAACATCACCGAGAAAGCCCGCAATGCCGCGCAACTGGAGTTGACGCTTCAAGAGCTTGAACTGGAGAAGCAACGCATTGCCGCCATCATCGAAAAGTTGCAGGAACAGAAGAACTTGAACGAGACTGAAGCGCTGGTGACCTATGGCATCGCCGAAGCGGAAGTAGCCGTAGAACAGTTGCGCCATCAGTATCGTCACGCTCAGAGTGCCCGCGACCTCATCCTACAACAGATTGAGCGCGACATCGAAAACGACCTCTCAGAAACGCATGTCATAGCGCAGCTCATCGCTCAATTGCCGGCGATTGCGGAGAATATGCCCGACCCGAAGGAACAGCGCACGACCATCATCACCGGCGATGGCGCGGCCGGCGCGCTCAATCCGTTGGTGAGCTTTGTCGCCGGTGTGCTCAGTCTGGCGAAAGATGTTTTTCAAGACCCGCCCAACACCACAGAAGCATAATCCACGCACAGAAAAAGACGGGCAGCTATAAAGCTGCCCGTCTTTTCATAATGCCAGAACGCCTCAACACACCCCGCACATGGTCAAATGTTGACGCAGGAGGGTGATGTTTTGTTGCTTTTGCGCGTCGCGCAGGGCTTGCGCTGATGGGGTAAAATAGTGGTGCGATTGCATAAATTTCAACTGGCAGGCGCACCACTCCGCATCGGTAGTCGTTTTGCCGGCCATTTCACATTCGGCGCGCAGAGCTTGATTGCGCGGCCAGAAATCATCTCGTCCCAATACATCCAAATCGGCGTCAGCAAGGATCTGTTCCAGCAAGCTCTCAGGCGATTGTGGCAAGCGGGTCGCCAGGATCATCCCGCGTATCCGCTCCACCTGACCGGGAGCATAGCCAAAACGGGGCAGGACATCCGCGGCAATTTGCGCACTTAGCGCCTCATGGTTAGCCGCCTGCACCACAAAGCCAATGTCGTGATAAATCGCCGCCGTGCGCAACAACAGGGCGTCAGTGCCTGACACTTGCTCCAGAGCCATCAACCGCTCCACGGACGGCAAAACATCGTTCCAGGTGTGCCAGAGGGAATGATAAGTCAACTGCGGGGATAATTCTGTCAAGCGGCGGCGCGCGTATTGCGTTGCCAGAGAAAAATCAGGGAAATGTGCTTTTGTTTTTGACTGCGGTTTACCGAAAAGTTCCCAGAAAGTAAACTGTTGAAGTTGAGGCATTTCAACGAGGTGTTGCAGTCGCACAAAAGCACTCATATTATCTTCCTTTCATGTCCAAACTAGACCCATGTGGGTTGAGAAAATTAAGGAGCGACCGCTAGGGCCTATCCCATTATTAATACCAATATATAGTGATTACCGCAAAATGCAACCTCTGGTTCACGCATTTAGTAGCTCACTACTACTCGGGTGCCAGAAGCTGCGCCCGTCACCAACGTGTGCTCAGAGTAGGGCACGACGGGGTCTGTCCAGCGGAACACCCAGCGCGCGGCTTGACTGGGGACGTTCAAACAGCCGTGGCTGTGTGGGCGGCAGAAATCGTTGTGCCAGTACGTGCCGTGGATAGCGACGCCGGAGGAGGTGAAATACGTCGGGAAGGGCACGCCGGACAGATCGTAATCATCTCCAATCATTCGCTGCGTGTGCCGCTTATAAAGCACTTTGAATTCACCGCGCGGCGTCGGCGTATCCCACACCCCAGAGGCCAGCGGTGTGCTGAACACCGGGGTCGTGTCCTCGTAACACGTCAGGATTTGGTCCTTCAATTTGATTTCAATCCACTTGTCGGTGCGCCCCGGCGAAAGCGGCGCCACGTCCAACGGGGCAATGTGACGCACCGTCTTCGCCAGCACGTAAGGGCCGGGCGACCAGGTGATGCCCTCCTGGAGTTGATACCACCACTCCCCCGCTTCATCCTGCACGGCAGCGACGACGCGATAAACCGTTTCGTAATATAGCTTGCGGGCCACGTAAGCGCCGCCCGGCTTCCAGCGCGCTTCGGCATAGGGGACGCAGACTTCAACCCAAAAACCGGGGGCATTCACTACGGTGGGGAAGGCGGTCTGCAATGTTTGCTCCACCGGCTGGATGTAGCCACTGTGGACATAGCCTTCCTCAGTCAAGTACCAGGTGGGATTATTCGCCCAGGGCGCTTCCCCGACCGTCATCGCCACCAGGGGAATGACCGTGTCATGCGAAAGCCATTTCACCAGTTCGGACTTAGCCGACGGCGATTCGCGCACGGCCTGCGCGCCCCAACTGATCACACGCCCCCACGGTTTAGGCGCCGGCGCCAATTCCTGGGGGATGGAAACGTCCGCCAGGGCGGGGACGACACCCGACGCAGCCCAGCCTAAGAACGCTGCGCCGCTTAGTTTGAGAAATTCACGCCGGTTGAATTGCTTTTTCATAATACCCCGAATCCCTTAAAAATGGTAAAAACAACAAGACAGATGTGGTTCAACACACAACATTTCTATTATATCACGCAAAATGACAGCTTCAATTTAACGGAGAATAAACATAAATGCCGATCTTGCAATAGACCTCAAATCCCATCCGATGATACATCCGTAGGGCGTTGGGATAAGTGGTTTGCAACGTCCCAATCTGGTAGCCCATCTCCCGCGCCCGCGCGAATGTCTGGAGAGTGGTCAACGCGCCATAGCCCTGGCTGCGCGCCTGCGGGAGCGTGCCGAGATTGTACAATCCGGCCGCCCCGCCGCCCAAGAAAAGCGAACTGGCGGTGAGCACTTCGCCGTTGACGCGCCCCACGTAGTGCAACCACTCCGCCCCGGGCCGCAGGCTGATCGCGCCCAGCGTTTCCAGGTAGTGTTGGCTGTACGTCATCGGGAAACATTGCACGACCAGGTCATACCACAGCTTCAGCGTCGGCATATCCTCGACTAATTCCAGAGAGAACACCGGAGATTCCGGCGCGGACAAGATTTCCAGGGGCGCGGCCATCCCGATCATGTCGCGGTTGTGCGTCATTCCGTAGTGCTGCAAATACTTCCCCAGGTTATCCGGGGATGAGCGCGGCCCCACCCACCACGTCAAAGGCGTTCCCTGCTCCCGAAAAGGTCGGAACACCGTCTTGATGCCGGAACGCACCTCATCCGCCGGGAACACGGCGCTGACCACACCGTTGTTGTTCGGCATACGGCGACCGGTGACAAACCAGAGCGGATTCGGGCCGTGAATTTCACCGCCGAAGAACCGGGCAAAGCTCAACGACTTCTCGATCAGGTTAGCGTCAACAGCGTCGGCCAATGCCGCTGATGAGGTATCAGTTATGACATCCATAGTGAATAACGGCGTCTCCTTACAGGGAATGAGGTAGATTATAAGAGAGGCAGGCAAGGAGTCAACGCGATAGCTTCTCTTGGTCCGGCCAGCGCCAGGCAAAAATTGCGATCAAAGCTATCATAGGAATTCTACCTTCTACAGGAGGAAAATGCAGATGGCACGTTTATGGCTTGAGAACGGCAAGCTCTTCCCACGAGTCGGAGAAATAACGCCCACGACGGTGGGCCTCGCGGATGGGCGCATCATCTACGTGGGCCAGTCGGCGGATGCGCCCCCGGTCGGTGAGCGGCGCGATCTAGGCGGTCTGATCGTTGCGCCGGGCTTCGTGGACATCCACACGCACGGCGGGCATGGGATCACGTTTGGCGATCCCGACTCACTCGCCGCCGACCTGCGCGACTACTCGGCGTGGGTTGCCACGACCGGTGTGACCGGCTTTCTGTGCTCGGTGGCGGCAGCGGATCACGCCGCGCTGTTGGCGGTGGTGCGCGCCTACGCGGATTTGTTCGACGCGGGCGGTTTCCCCGGCGCGGAACCGCTGGGGCTGCACCTCGAAGGGCCGTACCTCAACCCGGAGAAACGCGGCGCGTTCAACGCGGCCTGGCTCCGCGCGCCCGCCGTGGCGGAGGTGGACGCGCTGCTCGACGCGGGACGCGGGTGGGTCCGCCAGATGACACTGGCCCCGGAGCTGCCCGGCGCGGCGGACGTGGCGGCGCGGCTGCGCGAACGCGGCGTCGTGGCGGCGCTCGGTCACTCGGAAGCGGACTACGCGCTGGCGGCGGCGGCGCTGCGCGGCGACTTCACGCACGTCACGCACACGTTCAACGCGCAGCGGGGCTTCCATCACCGGGAGCCGGGGGTATTTGGCGCTGTACTCACGTCCGACGGCATCACCGCCGAACTGATCGCCGACACGATCCACGTCCACCCCGGCGCGATGGCCCTGCTGCTGCGCTGCCTGGGGCCGGAGCGCGTCGTCCTCATCAGCGATGCGATGGCGGCGGCGGGCCTGGGAGACGGCGTCTATAGCCTGACGGGGCACAAAGTCGTGGTAAAAGATGGCGTGGCCCACAATCCACGCGGCGCGATTGCGGGCAGCACGGCCACACTGGATCAGTGCGTGCGCAACGTTCATCACTTGCTGAACGTCCCGCTGGCCGACGCGGTGCGGATGGCGTCGCTCAATCCCGCGCGCGTGATCGGGCGGGACGCGGAAATGGGCAGCATCGAGGTGGGCAAAGCGGCCAATCTGGTGGCGCTGGATGCCAAGGGGATGGTCCATCTAACACTGGTAAGAGGAAAAGTAGTCTATCCGTAAAACGTAAAACGTGAAACGTAAGGCTTTCACGTTTCACGTTTCACGTTTTATGATACGAACCGGCAATTCTTGTGGGATAATCTCAGTTGCGTGTGGCGCTGACCCCCAGGTTATCGGCGTGATCGCTGATCCGTTCCAGGTTGCGCAACGCTTCGACAAAGAGCACGTCGGCCTCTGGGGTGCAAATCTCGTCCCGCAGGCGGTCAATGTGTCCCTGGCGCGCGACCATATACAACTGGTCAAATTCGTCTTCCAGCGCGCAGGCCTGCTGGCCCCGGACGTGATCCCGATCGCGCATGGCCTGGAGGGCGCACTCATAGGTGTGTTGGACGTGATCGCTCAGCCGGGCGAAGTCGGTTGTGGCATAGGAACTGAACTCGATCTGCTGGTCCACCTTCTTCTGGGCGGCCTCGACCAGGTCCTCGGTCAGATCGCCCACCCGTTCGATGTCGATCACCAGGCTCTTAATCTGAAAACAGCGCCGTTGCTGCGCAATGCTGAGGTTTTCCTGCATCAGTCGGTTGACGAAGTCTTCCAGGAGCTTGCGCAGCGGATCCACAAAGTCCTTCTCCTGTTGCAACACCCACGCTACAGACTCCATATCCCCCTCAAGAAGGGCGCGCCGGCTGCGCTCCAGCATCCGGGCGGTGATCTCGCCCATGCGATACAGTTCACGCATGGCCTCAGTCAAGGCGACCGCCGGCAGGCGATACTGCCGTTCGTCAATATAAGCCGTGACTCTGGGAACGTCTTCCTTCACTTTATCTGGAATCAGCCATTCGGCGGCGCGCGCAATCTGGTGGATGAACGGGAGAAGCAACGCGCTGACGACGAGGTTAAAGATGGTATGGGCATTCGCAATCTGGCGTGGCAACACCGTCGAGGTGTGACTCACCAGTTGGGCAAAAGGGGTGATGAAGGGCAAAAAGAGCAGCACGCCGGCCACATTGATCAAAATCTGCGCAATCGAGGCGCGGCGCGCCAAGCGCGAGAGGCGCAGGGAAGCGATCAAGCCCATCACACACGAGCCGATGTTCGCGCCGAGCAACAACGCAATCGCGCCGCGCAGCTCAATGGCGCCGCTGATCCCCATGGCGACCAGCAAGCTGGTGACAGCAGAACTGCTCTGCACAATCGCTGTCGCAATCGTCCCCACCAACACCCCAACGAAGGGAACTTGCCCCATCGTCGCAAACCAGGAAGCGACGATAGGTTGCTCGACCAACACGCTCAATGCGCCGGACATCGTTTCCATCCCCAAAAAGATAATACCTGCTCCCAAGATGATTTCACCATAGACCTGCCAATCCCGATGAGACATAAATTCAATCAAGATGACGCCCACGACAATGAAAATCAGATTGAAATTCCCAATTTTAAAGGCCACGAGCTGCGCGGTGAGGGTCGTGCCGATCTCCTGGCCCAGCATCACCCCGATGGCTTGGGGCAACGTCATCAAGTTGGCATTGATGAGACCAATCATGGTGACCATCAACAGACCACTGCTTTGAATCAATGCCGTCGCAGTCGCCCCCAAAAAGGCGCCCCGGAGGGGTTGCGTCGTCATTTTATCCAGCCATTCCTGGATACGGCTACCGGTGATTTTCTCCATCCCTCCGCTGAGCATACGGATGCCATACAGAAACAGGCCCATACCGGCCAAAACCTGCAAAACACTCACCATCGCGTTGTCCTCCCTGATGTTACTCACGACTGCCCGACGCAGACGCGAAACTGGGAGTCATTATAACCTACCCACCCGAAATGGTAAAAAAATTCCGGGAAGCTCATGGAGAACTTCCCGGAAGATGGACTCTTATAGTTGTTTAAGCGCCTTGATACGTCTGATCAACTGCATGACCGCGATAATATAAATCGTCATGAAGGCGATATACGCGACAAAACTTATGAACTGAAGAACTTCGTGAACCGAGGAACCCAGGTTTCTTAAGATGACGACATTCCAGACCGGCAGAAAGACGATCAGGAAAGCCAAGAGTCGGCGGTATTTCTGCACTTTGGAGTCCGGGTCGGTGTAAATCTCCGGCGATTCCCCTTCTTGCGCCAGGATACGGAAATATTGCCAACCACCCCACCGCCCCAGATGTTCCCAACCCGCATCCTTGAACAGTTGCAGATAATGGGTGTAGTCTTTGGTTTCGGTAAAGAAATCCAGCCGGTAGACATAATGGGAGGGTTCACCGACCGTGAAATTGTAGAAACCGGGAAATCCCAGCGACGCCAAGTGCCACCCTTCCCGCGACATTTGCGTGAGCCAGGCTTCCTCTTTGTCGTCCTGCCAGGCCCAAAACCACTTAAATTTGCGAATCGTGTTTTCTGTCATGGTCACTTCCTCCAAAAATAACAGGATTTACGGAATGATAGGATCAAAACTCTTCACTCTTCCCTCGTCATGCCTGACGCTTGCCCGTTTTTGAGCAAGATCGCAGCGCGCTGAAGCTGCGCCCGCAGCACCTGCTGGCCCTTGCCCGTCAGCGCGTACGACTTGCGCCGATCTTGTTCGTCTACTTTCACAATCAACCCCTCTTTTTCCAGGGTCGAGAGCGCCCCATACATCGTTCCCGCCCCTACTTTTACCGTGCCCTCGCTCATCGTCTCCACCTTTTGCATGATGGCGTAGCCGTGCAGCGGCTCGGTCAGCGCCAGCATGATGTAACAGGTGGCTTCGGTGAGGGGCAGATAGCGCGTAAGATTGCCGATGGATTCCATTTTTGCCTCCTCAAGTGTATTGCCTTTCGATATATCGTTTGATGATATATTACCGCACGATATATCGTTTGTCAATACACTCTCCAAAAAACTGGCCTCCTGTCCTAGGACAGGAGGCCAGTTAATGACACCCTAGCAACGGATTGACAGCGCCGGTTACTCCGTTGACAGCGCCGTGCGCATCGCGGCGAAGGTCGCGTCGGCATATTCCATGAAGTCAAACCCTGCTACAGCCCGGATGACCCCTGCCTGTAGCATTCCTTCCTGCACCAACCCCCACATCGCGGTGAAGAACAGCAACATAAACAACATTCCCCGGAAGCGCCGCCAAATATGCGGCGTTGTTTCTCCAAAATACCACGTCAACATAGACTCCTGAAGTTCCAGCGACAGAGTGTTGGCCGAATCGAACGCATACGCCAGCGTTGCCAGGTCGAAGTAGCAATCGCCCATCCCCGCAAACTCCCAGTCCAGCAAACGCACTTGCCCATCATCCATCACGTTCACGCAGAACAAATCGTTGTGGCAGAAGCGCAACCAGGGATAGGGATCGGCCTGCTGATCCTGGCGAATCGCCTGCATGGCCTGGATAAAGCGGTCAAAGTCCGGCGGAAACAACACCCCCAAAGTGCGCGCCCGCTCAATGGAGGTTTCTACGCGCTGAAACGACGAGAAGGTTGCTCTGACCGGCGGGAGGCTGTGGAGCTGCTTCACTTTTTCCACCAGGCGACGCAGGTTGACCGGGTCACGCCACTCGGCCAACGTCCAATGATGGCCGTGGATGTAGCGCGTCACCAGATGGCCTTCGGGCAAGATGATATGCACGACTTCAGGGGCGATGCCGGCAGCCGCAGCCGCCGACAGCGCCTCCCACTCCAATTCGCGGTTGATGCCGAGGGCGGCGGCGTTCTCCCGGCTGAGACGCACCACCAGGCGCTCGCCGTCCAACGTGACGAGGTAATTCTGGTTGGTCAGTCCTTCCAGGCGCTCAACCTGCGTGACTGCGGCGGTTGAGCGGTTAGGAATCTGGCGGATTACCGCCGCAAGCTCCTGAGGTAACTCACGCATCGATCCCTCCATACAGCGCTTCAAACTCATGGCGCAACATCCCAAACGACAACGATCCGCTGAAGTCGCCGTCCGGCCATTTTTTGTTTTCTCGGACGTGGCCCTCCAGGCGCATCCCGCACCGCTCCGCGACGCGCGCGCTGCGCACGTTGCCATCATCGCAGTGCAAAGAGACGCGGTGGGCGTCCAAATGCTCGAAGATGAAACGCAGCGCGGCCCGCGCCGCTTCCGTGACGTACCCCCGTCCCTCGTGGTCGCAGTCCACAAAAAAGCCGAGTTCGAGTTCCGGCACGTCCCAATTCATGGGGCCGATGTAAATTTGGGCAACGAATTCGTCCGTCCGTTTGTCGAACACGCCCATAAAGAAGCTGCTCTGCTCCTCCCAACCGGCGGCCAGGTCTTGTACGGCTTGCTCCGCTTCCGCTTCACTGTCGAGCATCCGCACGAAGTTTTCCGTCTCATAGCGCGCGAGGTGGTCGCGGTTCCTCTGCCCAACGGCGTAATACATCGGGCCATCGCCAGCCCGGTAGGGGCGCAGGTACAGACGCTCGGTTTCAATGCGGGTAGGGATGTTTCTATGAGAGTCCAAAATCTTCTCTGAAAATAGCGAATAGCAAATAGCAAAATCTCTACGTCTCTGCGTTGAAAATTTTCATCTCACCGCTGGTGAACCCGCCGGCTAATGACGAATTCCTCTGAAAATAGGGGTGAGGGATTGGGGATGAGGGATTGGGCTGTTCCAATCCCCAATCCCCAATCCCTCATTCCTGCGGTTGGCCTTTTGACCCATTCTATTCAGGGTGGGAAATGGTATACGCAACGCGGGTAAGGCGCTATGGTTTCTTCCAGGCGAAAACGAAGTTCCTAACCGGGCAGAATAAAGCGCGCTACCTGATCTTGCAAAGCCTTTGCCATGTGATTGACCGATTGTACCGCGGCGGCGACTTCCTCAACTTGCGCACTGACCTCTTCGACGGTGGAGGCAATTTGTTCGGACGCGGCGCTGTTCTCTTCGGAGATACTGGCGATGTTCTTGCTCATCGAGGCCATCTCGTCCGAATTAGCGGCCATTTCTTCGGTGGCTGCCGTGTTCTCTTCAACGACAGCGGAGACAGTATCCATCGCGCCGACCAGACCGCCCGCCAAACTGGTCATTTGTTGAGCCGCAATGGAAATTTCCTCCATCTGGTGGTTGACCTTTTCGGTAGCCAGCAACGCGTTGCGCATCGCCTGCCCCGCCTCATTAGCCAGATTGACGCCCATCGTGACCTCGTTCACGCCTTCGTTCATCGCCTGCACGGTTTGCGTGACCGTTTTCTGGACGCTGCGCACCAGCGCCGTGATCTCTTTGGTGGCTTCGGTGGATTTGGCCGCCAGTCGGCGCACCTCGTCGGCGACCACGGCGAAGCCTTTGCCATGCTCGCCGGCGCGCGCGGCCTCGATGGCGGCATTCAGCGCGAGCAAGTTTGTCTGCGCGGCAATCTCATTGATGGTTTCGACAATCACCCCAATCTGCTCGGAATGTTCGCCCATTTCTTCCACGCGCTGCGCCGAGAGACCGACCTTGGACTTGATGTTCTCCATGCCTTCGATGGTTTTGGACACCCTTTCGGCGCCCACACGGGAAAGCTCGGTGGCCTGGGTGGAATCATCCATACTCGCCAGCGCGCTGGTCGTTACTTTTTTGATCGCCAGCGACATCTGTTGGGTGATTTCGGAGGAGTTGTTCACCGCGACGGATTGCTCCTGCGCCCCCTTGGCGACCCCCTCAATGGCTTCTGACATCTGAATGATGAAGTTGACCGTCTGGGATACGCTCACGATTTGCTGGTTGGTGCCCTTGGCCATCTCCCCGACGGCAATCGCGACCTGGCCGACAGCCAGGGCCACCTGATTGGCCGTAATCGCCATTTGTTCGGCGGCCGCTCCGAGAGTTTCCGACCCCTGGGTGACGCTTCCGATAAGCTCGCGTAGGCTGGTGACCATCTGCGCGAAGGCGTTGCCGAGCGCGTCGCGCTCCGATTGCGGGACAACCTGGGCGCTCATATCGCCGAGGGCCAAACGGTCAGCCGCGGCGGCCATAACCTGTTGATAGTCAATCATGCGTTGGAAGGCATTGCCGAGTGTGTCTTCTTCCGACTGCGGCGTCACCTGAGCGGTAATGTCGCCGAGAGCCAGGTGGTCGGCCGCCGCCGCCATCGCTTGCTGGTACGCCACCATGCGCCGGAAGGCCTTGCCGAGCGCATCTTGCTCCGACTGGGGTGTGACCTGAACGCTCACATCGCCGACGGCCAGGTGATCGGCGGAGGACGCCATGGCTTGCTGGTAGCCGATCATGCGCCGGAAGGCATTGCCCAGCGCGTCTTGCTCCGACTGGGGCGTCACCTGGACGCCCACATCGCCGAGAGCCAGGCGGTCGGCGGCGGCGGCCATCGCCTGCTGGTAGCCGATCATCCGCTGGAAGGCATTGCCCAGTGCGTCTCGAACAGACTGGGGGGTGACCTGGGCGGTAATGTCGCCCAGGGCCAGGCGATCGGCGGCAATGGACATCGTCTTTTGGTAGCCGAGCATCCGTTGGAAGGCGTTGCCCAGCGCGTCCTGCTCAGATTGGGGGGTGATCTGGGCGCTCATATCGCCGAGAGCCAGATTGTCGGCGGCAGCGGCCATGGTCTGGAGATAGGCCATCATTTGACGGAAGGCATCGGCAAGTTGCCCCACTTCATCGTCGGCCTGATGGCCGATCGTTTGGTTAAGGTTGCCTCTGGCAATGGCCTGGGATGTCACCGCCAGTTCTTTGATGGGCTGGACAATCCGGCTCACAGCAAAGTTCCCCGATATAGCGGCGGTCGCCGCGGCAATCACGCTCAATCCGACGATCAGGCCAAGGGTTGTGATGGCAAGATTGAGCGCCTTAAAGAAGTCTTTTTCTGCCACTACGTAAAGTTTTTGCTCGCCCAATTCAACGGTCTCGGCGGCCAAAACGACGCGTTTATCGCTGTTCAAGCCGCGCTGGATACCTTTCGGGGTTAAAATAGTAAACGTGTTGCCGCCCAACACCATCGAGGGATCGCGATGGGCGACGACATGCTTTGCATCATCCACAATGTAGACGCTTTCCCCATCATCGGCCTTGGCATCGAAGTCGGCGATCAGATTCCAGATGGGTTTCGTCCGTACTTCGGCGACCAGAACGCCGATAACCTTTTCGGTGAACGGATCGGACATAGGCACCGCGATAATCATAAAAGGCTCGTTGGTCATCGGGTCCGTCTGCAACGGGCTATAATAACTGGCATTTTGCTCTTTGGGCACCTGGAACTCATCCGTCCCTGAACGGTTCCCCAGCTCTTCGCGGGCATAGATTTCCTTGCGCGAGAAGTGGATTTTTTCGTTTCCTGCCTCGTCGAGCAGGATGATATCCTCGAAAGCGGAATTGTGCGCGAGCAATCCCCGCAAGGTAAGCTCCTGTTGGTCAGAAGGCATATCCATCACACTATGCACGTCGGCCACGACGCGCATTTCGGTCTCGATCCCCTGGATATAAGCCTCCACCGCAACGGCGATCCGTTGGGCCTGCTGCTCTTGCAAGTTCAGCACCTGTTGGAGTTGCACGCTGTAGCTGTACACCCCCAGCACAATCCCCACTACAAACAAAGGCGCAACGGCCAGGGCTATAAAAATCACCGTCAGACGCGCCTGAATATTGTTGGACAGTTTGGGCATTTTTGTAGGGATCCTCGGGCGGCTTAGAGTCTTTTTCATGATTCACCTCAAAGGTTTGCGCAAGCAGAATGAATGTGCCTGGGTCGCGCAAACGCGACCCAGGCTGGGCCACGCAATTTAGCGAATGACCATATCGGTTTGACGTAGAATTTCCGGCGAGACTTCGACGCCAATGGCAGTCGCTATTTGTAAGTTGACGCCCGAAAAGAAATCGGCCATTTCTACCGGCAAGGTGGCCGGTGAAGTTCCCTTCAGAATTTGATCGGCCATACGCGCGGCCTGTTCTTTCCCGGCAACGGCCAGATCGACGCCATAGCTGGTCAAGATACCGTCGTTCATAGCGGCCAGGTTGGGGCCAGAGGTAGGCAATTTCCGCTCATTAGCCAAAGCGGCCCATTCTTTGATACGGATATTCACCGGGGTATCCGGCAAAAAGAAAACCGCATCGGCTTCCTCAGGAATAGCTTTGAAACCCGCTTCGACTTCCTCCGGATTGTTAGCCTCGCGCGTGATAAGCTCGACGCCCAGTTTGGCCGCCGCTTCGCTCACCGTTTTCAAGGCCGACGTAGCGCCCTGATTGGTAGGGGTGTAAACGATGTAAAGCTTTTTGATCGTAGGTACTACTTGCAACAGCCATTCCAGACGCCGCCCTTCCTGAGTGCTGAATGTGACGCCGGTAAGGTTGCCGCCAGGTTGAGCCAGACTTTTCACAATGCCGGCCCCCACCGGATCGGTCAAGGGGATGAAGAGCACCGGGATATCCGTATCGGCCGTGGCCCGTTGCGCCGCCAGGGTCGCGGGCGTGGCGAGAGACAGAATCAAGTCAACCTTCGCTGCCACCAACTTTTCCGCCTCTGGATCAAGTTTTGCGGTGTCGGTAATCGCCCCATGATAGACGTAAGTAAGGTTTTCGCCTTCAACGTAACCCAGCGCCACCATACCTTCTTTGAAACCCGTTATGGTAGTCTCCAGATTGGGAGAGGCCGAGAGGATGCCAATGGTGTAGCCTTTCTCCTTTTTGCCACAAGCCGGCAGCAACATACTCAACACAATCAAGCCTACGAAGACGCCATACCAGGTTTTGCGCGTGAACTTGTTCATGATCTCTTTACCTCCTATGTGTGATGTGAATGATTCAATGGTTACTTTTGGTTCGTCGTCGTCGTTGTCGAACAAGTAGTTAGAGTGACTATGCAGGATGAGCATGAAAACGGGATGAGGATACATCCTTGGGCAATGTGAATGTATCCTATAAGCTATTTATCATTATAGGGGATTTATTAAATAAACGCAAATTAAACTTTCCGGGAGGGGTGTTTCAGGGAAAGGGACGCCTGGCTTCTATCCATCCAATGCGACTGAAGCCACCATGGAAGAGGGGGATATTTCTTTACTGCGTGCAGCGCAGCGAAGAAATATCCCCCTCTTTGTCAGTCTTTAGCAGCAAAGCCATCCGCAACACACGGCCCAAAATTTGGAACACCCCCTTTTCCAGGAGAAGGCAGAGTTAGACCCCGACAGATGGTAGATCATCCTCACCGTGTTGGGGATTGAGTATCGGCTGGTAGGCTATTATTGATTTTCGCCCCACAAAACAGCCAAAGGAACAGCCGGTAACGCAGCGAGATAAGACGTAATGTCAAAATTCTCGCCCGCTAACGAGATCACATGAACTTCCTCGGGCGACCCATCGCCAGCCCCCTGTTTACAAACCAATACCCCCCACTGTCCGGATGAATCCCACTCAACATGACTTGTTACGTGCGCATTACAAAGTGAGGCCGGACCAACCGGGGCATACTGAAATCCCTGCTCCGTCAGGTTTCCCAGGTACAGCCGGTTGCTACTGAGGAAAACGATCCCCTCCGATAACTCCTGGGCATCCGCCACATAAACCCCTTCAGTTTCCCCAACAATCAATGATTTCGATTCTTTTGTAAGGCGACTCACATAGACCAAATCACTGAAAACCCCATAGTACTGCGCAGATATCAGCACGCCCTGACCATCGCGGGTCCAGAAACTGTCCCCCCAACCATTTTTAGCGAGATCATGCAAGTACGTCTCATCTAATGGGGTGTCCATCGGCTCAAAGATGAAATGGCCGTTCGACTCAAAATAACCATATCGCAGAAGTAAGGCCGTACCATCAGGTGACCAACTGGGCTTTAGGATAGTGCGCAATTGGATAACATCTGGATTGTCCTCTGTTGCATAGTGATTGCTCAACAACCACTGAAACCATTGCGCCTGCATATCGAAGACCCACAGACCAGAGGGATGGCTTGGATACCCTCGAGTCATTTTCCCGGACGTATGGGCCACGGTATAGGCCAACTTTGTCCCATCCGATGACCAGGAAACATTATGGATTTTCACCGGAGCATCCGCCATTTCCTGAACATTGTGCAGCAAAACTGTTCCCTGGCCTGGCATCCATGAATACACCCGTCCATCTGTCGTGCCATAAGCAATGCGATTATCCCCAGACCACACATCCATACAATCCACCTCGCCCTCAGTGGCAATGGGTTCGGGCACACCGGCCCCTGGCAAGAGCAACCATATCATCCCACCACTCAAAAAGTAGAGCGGCTGCGACCAGTAAGCAGTCGTGGGGGGCGCTGTTGGCGTCAACGTCGCCGTCGGTGCCAACGTCGCCGTCGGCGCCAACGTCGCCGTCGGTATGACGACCGTGTTGGTAGGAGCAACGGTTGCCGTTGATTGTGGGCTGACAGTAACGGAAGGTGTTACTGAGCCACACGCCGTCATCATCCAAAGCACAGATAGTACACAGAAAAGCCGTAATAGATGTTTTATCATGTTCCCTCCTGAATATCTCTACAAATTTTATAGAAACAAACACGAATTCGGATTATAACACATCCTTTGCCCCCTATGCCCCGATCAGACAGATTACGACCTTGTAATCCCCGCAACCGCCCCCAAATCCTGATGGGGGCTACGGGAGGCGCATAGCGTGCAGGCAGAAAGCACAATGGCAGGCACGCGATTCACCGCGCGCCTGTCTATGTTTTGAAATGTAAAACGTGAGGCTTTCGCAGTGAAAGCCTCACGTTTTACGTTTTATCTTTTTAACAGAAGAACGCTTTTCACGGTTTCGGCGTCATCTCAAAGCTCACCGAGACACGCGCTTTGACCGCGAGCTGACCCGGCGCCAGGCTGCTGTCGTACTCGGCGGCGCTGCCATTGACTTCCTGGATCACGTTCTGCGTCATGCTGCTGCTGTTAGACCACCACCAACTGCTGTACCCCGACCACCAATCGTTTGCCAGTTCCTGGATATTGCGCGGCTCGCCCAACGCTTGCCCCAACTCCCCGGTCATCGCGGCGGCTTTTTCCTGGGCGGCCCGCAGCGCCAGGGCGCGCGCCTCATCGCGGTAGCGGCGCAGGTCGGTGGTGCGGAATTCGATGCTCTGCACGTAATTCACGCCGGACTCCAGAGTCGCGCCCAGCAGCCCCTCGAACTGCGCCAGATCGCGCAGGGTGATGGCGATGGTGTTTTGGACAAAATAGCCGATAAACTCACGCTGCGCGTACCCGTCGTAACGCGGCTCGATGTGGATGTAATCCGTCTGAATGTGATTCTGGGACACGCCATATTTCTGCGCCACTGCATAGACTTTCTTGACGATCTGATCGTTCTGCTGTTTGGCTTTGGACAGCGACTTGTCCGACGTTTCGACGCCCAGGCGAATGATCACCTCGTCGGGCACAATCCGCATCTCCGCTTCCCCGGTGACGGTGACCGTGCCGGGGGTGGCGACCTGCGGCGCCGCCAGGGACGCGACCGGAGATGCCGCCTGGGGCGTCCAGCCAACCGCGAGCACCACCCCTACAGCTAACAAAACCCATAGAACAGATTTCGACTGAATCATTGTTTCCTCCATTGGTTAGGTTTTCAAAGATGCACTTATTTTAGGCAAGCATTGTGACAAACCGGTGATAAGTATAGGCCCGTTTGCGGACATTAACTTCAAAAAGGGGATGAAGAGGTGCGTTTTGAAGGGGCTTCCCACATCCAAAACATCCAGAAAAGCTTTCCGAGTGGAACGGAGGGAAAAAATCAGGGGCGGCGGCGATAGAACGAAATGCCCACCGGATCGAAGTTCACATTTAAGTTATAAGGCAACACTTCTGTGCTGCCGATAAAAAAGATACCGCCGGGGCGCAACGCTTCATAGAAACGCCGGTACAACTGGTTTTTGGTCTCGGCTTCAAAATAAATCACCACATTGCGGCAAACAATCAGGTCAAAATCGCTTTCAAAAGGATCGTTCAACAGATTGTGATAACGAAACGTCACCCTACGTCGGATGAGATCAATCACAAACTGTCCCCCCCGCTCCGGTCGAAAGTAGCGCTGCAACTGAGCGGGGTCTACATGCGTTAGTTTGTCCGCAGTATAAGGACCGCCCTTTTGCGCAAAGGCTAATACGGATTGGTCAATGTCGGTCGCCAATAGATAATGTTCAGCGTAAGCGCCGGTAAGTTCAGCTAATAGAATCGCCAGTGAATACGGCTCGTGGCCCTGTGAACAGCCGGCGCTCCACACCCGCAGGCGCGCGCGAGTGCGCATCAATTCAGGCAGAATGTTCTTCCGTAAAAAGGCGAATTTCTCGGGGTCGCGAAAAAACGAGGAGACATTGATGGTCAGATAGTCGCGGAATTTTCCAAGCAACTCGGGATCTTCTTGTATGACGCGGAAAAAAGTGGGCCAGTTAGGTTGTCCAGAACGCAGCAAGTAGGTGTCCAGGCGACGCTGCATTTGCACACTTTTATAACTATCCAGGTCAATATTCAGCAGGGCGCGCACTTTGAATTTGATAAAGCGATAATCTTCTTCTATCACTTATGCACCAACTCTATCAGTTTGGCTGCAACCGCGTGTAAAGGGAGCACATAATCGGCCGCGCCAGCCTCCACCACACTGCGCGGCATTCCGTACACCACCGTCGTGGATTCATCCTCAGCGATCACACGCCCGCCGACCGCCTTGACAGACTGCGCGCCAGCAGCGCCATCGTGCCCCATCCCCGTCAGCACCACCCCGATCACCGACGCGCCATGCTGTTCAGCCGCCGATTCCATCGTCACATCCACCGCCGGGCGCACCCCATTGCGGCGCGGGCCAGAATCCAAGAGCACTTTGCGCTGGCTATCAAAGTAGAGATGATAGCCGCTGGGAGCGATAAGCGCCAGGCCATGCGCCAGGCGGTCGCCCTGCGCTGCTTCCTGCACGGTCAGCGCGCAACTCTGATTGAGGCGCTGAGCCAATGGCTCCGTGAAACCCACCGGCATGTGCTGGACCACCACAATCGCAGCCGCCAGGTCGCCGGGCAGTTCCATCAAGACTTCCCGCAAGGCGCGTGGCCCGCCCGTGGAAGCCCCTATGACCACGAGAGGATCGCCCTTATTAAACAACTGTAGTCCGACCTTGGCGGGGGGCGTCGGGGAGGTCACAGAGGGAACCAGCATCGGTGAGGAGCCTAAGCCGGCCGCCATCTTCACTTTTTCGGCCAGTTCTTCAATAATGTCATGGATTTGCAGCGATTCGGAGGGTTTGGCGACAAAATCCACGGCGCCGCGCATCAAAGCCTGGATCGTGACACGCGCGCCGCGTTTGGTCAGGGCGCTCACCATCACCACCGGGGTGGGATGCTCGGCCATGATCCGTTCCAACGCCGTTACGCCATCCATGCGCGGCATCTGGACGTCCATTGTCACCACGTCAGGCTTCAGTTGAGCGACCTTAGCCAGCGCATCAATCCCATCATGGGCCTGACCGATCACCGTGATCCCCGGATCGGCATCCAGGTATTTGGTGAGCGTGTGCCGCATAAAGGGCGAGTCATCCACAATGAGCAAGCGCACAGGAAGATGGCGCATGATTACTTCAAGGCCCTTTCCATAGAAGCCAGCAGGACCGTGTTATCCACCGGTTTGGCCAGGAAATCTTTGGCGCCCAGGCGAATCGCTTCGGTTGCCACAGCCGGCTGATCCAATGCGGTCAATACAATGACTCTGGCGCGGGGATCGATCTGGCGAATTTCCGCCAAGGCCTCCAGACCACTTTTGCGCGGCATCGTCACATCCATTAACACAATATCCGGCTTGATCAACCGAAAGGTGCTGACGGCTTCGACGCCATCGCCGGCCAGGATGGTTTCAAATCCCTGTTTGGATAACTGCCCGGCCAGGCGATTACGGATAAAGAAACTATCATCAACTATGAGTACTTTCGTCATGCGGCTCTCCCCAGCTATAGCTTAGCTACCTAGAACTTCTTCCCCCCCCCGCAAGGTCCTGACCGTAACCTTGCCGGTGGCGATATACAATTTCACGGTACGACCGGCGGCGCCGCCGGTTGCCTCGGCGCGGATACGCAAGTTATGCGCCTCCAGGACTTCATGCGCAGCGATGACATTCCGTTCCCCAATATTCAACATATCCTCAAACCCCATGGTGGTAACCATTTTGGCGCCACCACACAGATAGACCAGCAATCGGAAACGCTTGGCGCTATGTTTGAACAGACTTTCCAGCAACAACACAATGCCGCGATCAACATACTTGGTGGGACGCCCGTTCACCCGGCTTTCCGTAGTCGGCGTCGGCAGTAGGGCGTGCAATATCCCTCCCACATGCACGACTGGGTCATACAAACAGATCGCCACGCATGAACCCAGTCCATAGGCGATTAACACGTCATTCGGCGTCGCGCTGACAATCATCTCACCAATGGGCGCAGGACGCAGATTCTCAAACCGCTCTTCAGTCATGGCAATAGTGAAGTCCAATCAATCGTCGGATCGGGCAATACCCACAGCCGGATCCAGACACTCCGCGCCACATCCTGGAAAATGGTTTCAATGACCAGCAGGGAATCGCTCATAAAGGCGGCCGGCGCTGCGATGATGTTCAAAATAGCCCCCAACATATCCACCATCACGACCGGGGGCGAAGGTTGCAACATCTCGACCTCCTCCATCAGCGTGGAGACAGCATTTAAAAAGTAGGAGAGCGTTAGGTTCCCCACCTCACCCAGCGCCGAACGTTCCACCATCCCTAGTGACAGTGATGAGCCACGTGGGTTTGCCATGACCAGGTCTACCAAATTTAACGCGAAGGTCAACGGCAAAATAATGATAGCCTGTCCCCGCAGGCCGGCCTCAATCCGCAAATAGATGCCAACCATTTCCGCGTCAGGTGCGCCGGCATTGGTGCCCACTTGCGCAATCGGGATCTGCTTGATGCGTGGCATATTCGCGGTAATCGGCTGATTGATCATTTCAGAAAGACCATGGGCCACACGCCGCATGGTGTTACGCAGCAGTACCTCACTCTCTTCGCCCACCACTAAACGCTTCCAAATAGCCTCTTGACTCATAGCACCTCCCCCTGCCGACGCGCCTGGAGCGCGGCCCCGATCAAACCGGGCACATCCACAATCAAAGCCACACGTCCATCGCCTAAGATAGTACATCCAGAAATTCCGGGCACATTGCCAACCAGCGGACTCATTGATTTTATCACGATTTCTTCTTTTCCTATCAACCCATCCACCCGCAAGCCCACCCGCTGTTTACCCCACGCGACCACCACAACGGCCGGTTTTCCTTCCCCGGCCCCATCCTCATGCGCAAAGAAATCCTGCAACGGCAACAAGGGCAGGGCCTGTCCGCGCCAGTAAATCACAGACTTACCCCGGACGCGACTCACTTTCCAATCAGCCAGATACAAGGATTCGATAATGCCGGTCAGTGGGATCGCATAGACTTCAGCGCCTACGTTGACCAACATGGTTTGTAAGATCGCCAGAGTCAACGGCAAAGACAGGCGAAAAGTGGAGCCTTGACCAATTGTACTGTCCACCGTCACCGCCCCCCCCAACCGTTTGACGTTGGTGCGCACGACATCCAACCCCACCCCGCGCCCAGAGACTTCCGTCACATGGTCCGCCGTGGAAAAGTTAGGCTCAAAGATCAGGGCGGTAGCCTCATGCGCATCGAGTTTGGCGGCGGCGTCCTCAGAAAGCAGCCCCCGCTGGACCGCCGCCTGGCGCACATGCGCAGGATCAATGCCCCGGCCATCATCCTGCACGGTGATGACGACGTTGCCCTCCTCATGCGCGGCGCTCAAACGCACGGTGCCGCGCGCCGCCTTGCCCATTGCTGTGCGCACCTGCGTTGACTCTAGGCCGTGATCCACCGCATTGCGCAGCAAATGAACGAGGGGATCGCCGATCAGCTCGATCACCGCGCGATCCAGTTCAGTGGCTTCTCCCTCGATCACGAAATCCACTTCTTTATGAGCAGTGCGCGCCACATCCCGGATCAGGCGCGGGAATTTGCTGAAGAGTTGCGCGATCGGCACCATCCGCGCCTGCATAACCTCTTCCTGCAATTGATCCACCACCCGCCCCAGGTCCGAGTTTAGCTCGCTGAGCGCCGTGGTCATGGTCCCTTTCCCATACTGATTGCGCAGCATGGTTTCGACTTGCGCCAGGCGGGTGCGCCCCGTGACCAACTCGCCCACCAGGTTCATGAGCGCGTCGAGCCGTTCTACATCAATGCGCACGGTCTTCTCCCGCCCCAGGCCGGTGATCGTCGGCGGCGCGGGCGGCGCCGCCGTCAACTCTTCCGGCAGTCCCGGTTCTGTCAGCGACACAGGCTCAGCAACTTCGGACAGAACGGCGGCCTCACTCACATTCAACGTGTAGGGCTGCACGCTGAACCCGTCTATGTCAGTGATATCACGCAGTTGCGCTTCCACGGTCGGCGCATACGTGTCAGTAGCCAGAATTACCCATAGGGGCACGGTTTCCTCTTTGTTGAGCAAATCCGCTTGCGCCGGATTCTGCACAATGATTTCGCCCAGTTCCATGAGAGCCATTGAAGCCTGCAAGAGCCGCGCCAAAGGGGCAAAGGCGCCAGGTTTTGCCGCCAGATGGATTTCCCAGAGATGCCACCCTTGCTCCACATAGGCCTGCGCCCGCAACAATTGCTCCTCACTCAACGCAATGACCGACGACAAATCGCCATTCCACGCGAGTTGAGGGCCGGCGGCGGCCGTTGAAACGTCCATGGCCTCTGACAGCATCTCTTGAAGCCAGTGGATCAACGCCGGAACGTCAATGCCGCTTGGCTCGCGCGTCACCACCTCGTCTCGCAGCACGCGCAAAGTATCCACCGCGGCCAGCAGCTCATCTATGAGCGCCGCCGTCGGCCGCAGCCAGCCCTCGCGCAACGCCTCAAAAGTGTTCTCAATGGTGTGTGTCAATTCGGCCATCCGCGGATGGCCTACCGCCGCCGCGATCGCTTTTAGGGTGTGCGCCGCGCGAAAAGCTGTTTGCAAGGATTCCTGCGATTCGGCCGGCTCCCCCCCGTCCTGCTCCAGTCGCAACAGGCCAGATTCCATTGCCTCCAAATGCTCGTTGACATCTTGGAGGAAAATCTCAATCTCGTTATCTTCGATATCGAATTTTAGTATATCTCGCATCCCCACCACCTCTTACCCAGCGTCATACCTTTAGATCGGTCAACATCTCCGGCGCAGCATCCTCCGCCCACTCTGGCACGTCCGCCAACGTATAGTCCCATCCCTGAAGCGCCGCCTTTTCATCGGTTGAAAGTACTTTACGCAGGTTAAGCAAAATGATCAAACGCCGCTCTTCCGCCTGGGCCATTCCCTCCGATTCGGGCGCAGTTCGCGCCACCTTTGCAATCCCGGTGATAAAATGGGAATGGACCGTTGCCACAATCGGCGGCAGCGGCTCGATGTCTGCGTCGGACACCGTCAACACCTGCGTTACTCGATCCACCCTCATGCCCACCCTGACGCCGGCCACCGCAACCACCAGCAAGCGCGTCTCCCGCGTCGGCGGCTGAGCCGGAAAACCAAACCGCTTGCGGAGATCCAACACGGGCAATACCCTGTCATCCAGGTTGACCACGCCATGAAAAAAATCTGGGGCAAAGGGAACTCTAGCGACAGAACGCAGTTCAATGATGCGCTCCACCAACGCAATTGCCACCCCAAAAGATTCATCGGCCAGTGTGAAAATTACAAATTGACGATCCATAATCTCTCCCCTACACTCAAGCCGCAGACGGCAGTTTGAAGCGTGACACCAGAACTTGCAATTCTTGCGCCATAGCACTCAAGGCCTGCGCCGAAGCGGTCACTTCCTCGGCCTGCGCGCTCACCTCTTCGATGCTGGCGGTCACCTCTTCGGTAGACGCGCTGTTCTCTTCCGAAATGCTGGCAATGGAACCCACGGCGCCCAACACCTCCTCGGCGCTGGACGCCATCTCCTCCGTCGCCGCCGTGTTCTCTTCCACCACCGCCGACACCGCCTCCACCGCGCTCACCATCTCCTGCGCTGCCTCGCTTATCCGCTGCGCCCCACTCACGATGTCTCCCATCTGCCGGTTCACGCCCCCCACCGCCGTCAGAATCTCGTTCAGCGCCTTGCCCGCGTCCCGCGAACGCTGCACTCCCGCGTTCACCTCCACCGTCCCCGCATCCATCGCCTTCACCGCGTCCGCCACCGAACGCTGGATGCCCTTCACCAACGCCACAATCTCCTGCGACGAGCGGCCCGCGTTTTCCGCCAAGCGCCGCACTTCGTCGGCCACCACCGCGAAGCCCTTCCCGTGCGCCCCCGCCCGCGCCGCCTCAATCGCCGCGTTCAACGCCAGCAGGTTCGTCTGATCGGCGATCTTCTCAATCGTCACCACAATCGCCCCGATTTCCTCAGCCCGCAGTCCCATCTCCGTCACCTTGCTCAAGGCTTCGTCCTGCGCCGTCTTGATCGTCTGCATCCCCGCGATCGTCGCTTCGATCGTCTCCGCCCCGGTCTGCGCCGTCCGCGTCGCACTCTCCGCGCCCGCCACGCCCGTCTGCGCGTTGGCGACCACCGCCTCAATCGCCCGCGAAATCCGCACGGTCCCATCGGACGCCTGCGTC
>Ga0116144_10001741_pt1 | contig 25062 bp, 22 predicted proteins | sample AD_UKC035_MetaG_FD_89746 | JGI IMG/M metagenome (GOLD analysis project Ga0116144, IMG submission 89746) | Active sludge microbial communities of municipal wastewater-treating anaerobic digesters from USA - AD_UKC035_MetaG | ecosystem: Engineered > Bioreactor > Anaerobic > Digestate | place: USA...
TTGGCATACTTTACCTCGGAGGAAATCGGGAAAGGGGTGTTGAGGTATGATCCGGTGCCCGGTGATTACCAGGCTTGTTTACCCCTCGATGGGCTCAACAGTTGGACCGAATAATTTCTGATCGCACCCCTCAATTATTTTAATTTCCTTAATTTCTTAATTCTACATGAAAGGCTTCTCCATCATCCTTTGTTTCCTTTTATTGAGTTTGAATATATCCTCACAACAAGTCATCCCATTATACTACGGCTCTGCTCCCGGATCCGAATCCTGGACCCATCAGGAAAAAACTGATACCCTCCGGGGCCCGAATAACTACATTTTCGTCACCAACGTAGTAAATCCCAGCCTTATCGTGTACAGGCCGGAAAAACCCAACGGCATGGCCATGATCGTCTGCCCCGGGGGAGCATTCAGGGCCCTCTCCATTCAATCCGAAGGCACCGATGTGGCGCGATGGCTCAATACCAAAGGAATCACCGCTTTTGTGTTGAAATACCGCCTGGTACCGGGGCATATTGCTTCCAGGGAACAAGCCATGGAGGATATCAGGACTCAAAATTCCAGGAGGATCGATTCTCTGAATGCTCCCTACGTACCGCTTGCCGTGGCGGACGGCCGCGAGGCGGTAAAATACGTCCGGACCCATGCGGCCGAATGGGGGCTGCATCCCAACCGGATCGGAATCATGGGTTTTTCGGCAGGGGGTACGGTGGCGGCTTCCGTTGCCCTCACCCCTCAATCCTCAATCCTCACCCCTCAATCCTCACCCCTCACCCCTCAATCTATGTTCCGTCCTGATTTTGCAGCACCTATATACGCCTATTGTGGCGCCATTGAAGGAAACCAGGTACCGGCTGATGCTCCACCCCTCTTTCTCGCTTTTTCACAGGATGATTTTATATCGGATGGAAATCCGGCCTTATACCAAAAATGGAAAGCTGCCGGCAGGCCAGCTGAAATGCATGTTTATCCGGATGGCGGGCACGGGTATGGCATCCGGAAACAAGGCAAGGCCTCCGATGGCTGGGAAAACCGCCTGGCCGAATGGTTGAATTACCAGTTCCCCGTTCAGGAATTTGGTTCGTTCTGGAAAGACCTCGATTATGTTGGGGATCAAATCCCGGGGCATAAACTGGATATCCATTTGCCATATAATAAAAAAGGCCCCTTCCCGGTGATGGTTGCGATTTATGGAAGCGCCTGGTTTTCCAACAACGCCAAACAAAATGTATTTCGTGAAAACCTGGGCCGGCGATTGCTGGAAGCAGGGTATGCCGTGGTCAGCATCAACCACCGTTCGAGCCGCGACGCCCTCTTCCCCGCCCAGATCCAGGATGTCAAAGCGGCCATACGGTTTGTCCGGGCTCATGCGGGAAAATACCAACTGGACACTTCTTTTATCGGGATCACGGGCTGGTCCTCGGGCGGCCATCTTTCCGCATTGGCGGGAGTGACCGGTGATATCAGGCGGTATACCTTAGCCGGTGGGACCATGGACCTCGATGGTTCCATTGGGCCCCATACCGGTATGAGCTGCGCGGTGGATGCAGTGGTCGACTGGTTTGGCCCTGTGGATTTCCTCATCATGGATTCCTGCGGAAGTTCCTTCAGTCACAACGGCCCTTATTCGCCCGAATCTTTCCTCATGGGAAGCCCTATCCAGGAAATCAAAACTAAAGTCGCCTTTACCAACCCCGTCCATTATATCCACCCGGGCACACCGCCGTTTCTTATCTTTCATGGGGATCAGGATTTCCAGGTGCCTGCTTGTCAGAGCCAAAAATTGCATGAGCATCTTAGAATGAAAAATATCCAAAGCGAATCCATAGTCGTTCCGGGAGGAGGACATGGGCCAGGGGTGATGATCGATTATTATTACGATAAGATGATCCGGTTTCTGGATGGGGAGTTGAAAAAGGGGAAATAAAGTCAAGCGTTGGAACTCATTTCTCTGCGGTTATATTGTGCTCCCGGCGGGCTCTGCGGTTTCAAGTTTTCCGAACCACTGATTTACAGATCACTAATTACCGACTGATTCCTGACCATTGATTACTGATTACTTCTTCATCCGCACACCCCTGACCCCTGAAAGGGGACTGCCGCACAGATTAAGAAGCGAGCAACGAGATGCGAGAAGCGAGATAAACCAATATGTTAACTTGCTATTGCCTACTGACTATTGACTACTGACTATTGACTATTTCCTTAGGTTTGCAATCCATATGAAAAACAAATTAATCCTCCTCATAGCCATATATACCCTGACTTCCCTGATTCTCCAAAGCCAGGATGTATTCAAAACCCAAAGGACCGCCTGGCTCCAAAAAGCCGAAGCCCTCAAACCCAAACTGGCCCAGGTCAAAGTCAAACCCGTTCATGCGATCACCACGAGGCCTGACCGGGGTGCCTTCCAGGGATGGAGGGTGGACCGGAAATGGTCTACCGACAGTTTGTTTACGAAGTCGTTTAAAAACCAGACCGGACTGATCCTTGATTTCGGACAACACCTCACCGGGTATTTCACCATGAAACTCGAGGAGATCCGCGGAGTGGCGGACGCCCCCACCCGGATCAAACTTACATTCGGAGAAGTCCCCTCGGAAGTCAGTGTCCCTTTTGAACCTTATAATGGCGATCTGAGCAGGGCCTGGCTCCAGGACGAGATCGTTACCGTCTCCGAAATGCCTTCGGAGTTCACCTTAACCAGGCGGGTTTCCTTCCGATATGTAAAACTGGAATTGCTGGGCGCTTCCCGGTTTTTTGATTTTAAGATCGCCGATGCCTGGTGTATGGCCGGCACCTCCGCGGCGGCCGTTCCTCCTCCGCTGAAACCCACCACCTATGAAGCCATAGCCAAAATCGATTCGATCGCCCGCAATACCCTGAAGGAATGTATGCAGACGGTATTTGAAGACGGGCCCAAACGGGACCGCCGGCTCTGGATCGGCGACCTCTACCTGCAGTCCATCACCAACAATCATACCTTTAAAAACCACAACCTGACCAAACGGTGTCTCTATCTGCTTGCCGGACTGAGTACGGAAGAGGGTTACCTCCCTTCCAACGTCTTTGAAAGGCCCGGACCCCATTCCCAGAAAGGAGCGCCTTTTTTATTTGAATATTCCCTGCTTTACAATGCCACCCTGCTCGAATACCTCAAAGCCACCAACGACCGGACTACAGCCCTCGACCTCTGGCCGGTTGCCAAAAAACAACTCGATAACCCTAAAAAATTTATGCTCGACAACGGGCTCTTCAACGACACGGCCGCGGCTGCCAACCGTTGGTGGCTCTTCATCGACTGGAAAGAAGGCCTGGACAAACAAGCCCCGATCCAGGGCCTGATCATTTTCGCCTTGAATCAAACCGTCGAACTTGCCAAAATGCTGGGCAAACAAAACGAAGTCGCGGAAATCCCCGCCCTGGTTGAAAAAATGAAGAAAGCCTGCATGGACCATCTTTATGATAAGGACCTGGGGCTCTTTGTCAGCGGCCCCGGCAAGCAGGTTTCATTTGCCTCTCAGGCCTGGATGGTATTGGCCGGGGTAACGGACACCGCGGAAAGTCAGAAGATTCTTACCTATGTCAAAGAACACCCGACTGCTGTCAAACCCGGCGGGCCTTACCTCATGCACTATTATGTCGAAGCGCTCATGCGCTCAGGCCTGACCAGCGCCGCCCGCCAGCAGATCCTGTCCTACTGGGGCAATATGGTGATCAAAGGGGCCGACACCTTCTGGGAAGTATATGATCCCGAAAACGATTATGCGTCGCCCTATAAATTTTACCCGGTCAACAGTTATTGCCATGCCTGGAGCTGCACGCCGGCTTATTTTATAAGGAAATATCCCGAAGTGTTTCAACAGTAAGAGCACACAGGGCGAAAAAAGACACGGAGGCTTTTGGTATTGGGGCACTTCATGCGGACGGGGACATCATTTTAGTTCAAAGGATCTGGGCTAAAGCCCCTGGTTCGATAGGAACTCATAAACCCCAGCCTGAAGGCCGGGGTTTGTATGCAGCGGTTGAAAGCGCACGGAGTAGAGGAGGACACGGAGGCTTTTGGTATTGGGCACTTCATGTAACCGGAGAGATCATTTTAGTTTCAACGATCTGGGCTAAAGCCCCTGGTTCGATAGGAACTCATAAACCCCAGCCTGAAGGCCGGGGTTTGAATGCAGCGGTTGAAAGCGCACGGAGCAGAGGAGGACACGGAGGCTTTAGGTATTGGGCACTTTATGCGGACGGGAGATCATTTTAGTTCAAAGGATCTGGGCTAAAGCCCCTGGTTCGATAGGAACTTATAAACCCCAGCCTGAAGGCCGGGGTTTGAATGCAGCGGTTGAAAGCGCACGGAGCAGAGGAGGACACGGAGGCTTTAGGTATTGGGCACTTCATGCGGACGGGGAGATCATTTTAGTTCAAAGGATCTGGGCTAAAGCCCCTGGTTCGATAGGAACTCATAAACCCCAGCCTGAAGGCCGGGGTTTGTATGCCCTATCCATAACTGAAGAAGTATCGCCTATGCCAGGCTTCAGGTAGAGGCGCGACTCGGTGAAAAATTGTCAAACCTCAGGCTTCAGCCTGGGGTTCAGCGCAAAAGAGGATAATAGGGCTTTAGCCCCGGATAATATGACCTAAAGGGATGACTACCAGTCAACCTTAACTTCGACACCCGGTCTTTCTTCTTTTATTAGATTTGCAAACATGAAATTTCTAAGCATCGAAGATATCTCCAAAGCAAATGAACGAGTCGCCTCCCTGGTCCATAAGACACCCATCTTTACTTCGTCCTTATTAAACCAATGGATGGGCCATGAACTATACTTCAAAGCCGAGTGTATGCAAAAAATCGGAGCCTTCAAAGCCCGGGGAGCATGCAATACGGTAGCCTGGCTCCTGGAAAATAATGAGAAACCCAAACACATCGTTGCCAACAGTTCCGGCAATCATGCCCAGGCCGTGGCCTGGGCCGCAAGCCGGTTTGGTATCCCTTCGACCATTTTTATGCCCGCCTATTCCTCAAAGGTCAAAATCCAGGCAACCAAATCTTATGGCGCTGAGGTGATTTTGTGTGAGACCCGGGCGGTGGTGGATGAAAAAGTTAAGCTGGCTTCAGAGGAAGAAGGGACCTGCTGGATCCCTCCCTTTAACCACGACCAGGTCATCGCCGGCCAGGGCACGGCCGCTTATGAAGCGATAGAAGAAGTGGGGGAAGTCGATGGCGTTTTTGCGCCTTGTGGAGGAGGCGGCTTGCTTTCGGGCACCTGGGTGGCTTCCCGCGGACTGGCCCCGAAGGCCAGCGTCATCGGGGCAGAACCCTTGAATGCCAACGATGCGGCCCAATCCCTGCGCATGAATTCCATCCAGAAATTGCAATCCGTACCCGATACCCTGGCGGACGGGGCCATGACCATAGCCGTTGGGGATCTCACCTTTGAATATCTGAAGCAGCTGGACGATTTTTATGAAATTGAAGAATCCCGGATCCGGTACTGGACCCAGTGGCTGACCCATTTATTAAAAGTCCGCGTGGAACCTACCAGCGCCATGGCCATGGAAGCCGCTTTCCGATGGTTGTCCAAACAAACTTCAAAAAAAAGGGCTTTGGTAATCCTGTCGGGTGGAAATATTGACCAGGAAACATCCTTAAAAATATGGAAGGACAATTGCCTGGATGAGGTGCCGCGTTTATAAGGATCCGCCGGAGTAACTGCATTTTGTCATACCCCTGAAATTGCTAATCACGGCAGTTCCGTTTAAGATCCATACCTTTAACACCTATAACATTCCGTCCAGGCAATGTTCAGTCCCCTGCAATTATCCATTCGTTTCCAGTACCTCGTCAGTATTCTCCTCATTTTCCTGGTATCCGGGGTCAGTTATTATCTAACCGATTATACCGGGTACCGGGTGGTTGCCCTGGTCCTTTTGATGACCGTTTCTGTTCTGGCCATGCTTTTCCGGATCTTACCGGTTCTGCTCGCGGCCCTGTTGAGCGCCCTCATCTGGAATTATTTTTTTATACCGCCCCGGTTTACCTTTCACATCGATCACACCGAAGACGCCCTGATGTTTTTACTGTATTTTCTCATCGCCCTGATCAATGCGGTATTGACCATCAAGATCAGGCAAGCGGAAAGCCGGGCCAGGGACAAGGAAGAAAAAGAAACAACCATCAGGCTCTACAATACCCTGCTCAATTCCCTCTCCCACGAACTGCGCACCCCCATCGCCACCATCCTCGGCTCAGTGGATACCCTGAAAGAAAACCGTGATAAACTTTCCGAAAAAAACCAGGCCGAATTGCTTACGGAAATCGACACAGCCGGCATTCGCCTGAACCGCCAGGTGGAAAACCTCCTCAACATGAGCCGCCTGGAAACCGGCCTGCTCAAGCCCAAGCCCGAATGGTGCGATCTGAATGAACTGGTTCACCGGGTCATCCGGAAATATGAAAACCCAGAAACCTGCACCCTCCGCTTCGAACCCGACGAGATGCTCCCATTGCTTAAAATAGATGGAGGCCTGCTGGAGACCGTGCTCGACAATTTGGTGCAGAATGCCATACAATACCATCCCGGCCACGCCCTCGTAGACCTTTCCGTCCGGTATGAGTCCAACACCTGTCTGATCACGGTTTCGGACCATGGCGCGGGATTCCCGGAGGAAGAAATCCCAAGGGTTTTCGACAAATTCTACCGCTTGCCGGACAGCAAAACGGGAGGCAGCGGCTTGGGTCTATCCATTGTCAAGGGTTTTGTTGAAGCGCTGTCCGGAAAAGTAAGCCTGGAAAATAACAAGGAAGGGGGTGCAAAATTCAGCTTATCCATACCCGCCGAAGCCTCATACCTGAAGAACCTGAAAAATGAATAAGGAGGAAATACTGATCATTGAGGACGAAGCCCAGATCCGCAAACTGCTGGAGATCCTCCTGGAAAGCAACGATTATAAAGTCTGGCAGGCCCTATCCGGAAAGGAGGGCATTGTCCTCGCAGCCAATCATCCCCCGGACCTGATCCTCCTTGATATTGGTTTGCCCGACCGGAGCGGCCATGAAATTCTAAAAGAGCTGCGAACCTGGTACAACCGGCCCATTCTGATGCTTTCGGTCCAGGACAAGGAAGAAGACATAGTTTCCGCGCTCGACCACGGTGCGACCGATTACATCACCAAGCCTTTCCGGGCGGCGGAATTATTGGCCCGTATCCGCTCGGCCCTCAGAAGAAGCCAGCCCGGTCCGGCAACGGCATGCATCACCTGCGACGACTTGCAAATAGACCTTGCCGCAAGGACCGTCAAAAAAAACAATGAACCGGTGCGGCTCACGTCCACCGAATTTAACCTGCTCGCCTTATTTGTCAAAAACGAAGGGCGGGTATTGACCCATCATTATCTCCTCAAGGAAATCTGGGGCCCCGGGTTTCAGACGGAAACTCAATACCTCAGGGTTTTCGTGGGAAGCCTTCGTAAAAAAATCGAGGACAATCCCAATCAGCCCAGGCACCTGATCACCGAGAGCCGGGTGGGCTACCGGTTTATTTGAGTCCCCTGGTTTGATCCGGCGATTTCCATGGATGGGGTCAGCGTCTGAGCTTTCTGTTTGTCTTTATAATTTCTTTATATCCGCCCGGTACAGTTTTACTTTTTACCCTTATCCGCCGGCCCACCTTTGCACCTTATTGATTTAAGATGGAAAAGCCAAAAAACGGGAGTTATCACAAAGTGACCGCGGCCACCCTTTTGGTCGCCCTGGGCATTATCTACGGAGATATCGGGACCAGTCCACTTTATGTTTTAAAAGCCATTGCCGGTGACCGGCCGGTTTCGGAAACCCTGATTTACGGAGGCATCTCCTGCGTTTTCTGGACCATTAGTTTCCTGACGACCTTTAAATACATCTACCTCACTTTAAAAGCCGACAACCATGGCGAAGGGGGGATCTTTTCTCTTTACGCCCTGGTCCGCAGATATGGCAAATACCTGGCCATTCCCACCATTCTAGGGGCAACGACCCTTTTGGCCGATGGGATCATCACCCCTCCCATTTCCGTGGCATCCGCGGTCGAAGGCCTGACCGGGCTCAAAGGGCTTGAAAACCTGCCTACCGTCCCGATCGTGATTGTCATTTTATCGGCCCTGTTTTTCTTCCAAAGGTTTGGCACGCATAAAGTCGGTTCCACCTTTGGGCCGGCCATGCTGGTATGGTTTACCATGCTTTCTACCCTCGGGATGATCCAGATATTCCGGCATCCCGGCATCCTGAAGTCCCTGAGTCCGGTATATGCCTTCCGGTTCCTGACTGAATATCCGCATGGTTTCTGGCTCCTCGGCGCCGTCTTCCTGGCCACGACCGGGGCGGAAGCTTTATATTCGGACCTGGGGCATTGCGGGAGGAAAAACATCCGCATCACCTGGGTGTTTGTCAAAACCTGCCTGATGATCAACTATATGGGCCAGGCCGCGTGGATCATGAACTTGGGGGAAGGACAATTCCTCGACGGCAGGAATCCCTTTTTCGAAATCATGCCCGAGTGGTTTTTGATTCCCGGCATCGTCATCGCCACCCTGGCGGCCATCATTGCTTCCCAGGCGATGATCAGCGGCAGTTATACCTTGATCAGCGAGGCCATGAACCTGAATTTCTGGCCCAGGATCGCGGTCAGGCAACCGACTGAACTCAAGGGACAGATTTATATCCCGAGCGTCAATGGCATTCTTTGGATGGGGTGCATCCTGATGATCCTTTATTTCCGCTCCTCTACCCATATGGAGGCTGCATACGGGTTTTCCATATCCATCACCATGCTCATGACCACCTTCCTGATGATCCACTTTCTGCGGTATAAGCTGAAGTGGAATAAATGGTTTGTCTTCGCGGTCTTCCTGTTGTTTGCCGCTATCGAATCTTCCTTTTTCATCGCCAATGCGGCCAAAATAAAAGAACGCTGGATGTTTCTCTTCTTCGAACTTTTTATATTCCTGGTCATGTATATATGGTATTACGCCCGGAAGGTCAACAACCGCTTTACCCGTTTCGTGGAACTAGGCCAGCACGTCCCCGCCATCCGCGAGCTCAGCCGGGATGAAGACATCCCACTATTTTCAACCCATCTGGTATACCTGACCAAGGCCAACAACCGGCATGAGATCGAAGAAAAAATCATAAAATCCATCTTTGCACGCAAACCCAAACGGGCGGACGTCTATTGGTTTGTTCATATTCACCGGACCGAAGAGCCTTATACCCTTACCTACAGCGTAACCGAACTTGTGGATGACCAGGTGATCAAAATAAATGTAAACGTGGGCTTTCGCATTCAACCCCGTACCGAACTCTATTTTAAAAAAATCATCCAGGACCTGGTGGCCAACCAGGAACTGAATCTCCACCAGAGGCCGGACGGATCCAACAAGTACAACCACGAACCCTCCTTTAAATTTGTGGTCATCGAAAAATACCTCTCGGTTGAAAACGAATTTTCGTTCCGCGAAGGCTTGCTCCTGAAGACCTATTTTCTTTTAAAGCGGGTTAGTTTAAGTGACGAAAAAGCCTTTGGCCTGGATAAAAGCGATGTGCTGGTCGAACAGGTTCCTTTGATTTATCAGCCGGCCACGAGGTTTGAACTGAAGAGAGAGCCCGCCAAACCGATCCAAGCCTGATCCCCCGGCGGCCCATAAATTAATTAAGCCATTTAAATTTCTTAAACGGTATTCCCTTTACATAATTTTTCACAAGCATATCATTCGGTCCGCTTTAAAACCCTGAATGAACAAGTAATAAATGGCCTTTCCGTGAAATTTCCGGGTTTCATTTCGCTTGGATAAAATACAAAGAACGCAAGCCGTCATAAAACCAAGGATTGCCAAGGCACGCGGTTATTCAATGGGAGAAATTTCAGTCTCACATAAACCAGGGTCCTAAGCTTTCAACACTTCTCCAGGATCTTTTTAGCCAACTTTATCGCCAATTCCTGGTTGTCTTCCACATTCCCACTGATCTCCACGAATACCTTAAACCGGACCCGGCCGACGAGGATGACCAGGGAATGGTCCATATGGTCCCAGGCTGCCGCATCGCCGAGACCCTCTACGTTCGTGAACAAAATCTGCTCAGACAAGGCAGCAGTCAGCGTGGTACCCGCCCCTTTCTGGGAACTGGTCAATCCTTTCTCCTCCATTTTCGTTTTCATCCTGTGCTGCAATTCTGATTTTTCTTCTGCCGTCGGCGTCCGGTGTGCATTCCGGAAATAGGTCAAGGGATCTTTAACCCGGTCTCCGTAAACGGTTAAGTGTCCGACCCCTATTTTATTGGGTCTTGGTGAGCGAACTTCCCGGGAGCCTACGAATGAAATCGAAAACCTGTCGCTTTTCCATTGATAAACGCTGGATCGATAAGCGATTGGCACGTTCCGCGAATAATTGATTGCCGCTTCGGCCGGCAGGCCGGGAAAGATGGAAACAATATCTTCCCGGGTCAGCCATTCATCCAGCCGGTCAGCGTATTTTTCAAAACAGGAGGGAGGGGCAGTAGGCTTAAAACAGGAAGAAGCGTCATGGGAACCGGGTATAGCAGGTTTACCCAGCAGCATGCACCAGCCGATAAAAGAAATCAGAATCATGATTATCCGTATTCAGTCCGACAGCCGGAAGATGGTCCGGTCCGGGCTGCCTTTTTTACTCAGCAGGGAATATCCTGTTTTTTCTGTTCGGCCTGGGCATAGACCGGTCTCCATTGCTCTTTGGTGGACTCATCCAGGCAATTGATCCACAATGTAAACTTATCCAGATATTCTAAATAGGCTTTCTTGTATGCCATGCAATTCTCAGCAGAGTCATCCTGCGCATGGGCAATTTGCGCACTGATAGAAAGGTTCTGGGCATCCAGCATTGCCTGCTCCTTTTGAGAAAGTTCAGAAGCGCTGCAATTTGAATCGTCTGTACTTTGGCTGCAGGAACTGATTGTAATAAAAAGCAAGCCACTGAATATCAGTTGTGGAAATCTCATGTTTAAAAAATTTAGGTTTATAAATAAATTAAATAAACTGCATGTTCTTTCGCCGATATCGTATTTCAAACATACCCCTTTTACCGGTATCATGCCATCAGATCCACTTGTTTAACATATTTCACTAATTTAGTAGAACCATGTTACCCAGAGAAAGAGTTTGGAATACATCCATCATGAAAACCGTATGCATCATTTTTTTTCATTTGTTTTTGACCTGGTCTGTCCTTGGCCAGATGGTTCTGCCCTTGTACCCCGGAAACATACCCAATAACAAGGAAGTCTCCGGGATCAGCGATACCGCGAATACCTTTATGGTTGATCATACCGTGAAGCGGTTCATCACCCGGATCACCAAACCGGAGTTGACTCTTTACCTTCCGGATAAAAAGAAAAACAGCGGTTATGCGGTCCTCATCTGCCCCGGCGGCGGGTATCATGGGCTGGCCATTGACCATGAAGGTCATGACATGGCAAAAACACTGGTGGAAGCAGGAATCGCAGGGATCGTGCTGAAATACCGATGTCCCAAACCTGAATATGTGGTAAATAAAGAGATCGTTCCGCTCCAGGATGCCCAGCAGGCGATGCTCTTGCTAAGGACCCGCGCGAAAGAATGGGGCATCCGGGAAAACAGGATCGGCATCCTGGGTTCTTCGGCGGGCGGCCACCTGGCTTCCACGGCGGGGACCCATTTCCTGGACCAAAAGATTGAAAACCTAAAAGGGTTGAGTCTGAGGCCCGATTTTATGATCCTCAACTATCCCGTGATCAGTTTTGCCGACAGCGTCACCCACCGCGGATCCCGGAATAATTTGGTGGGCACCCCGCCTTACGATTCCTTTGATCCTGAAAAAATCGCCTACTACTCCAACGAACTCCAGGTCAATCCCACTACTCCGAGAACCTTCATCAGTCACGCGGAAGACGACAAAACGGTCCCCATAGCCAATACCCGGCTTTTTATCTCAGCCCTTGAAAAAAACCACATTCCCGTGACCGCTGTCATTTATGAAAAAGGGGGTCATGGATTTGGAATGATTAATCCGACGAGCGATAGAGACTGGATGAAGGAATGCATTCAGTGGATTAAAAAGGGCGGTAAAGAGAAAAATAAAAAATATTGCAGTATGTAATCCCTGATTTAGCGACCGGAATGAAAAGTATTATAGATTACATCCCTATCGTCACCACATTCTTCTCCATTTATTTTACTGTGGTTATTTACAGGCATTACCAACTGCGGAGAACACCTTACCTGCTGTGGTGGACCATTGGCGTACTCACTTTTGGTCTCGGCACGCTGGCCGAAAGCATCCATGCCCTTGCAGGCTGGAATGAGATAAACTTAAAATATTGGTATATCATTGGGGCTCTGTTGGGTGGTTTTCCACTTGCGCAAGGCACCGTTTATTTGCTCATGCCCCGCTGGTTTGCCAGGATCAGTTGTTATTTCTTCGTGACGCTTATCCTGGTTGCTTCGGTCTGCGTCATGCTCAGCCCAATTACTATACCGGAGGATTTTAACGGCAAACTGACCGGGGCGGTTTTTTCCTGGAAATGGGTCAGATCCTTTTCTCCCTTCATCAATATGTATGCCTTTTTCTTCCTCGTAGGCGGAGCCTTATACTCTGCTTTTAAATATTTCACTTCCGGCGAACGCAAAGCTCTTTTCAAAGGCAATATCCTCATCGCCCTTGGAGGGCTTCTTCCGGGAATAGGCGGCACCTTCACCCGGATGGGTTACGTGGAAGTCTTGTTCGTCACTGAGCTGATCGGCTTGTATTTAATTTACCTGGGCTACCGAACGATAAAAAAAGAAAAACAACTCCTGCAAAACAGCGCCACGGACAAGGGATTGTTTCTTGGGTCCTAGCCTTGAAGCGGTCAGGACTCAAAAAAATCAATAAAGATTTGTATCCATTTTAGGTGAACCGATTGCGAACCTCCGAAATGCATACCCCTAAAGCATCCTTTTCAATGATTGACTTATGGCATACGATCAAAAACTTGCTCACCGGATCCGCCACCGGCTGTCCGGCCTTCCCAATGTCGAAGAGAAAGAAATGATGGGCGGTCTTACTTTTATGGTTAACGGCAAGATGTGTGCAGGAATCATCAAGGATGCACTGATGTGCCGGATCGACCCGGAATTCCATGACCTGGCCCTTGAAAAACAGGGTTGCCGGACCATGGATTTTACCCATCGTCCCATGCGCGGTTATGTCCTGGTGGATGAATCCGGCATGCACTCCGATAAGGACTTTGATTACTGGATAAACCTTGCGCTTGAATTCAATAAAAAAGCAAAAGCCTCCCGTAAAAAGAAAAAATAGAGAAAAACCAGCCATTCGGGAGCGGGAGGGAGTAAATAGAAAGGAGAATTCCGATCTTTGGAAGAAACCGGATTAATTATGAATAATGAGCGGACCCCGCATATCCTCAATACTTCAGCTACCTTGTTGGGGCTTTGTTTTATTGTGCTCACCTCCCGGAATGTATTGCCTGAGGCGGAAATTACGGTAATCGATTACCTTACCGGCCTGGCGATCCTGGGTTTTATGGCCGCCTGTTTGCTTTCCTATATGTCCATGCGCAAAGGGGAAAAATCAAAATGGCCCCTGGAAACCGCAGCGGATTCTGTCTTTATTGCAGGTTTGTTTTTTCTGTTTGCCGCCACTTTATTGATCGTTTTGAATATTATTTGAAAAGGAGTCCGCACTCCGTATTTACCTTTTTGCCTGATTAACTGATACCTGATTACTGATTACAGAGTCTCTGGAATATCCCTTCCTCCCTTTGTTCCCTTTCTCCCTTTCTCCTTTGTTCCTACTCCAAATACCCAAACTTCCCCTTTCTGAAATCATCAAAAGCCTGAGCGATCTCCTCCCTCGTATTCATCACAAAAGGGCCGTGGGCCGCAATGGGTTCTTCAAGAGGTTGGCCGCTCAGGACCAGGACCACAGATGGTTCCAATGCCTGGATGCTGAAGGAATCCCCATCCGTCCCAAAAAGCACAAAATGATTGGCGGGCACTTCTTCTTTTTCATTGACTTGCACCTTTCCCTCAATCACCAGTAGGGCCGTGGCAAACCAGGCGGGAAAACTGAAATCGGCTTCGGCGCCCTGATTCAGACGGGCATTCATCAGGTGCACGGGTGAGAAGGTGGTTGCCGGGCCCTGGGTTTCCTCATATTTTCCGGCAATCACCTCGACCATGCCCTGCCCTTCGGACAGGATGTGTTTGCCCAATTGATGGTGGCTCAATGCCTGGTACTTCGGAGGCGACATTTTAAATTCAGCCGGGAGGTTGACCCAGAGCTGCACCATCTGGAAGTCTCCCCCGGACCTGCTGAATTCCTCTTCATGATATTCCTTATGAAGGATCCCGGAAGCGGCGGTCATCCATTGCACATCGCCTTCCCGGATCACCCCGCTGTTGCCGGCACTGTCATGATGGGCCACCCTTCCTTTGTAAGCGATGGTCACCGTTTCAAAGCCCCGGTGCGGATGGACGCTGACCCCCCTCGGTTTATCTGAAGGGGGGAAATAATGCGGCGATCCATAGTCCAGCATAATGAAGGGATCCATGCGTTCCATATCCAGCCGGTAACCGCTGGGTATAAAATTATGTACGCGGAAACCATCGCCTACATAATGGGGTTCCCGCGGAGGGACCACGATTTCGATTGATCTTTCAGCCATATCTGAGGGATTGAATTATTCAAAACAAAGGTAGACAGGAAATGTTCAGCAAAAAGTGAGCTAAAGTGAAGGGTTGACTTTAGTGAAGGGTTGACTGTTAGTCAAACCTTCACTATTTCACTATATTACCATCGTTTTGAAAACTTCCGTCGCCATTATCGGGGCAGGTCCCGCCGGCCTTAGCCTCGCCTTACTGCTTCATCAGGCCGGTATCCCTTGCCTCATTCTGGAAAGACATTCCCGGGCCTATGTGGAGTCCCGCGTAAGGGCGGGATTGCTGGAGCAGAATACGGTGGACCTTTTCACGGAACTGGGCGTCGCCGGCCGGCTTCGCCGGGAAGGCCTCGAACACTTTGGCGTAATCCTCAGTTTTGAAGGGGAGAGGCTGCGCATCCCTTTCGATGAATTGACGGGAGGGCGCCACATCACTATTTATGGTCAGCAGGAGGTGGTCAAAGACCTGGTCGCTGCCTGCCTGGAAAGACAGATTGAAATCCGCTTTGAAGCCAAAGCCTGGGAACTCCACCGGATAGAAACCGAGGCTCCCTATATCCAGTATATTCAAGACGGGACCCGGAAATCGCTGGCCTGTGATTTTATAGCCGCATGCGACGGATTCCACGGCATCGGAAGAAAGTTTTTACCGCCCGGCTCTTATATTGACTATCAGACGTCCTATCCTTTCAGCTGGCTCGGCATCCTGGCGGAAACCGCACCATCCAGCGAGGAATTGATCTATACCTTTCATGAAGAAGGCTTTGCCTTGCACAGCCTGCGCAGCGATGCCATCAGCCGTTTTTACCTCCAGGTGGACAATACGGAAAAACTGGAGGACTGGGACGACTCCCGGATCTGGGAATCTCTCGAAAAAAGGTTGTTCACCCCGGGCTTCAAGCTCCAGACCGGCCGGATCCTTGAAAAATCCATCACCCCCGTGCGCAGTTATATGACCGGGACCATGCAATCCGGAAGGCTGTTCCTGGCGGGAGATGCCGCTCATATTGTACCTCCCACAGGCGGAAAGGGGCTCAACCTTGCCGTGGCCGATATCCGCTGGCTTGCGAAAGCTATGATCGCTTTCTATAAATCGGGAGATGAACAAAAGCTCCGCTCCTACAGCCAGGACTGCCTTCGCCGGATCTGGAGGGTCCAGGATTTCAGTCATTTTATGACCCAATTGTTCCACCGGATTGGAGAACGTGAAAGCCTCGAATACCGGCTGCAGCGGTCCAAATTTGATTATCTTAAGATTTCCAGGGCCTATCAGACTTCCCTGGCGGAAAACTACGTTGGTTTAAAAGAAATCTGACCATGCCTTTTTGCGTCTGCCGGGGACACCTCATCCATTATAAATACCTGGACCAGGGGAAAAATCAAACCCTGGTCTTTATTCATTCCCTGGGAACCGATTTCAGGATTTGGGATATAGTAGCGGGGAATTTATTCCCCGTAGCCAATATCCTCCTATTCGACCTCCGTGGTCATGGACTCTCCGGCCTCACTCCCTCCCCCCGTGGACTGGAAGACTTCACGGAAGACTTGCTGGGGCTGTTAGAATATCTTGGGATCCGTCAACAAATCATCCCGGTCGGCTTATCCGTGGGAGGGATCATCGCGCAACTGCTCATCCATCGCATCCCGGATCAGATCCCGAAGGTGGTACTCTGCGACACCCGATACAAAATCGGCAACGCCCAAAATTGGAACGACCGGATCGCCCAGGTCAGGCGCGCAGGGATCGAAAGCATATCGGAAGGAGTGGTCAGCCGCTGGTTTTCAAAGGATTTCCATGCCCGCTTTCCGGAAACGGTTTTGGGCTATAAATACATGCTGGAGCGCACGCCGGTGGATGGATATATCCAGACCTGTGAAGGCCTTCGTGATGCGGACACGGGGGACATTGCCCGGAAGATCGCGGTCCCTGCACTATGCCTTGTAGGCGCCGAAGACCTTTCGACTACCCCGGAAGAAGTGAAAAATCTGGCCGACCTTATCCCGGGATCGGTATACCTTGTACTGGAAAATTCAGGCCACCTGCCCTGCATCGATAATGCAGCGAAACTGAGCAGGCTGATCACAGATTTTATTCAAGAATCATGAAAGATCATCTATACGAACAAGGCATGCACACCCGGCGCTCGGTACTCGGGGATGACTATGTGGACCATGCCGAATCGGTCAAAACGGAATTCGACTCGGATTTCCAGGATTTTATCACCCGGAATGTCTGGGGCTCCGTCTGGAGCAGGCCGGGACTTACCAAAAGGGAACGGAGCCTGGTGACCATTGCCCTGCTGACCGCATTGGGCCACTTTGAAGAACTCACTTTTCACCTTCGGGCGAGCCGGAATACAGGGGCCTCCCTTGAGGAGGTGAAGGAAGTCCTCCTTCATACTGCGGTGTACGCCGGGGTGCCGGCAGCCAACCATGCCTTTAAGATTGCCAAAAAGGTATTTGAAAACGAGACCGGATCCTCTTCTTAAATGATTGATTTTAATCAAGCCTGACCATGAGCCATTCTTCAGGACGCGACTGGACGGTACATCCGCCTTTTTTATACCCGGACTATAAATCCACCGTTTACCGCGCCCCTTCCAAACCCTTGATCCCGTTAAAACACCGCCTGGGTGAATTGTCCGGTCCGGTTTACGGCGAAGAAGTGGTGCGCCTTCACGACAACGACCTCACCAAAAATGCCGCCGTCAACGGAGAACCCCTTGGACAACGAATCATTGTGGCCGGGAGGGTCACCGATGAACTGGGCCGGCCGATACCTCTTACCCTCATTGAGATCTGGCAGGCCAATGCCGCGGGCCGCTACCTGCATAAAACGGACCAGCACCCGGCACCGCTCGATCCTAATTTTTTTGGAGGCGGACGATGCCTTACCGACGAGGAGGGTTATTATAAATTTTATACCATCAAACCCGGCGCTTATCCCTGGGGCAATCACGCCAACGCCTGGAGGCCCAATCATATCCATTTTTCCCTGTTCGGCCGGAACATCAGCAACCGCCTGGTCACCCAGATGTATTTTCCGGGTGATCCGCTGCTGGATTTTGATCCCGTCTTTAAAAGCGTACCGGAAGCAGCCCGGCATCTGTTGATCTCCCGTTTCAACATGGATTTTACGGAAGAAGCTTTTGCCCTGGGATATGAATTTAATATCGTACTCAGGGCCACTCCCTTCGAATAAGTAATAGGATTTATAGGATTTATAGGATTTATAGGATTATTAGGATTATTAGGATTATTAGGATTATTAGGATTGAAAATCACCATGCCTCGCTTACCGCAAACCCCTTCCCAAACCGTGGGCCCTTATTTTGCCTATGGCCTCACCTCCCAACAATACGGCTATCCCTTCCCCAGCCTCAACGACGGCATGATGATCGACGATAGCATAGAAGGGGAAAGGATCACGATCCGGGGTCGGGTCTTTGATGGGCTGGAGGAAAGCATCCCGGATGCCATGATCGAACTCTGGCAAGCCGATGCCCGGGGCCAATACCTCCAGACCGGACTGGGCAGGCAACTGCTGTTTGGCAGGCAGGGTACGGGCAGCCTCGAAAGCCGGGAGTTTGTATTTCAGACCATCAAACCCGGAAGTTCCGCCGGACAGGCTCCGGTCATCCACGTCTCCGTATTCATGCGCGGACAACTGAGCCATTCATACACCCGCATTTATTTTGCAGAGGAAGTCGCGCTCAATTCGAGGGACGAAGTCCTCCTTTCCGTACCGCCCGAAAGACGGTCCACTTTATTGGTGGGCCGGTCTGTCATACACGGGATGCCGGTTTATCATTTTGACATACATATGCAGGGGGAGAAAGAGACGGTCTTTTTCGATGTCTGATGGGGTTATTTCGCACGGAGTACACAGGTTTAGTTCGCACGGAGCACACTGAGTTGTAAGGAAGGTTTTGAGGATTGTTCGGACGAAGCTTACCATTGTTTGGACGAAGCTTTGGCCCATTGTTGGGACGAAGCTTGGCTTCGGCCTGGTACTAATGTTGGGACGAAGCTTGGCTCATTGTTCGGACGAAGCTTGGCTTCGGCCTGGTAAACCAAAACCCTCAACACTTAACTCTGCACCCTTTCGGCATTTTTAATAATCACCCGCAGCCGTTCGCCCCCCTTACCCTAAATTTGATCCCCGACATGAAAACCGTCCCCATCCTCTCCCTTGAATCCGCCGTCTCCCTCGTCAAATCCGGGGACCGGCTCCTGGTGGGTGGCTTCGGCATGACCGGCAATCCCGTGCATTTGTTGCACGCCCTTGCCGAAACCCGGGTGAAAGACCTGACCTACATCGCCAACAACACTGGCGAACCGGGCCTGGGCGGCGGCCGCCTCTTGCGAAATGGCCAGATCAAAAAAATCATCGGCTCCTTTTTTACCAGCAATCCCGATGCCGTGGCCGCAGCGCAGGAAGGCCGGGTTGAATATGAACTCCTTCCCCAAGGCAGCCTCGCCGAAGCCATCAGGGCGGGAGGGGCGGGGATCGGCGGCTTCTACACCCCTGCTTCGGCCGGGACCTTGTTGGCCAGGGACAAAGAGACCAAATGGATTGACGGCGTCGAACAGGTCTTCATCAAAGGCATTCGCGCTGAGGTGGCCTTCATCCGGGCCTGGCGGGCGGATACCTCCGGCAATCTTCAATACCGGATGACGGAACAAAATTTCAACAAAGCCATGGCCACCGCCGCCGACCTCGTGATCGCGGAAGTGGAAGAAATTGTCCCGGTGGGCCATATCGCACCGGAGGATGTCCACACTCCCGGGTGTTTTGTGGACTATCTCACTCATGCACACCTGACTCAGGAGGATCTGGGTATATCGGCCAGCCTGCAAAGTTCAAAAAAGGAAAATGACCTGCGTACACTCATCGCAGAACGGGCTTTCCGGGAACTTAAAAGGGGGGACGTGGTCAATCTTGGCATTGGCATACCCACCCTGGTGGCTGATTTTATTTCACCGGACGACGGCATTATTCTTCACTCCGAAAACGGCATGCTGGGCATCGGGCCCAGCCCCAAGGATGGCGGAGGGGCGATGCACTACCCCGTCAATGCCGGTAAGATCCCGGTGACCGCCCTTCCGGGCAGTTCCTATTTTGACAGCGCCGATTCTTTTGGAATGATCCGCGGAGGTCATATTGACGTTGCAGTGATGGGAGGTCTTCAGGTGGATGAAAAAGCAAACCTGGCCAACTGGGCGGTTCCCGGAAAACCCCTCCTGGGCGTAGGTGGCGCCATGGACCTGGCTGCCGGGGCTAAAAAACTCATGGTCCTCATGACCCATACCCACCCCGACGGCTCGCCTAAAATCGTCCGTGAATGCACCCTGCCCCTGACTGCAAAAAACGTGGTCACCATGATCATTACCGATCTGGCCGTCTTCGTATTCCGCGAGGGAAAACTTACCCTGGCCGAATTGATGCCGGGGCACGGCCTGGAAGAGGTGAGGGAAAAGACGGAAGCGGAATTTGTGGAGGATTAAAAATTCTTATTATTCATTCAGCCATTAAATTTGAACATTCAAAAAGAATTGAAAGAAGGATGCAAATTAAATTTTTATATAGCTAAAAGAAGCGCATCATCCATTCTAATTTAGGAGCATTTAATTGGTTCTTACAAATTCCATTTTTGTCAGATCACTTTTCAATTTTAAGAGTCGGTCTAGCTTGGAGGTAATAGGCAATAATAAATTCTCAAGTTTAATAGTAATCTCGGACAGGTTTTCGCCTTCGGCCCTTGACCTGCGATTGAAAAGTTTTCTGATCACGCCTGCCATAATATAACTCGCTTTAATGCTGATATTCTCAGCATTGATCAATTGATAACCCCGTGGTTTCAATATATCCGCAAAAGCGTTTAAAGGGCGGCCAATGCAATAGTCGGTTACATAAGTGGCTTTTTCTACTCTTTCAAATAAATATATTTTTCCCGAACACACCCTGGCCATTTCTTCTAATAATTTAGAAAACTGGCCTTCATCTAAATTATGTTGCAAAACTGTAGCCGAAAACACAACCTCAAAAGTTCCGTCCCCGAATGGCAATAATCCCAACGATGATTTCACAAGCTTTACGGGTGGGGGTAAATTTCTTTTTGCCACTTCCAACATCTTTTCTGAAATATCCACACCGCAGAGCTCTCTAGGTTGATGTTTTAAAATTTCGATCAGATTTCCACCGGGTCCACAACCCACTTCAAGGACCGATTTATCCTTAAATTCGATTTTATTCAGCATTTGCAGGAAAAGATTTCTCTTGTACCGATAATAGGGTTCATCATCTCCTGCCAAAAAAGGACCACCATCTCTCAATTCAATTCTATTCGCCACTGCGGACCAATAGGTTTCGGGATTGTAATTTTTCATTAATAAACGTTCCTTTTGTTCAGGCAAAATAAAATAGTTTTATTGAGACCGGAGATATAAATAAAAATATTAATATAAATAAAGGATTGAATTTCAAACTATAATGTTTTACTATCAACATTACTTCCCAGTTTAGGTGCCTCCTTCCTTACCTTACCTTTATATTATGAAAGGCCTTCTTAGTAAGCGACAAAATAGAATAGACATTGGTTTATGGACAGCGTTTCTCTTTCTTTTTTCAACCTCCCTTCTCAGCCAAGTCCGGATAGCCGGCAACCTGCAAAATGAAACCATCCGTTACGGTTTAAAGCGATTATCGGAACAAACGGCCATCAGCCTGGATGAAACCCTCGATCTTCAAAAAAGTCCGGGCCGGAGACCCGACCTTCTGGTCCTGGCTCCCGATGACCTCAAAAATTATTTGTACGTTGGCATCCAGGCTTATGAATTTGATGCGGTCAAAACAGAAGGGTTCCGGTTTAAATGGCTTTCCGACCATAAAACCCTCTGCCTGTTGCACAGGGACCCGGTAGGAGCTTTGTATGGAATCCTGGAACTCAAGGAAAGCCTGGAATCGGGGAAAGCCTGGTCATCCCTTCCGGAAAAAACTTCCAATCCCCACCTGGAATACCGGATCATCAAATTCAACCTGCCCTGGTCGCCCTACCGGAATAATGAGGCCGTTACCCTCCATACTTCCACCTGCCGGGACCTGAAATTTTGGGAAAAATTCCTGGACAGGATGGTGGACAACCGGTGGAATGCACTTTCACTCTGGAATATCCACCCCTTCCCTTTTATGATCAGGTCAAAATCCTTTCCCTTTGCCAATGAATTTACCGAACAGGAAATGCAGGATTGGAAACAATTCTGGACTTCCCTTTTTGAAATGGCAGGCACCCGGGGAATCCAGACTTTTGTGATCAACTGGAACATAGCCGTCTCTCCTTCCTTTGCCAAAAATTATGGAGTGCCTGAATACAGCAGCCTTTCGGATACCGTCATCCGGTATACCCGCGAATCGGTCACGCAACTCATCGATGAGTACCCCGGCCTCACCGGCATCGGCGTCACCCTGGCCGACTGGATGGGCACTTTTGATGAAAAAATGACACCCCAACAGCGGGAAGACTGGATTGAAAAAACTTTTGTCGCGGGCATGCAGGCCGCCTCCCGTCCGGTAAAATTTATCCACCGTTCCGTACTGGCCGGTGATCCGATGGCCATGCGCTCACTCCTGGAAAAGGCAAAACTGAAAGATCCGGCCCTTGTCGAAATAAAGTTCAACTGGTCCCATGGCCACTCCACCCCAAGGCTCGCCATCACCCATGATTATCATTCGGGCAAACTGGATGAGCGGTTCTGGACTCCCAAACCGGAGGATTACCATATCCAGTGGATGATCCGCAATGAGGACTTTTTTATTCTTCGCTGGGGTCAGGCGGATTTTATCCGGCAGCATATCCATCAAAACAGCAAGGATTATGTCAATGGATATTTTATAGGGTCGGAAGGATATGTTCCCGCCCTGGACTATTATACCATCCGGGATGGACAGGACGCGCCCCAATATGCCTTCGAAAACCAATGGTTGTTTTATACCCTCTGGGGCCGCTTATTGTATGACCCGGCCTTGCCCGATGAATTTTTTATCGCCCTCCTGGACAAACGATATGGAAAGGGATCCGGGAAAACCTTATGGCAAGCCATCAACCTGGGAAGTAAAATACCCCTGCGCCTGGCTTCTTTTTTCCGGTCCACCTGGGATTATACCCTTTATTCCGAAGGCTTCCTTGCCCCGGAACCTTCCAACCCTGATGGTTTTTTTGACCGGACCTCCCCCTTCATTTCCATTGACGAACTCATCCATCACGAAACCCTGGATCCGAAAATGATTTCCATCGAGGACTATAGCAAGCTGAAAAAAGAAAATAAAAAAGCGCCGGACAGTCTGATCAGCCCTCTCCAAATCGCCCGGCAATCGGAAAAAGACAGTAAAAAAGCACTACGAGGGTATAAGGCCTGGACAAAAAGGAATCCATCGGCCGCACCTCCCCTTGCTTCCGAATGGGTCGACGCGGCAACCTGGGCCCGCCTCGGGCTCTATTTTGCACACAAACTCCGCGCCGGTGTGGCTTTGCATTCGTTTCGTCAAACCGGCCGGATTTCAGAAAAACACAAAGCCATCCGTGAACTGGAATCCGCCCTCGTTCAATGGAAGGAAGTGGCCCTCCTCACCAAGGATCGTATTAAAGCCACCCCCCATGTGGCCCTTGGCCGTTATCGGGATACCTTTCCGCTTTTTTCCTGGCAGGCTTTGTTGCCCCAGGTGGAGAGGGATCTGCAAATAGCCCGCGATGCCCAAAAAGGATTGTTTCCTCAAACTAAAACTCAATGACCATTGTGGTTTCAGCAATGAGGATTCCCTCAATCCTCAATCCTCATTCCTCATTCCTCATTCCTCCATCCTCTAACCTCATACCTCAAACCTCAAACCTCTCTATGCCCAAACCCAGCTCCTTCTCCACCTACCACAAGATCATCATCTTCCTTCTTGCCCTTACCCAGTTTACCATTGTCCTTGATTTTATGGTGATGTCCCCCCTGGGTGATTTCCTGATCAAAGCCATGCACATCAGTCCGGGACAGTTCGGCATCGCGGTATCCGCTTATGCTTTCAGCGCCGGAATATCCGGCTTGCTTGCGGCGGGTTTTGCGGACCGGTATGACCGTAAAAAATTGCTCCTGTTTTTTTATTCGGGTTTTATTTTGGGTACCCTTGCCTGCGGCTTGGCCACCACATATCCCTTTTTGATTTTTGCCCGCATTCTCACAGGCTTGTTTGGCGGGGTCATGGGTTCGGTGCTGATGGCCATCATCGGTGATGTATTCAAGCCGGAGCTCCGCGGACGCGTCATGGGTTTTATCCAGATGGGCTTTGCCGCCAGCTCGGTACTCGGCATACCGGTCGGCATCTACCTTGCCAATATCTGGGACTGGCATGCCCCCTTCCTCATGATCGTAGGGCTGGCCCTCCTGATCTTCATTCTGGTCTACCGTTTTATGGAGCCCGTCGTCCACCATTTGTCCCAGAACCAGAAAACCACCGCACTAAACCATTTCAGGAATGTTCTCGCCCACCCGCCGTATCAACTGGCATTTTTGGCCACGGCTTTGCTTTCCATCGGGGGTTTCCTAATGATGCCTTTTGGCAGCGCCTTCGCGATCAACAACCTCAAAATAAGTCCGGACCAACTCCCTATCCTTTATATGGCCACGGGCATCGCTTCCCTGGTGATCATGCCCCTGGTCGGCCGCTTGAGTGACCGCACCAACCGGTTTAAGATCTTCTTATTCGGTTCGGTCTGGGCATCCATATTCATCGTCATTTATACCAATCTGCCTGTAGTTCCCTTATGGGCCGTGATCGTCCTGAATATTCTCCTCTTTGCCGGCATCATGTCCCGGATGATCCCGGCATCGACCATCATGATTTCCCTGCCCCGCCTGCACGACCGCGGGGCGTTTATGAGCATCAGTTCCTCCCTGCAGCAAATCGCCGGCGGCATTGCTGCTGCTTTTGCCGGCCTGATCGTAACGCAGAAAACGCCCAACAGCCCGATTGAACATTATCCTACCCTCGGATTTATCAGCGTGGCCGTCATGATGCTCTGCGCTTACCTGATATACAAGGTCTATCTGATGACCCGGCAGGCATCAAAAGAAGGAGTGTCGCAAGCCAAAATTGAACAATAAAATTTTTAGAATTCCCTTTCCCCTTTCCCCTTTCCCCTTTCTCCCTTCCTCCTTAAATCACTTTCTCCTTATCTTGCAATCAGTAGTCAGATTCCATGATATCTGATAAAAGAAGGTCTTAGCTTCGGGAAGCGGTCGTTATGCCGCACGAATAATAAATTATTTAACCACTAAAGCTAAGACCTATGTTAAAAGTACCACAAAAA
>Ga0116144_10001742_pt1 | contig 25059 bp, 26 predicted proteins | sample AD_UKC035_MetaG_FD_89746 | JGI IMG/M metagenome (GOLD analysis project Ga0116144, IMG submission 89746) | Active sludge microbial communities of municipal wastewater-treating anaerobic digesters from USA - AD_UKC035_MetaG | ecosystem: Engineered > Bioreactor > Anaerobic > Digestate | place: USA...
ATATTGCCGCCTTCATAGAGATTGACGATGATGGCTAGAGCGGTGGCTACACCCTTGGCGGTTTCGATACCGCGAATCATGGCTTCGAGCTGAGCATTGACCTTATCAGCTTTGAGCCATACGAATTCTTCGTCAGAGGGGTTGCCCTTGCCGGTTTTGCCGGCCTGATCTGAATTACCGGGCCCGGCAAGTTCGGCCAGCTTCGTTACAATTTTGCTGTACCCTTCAAGAACCGACCGGAAATTATTTTCGTCAAAGGCCATGACCGGCGCACTGCCGATCAGGCTTGCAAGCACCAGAATCACTATTATTCTATTCATAACTTCCTCCGTCTGAGAACGTATACTCTCATCCTAAGGAAATTATGGCAATGTGTCCAGAGGTCAGCCGAACATGCTGTTGAGTTCTGCCGCCATTTCGCGTGCGATGCGGGCCAGCTCACCCTTTTTCTTTTTCAGAAACGTCGGTACATTGGCCTTGCTGACCTTCGACAGCTCGCTTATCTTTTCGACAAGCTCGCGCAGCGTCAGTTCATAGTTCTTTGGCGTGCGCGGAATATCGACCATGGCATGCATCTCAAACTTGATGGTCGCAATTCGAAAATCCATTTCATCGAGAACTTCGTTAAACTGTTCGCTGATCTTGCGATCAGGGTCGAATTCCTTGTCACTGTCAGCTTCGTCTTCGATAAATCTCAGGTAGTCCAGCAGAAGTTCTTCCATTTTTCCTCCAGAAAATCAGTTTCAGAGATCGTAAGGGGTCAGGCTTTCGTAACCGTTTTCAGTCACTACGACGGTCTGTTCGAATTGTGCGGAAAGAGAGCCATCGCGAGTCACTGCTGTCCACTGGTCGTCGAGCACGCGCAGAAAGCGTTTGCCAAGATTGACCATTGGTTCGACCGTGAACACCATGCCAGGAACCATGGTGATCCCGGTGTGGGGCTTGCCAAAATGAGGTATATCGGGTGGCTCATGAAAAACCTTGCCAATGCCGTGGCCGATGAATTCACGAACTACTGAGGCTCCTTCGCCTTCGGCATACTGCTGAATTTCATGACCGATATCGCCGATTGTGTTGTCAGGCTTAACGGCAGTCAGGCCACGCTTGAGCGACTCACGTGCGATATTGACGATCTTGTGCGCGTCTGCTCCACATTCGCCAACGAAAAAAGTCATATTGGCATCAGCATAATAATCATCAAGAATCGAAGTGACATCGACGTTTACGATGTCGCCTTCGATCAGAACACGGTCAGACGGGATTCCGTGGCAGATGACCTCATTCACCGAAGTACAGATGCTTTTTGGAAAACCCCGATAATTCAGCGGTGCCGGGCGCGCTCCGTTTTTGATCGTATAATCATGCACGAGACGATTGATATCGTTGGTGGTCACTCCAGGCCGGATAAATTCTTTTGCGAGCCAGAGAGTATCTACTACAAGCTTGCCGGCTTTTCTTATTCCGGCTATATCTTTTGGTGTCTTGAGTTTTATACGGTAATTCCTCAGGTAGAGATCGGCTACGCTAAGAGTATGAGCAGACTGACTGATCATGCAGCATCTTTTGTATTTGAGCCCGCTGCCGCATGGACAAAGGTCGTTGCGGCCTGTTATAAGTTCTTCTTTCATGATTTTCTCCTGCCACTGGGACAAGCCGAACCTGTCGACCGAATGAGCTTTTGAGTATACTCCTGCCAGCAAATAGAAACAAGTATAAAATGCTTGCGAATGTACGATTTTACATCTAATATAACCCCTTACAAATTTTTAATTCAAGGAGGTTTGCGATGCGAAAATGGCGTCCGGAAGATTCTGCTGAACTCTACAACATTGAAGGCTGGGGAATTGGTTATTTTGGGGTCAACAAAGCCGGAAATGTTACTGTCATGCCGCATCGCAACCCGAAACAGGCAGTCGACATAAAAGAAATTCTCGACGAACTCTCGCTCAAGGACGTGTCGTTTCCGGTATTACTGAGATTCCCCGACATCCTCGACGAGCGTATCGAAACCATCTCTAACTGCTTTAAAAGCGCATCTGAAGAATACAATTTTGGCGGAAACTACTACACGGTCTACCCGATCAAGGTGAATCAGCAGCGCCCGGTCGTCGAAGAAATCGTGCAGTATGGCCAGAAGTTCAACATCGGCATCGAAGCTGGCTCTAAGCCAGAACTGCACGCGGTTCTGGCGCTGATGGACAACCCGGACGCGATTATCATCTGCAACGGCTATAAAGATGAAGAATTCATAGAACTCGCTCTGTTGGCCCAGAAAATGGGAAAGAAAATTTTTATCGTCGCCGAAAAGTTCAACGAACTCAAGCTCATCTGTAAACTCGCCAAAACCCACAAAGTCCGCCCGAACATCGGCATGCGCATCAAACTGGCCGCATTCGGCAGCGGCAAATGGGAAGACTCAGGCGGCGACAAGAGCAAGTTCGGCCTAACCCCGACCGAACTGATCGAGGCCGTCGAATACGTTAAAGAAGAAGAACTCATCGACTGCATCAAGCTCATACACTGCCATCTCGGCAGCCAGATCACCAATATCCGCAAAATAAAACGCGGACTCAAAGAAGCTTCTCAGTTCTATGTTCAGCTGCACAAACTCGGCTGTAACCTTGAATACGTCGACATCGGCGGCGGCCTTGGCGTCGATTACGACGGCACCCGCACGACGATTTCGAGCAGCATCAACTATTCGATTCAGGAATACGCCAACGACGCAGTATCTGCCCTTCAGGATGCCGCCGACAAAAACGGCCTGCCTCACCCGCACCTGATCACCGAGTCAGGCCGGGCATTGACCGCCCACCACTCGATACTGGTGTTCAACGTGCTCGAAACCACTTCGCCACCCCGTGCTGATTTCGAAGAACTCGAACTCACCAAAAAAGATCACGAACTGGTGCGCGACATGCACACCATCTTCGATTCTCTTACTGACCTGACCATGATCGAAGCCTGGCACGACGCACAGCAGCTGCGCGAAGAAGCACTCGACCTCTTCAACCTCGGCATGCTCGATCTCAAGTCTCGCGCCAAAGCAGAACGCCTGTTCTGGGCAATCGCCCACGAAGTCAGAGAACTGGCGAGCCAGCTGAAGCATTCGGCCGAAGAGCTGCGCCAGCTCGACAAAATACTCGCCGAAAAATATTTCTGCAACTTCTCGCTGTTCCAGTCATTGCCCGACGCCTGGGCCGTTGACCAGCTTTTCCCGATCATGCCTTTGCACCGCCTCGGAGAAAAACCGACGCATTCAGCAACAATTCAGGATATCACCTGCGATTCAGATGGTAAGATCGACCGCTTCATCGGCAACCGCAATTTCAATCCCTGCCTGCCGTTGCACAATCTAAAAACCTATGAACCCTATTATCTCGGGGTGTTCATGGTTGGCGCGTATCAGGAGATTCTCGGCGATCTGCACAACCTGTTCGGCGATACCAACGCCGTGCATATAACGGTTAACGATGATGGCAGCTATCAGATCGACAAGATCATCGACGGCGAAACCGTGGCCGACGTGCTCGACTACGTGCAGTTCAACGCAAAAAAACTGGTGCGCACCATGGAATCATGGGTGGCCTCTTCGGTTAAAGAAGGCAAGATCACGATTACCGAAGGCAAAGAATTTCTCGCCATCTACCGCTCGGGCCTCTACGGCTACACCTATCTCGAATAAAACAGCAACAAAAACGCCGCGCCGGTTATATTGCCGGTGCGGCGTTTTATTTTAAACTGATATCAATCTGGCTGGTTTTTCTGGACTTTGGCCCAGCCATCTTTGAGCGAGACGGTGCGGTTGAAGATGAGATGATCGCCGGTTGAATCAGCATCCTTGCAGAAGTAGCCCATGCGCAGAAACTGCAGTGGTGCGCCAACCGCGACATCGGCCAGAGCCGGTTCAACCACGCTGTCAGTAAGCACTTCGAGCGAATCCGGATTCATTCTGCTGATGAAGTCTTCACCCTCTTCAACCTTGTCAGGGTTTTCCTGGTTGAAGAGATGGTCGTAAAGGCGAATTTCAGCTTTACGGCCCAGAGTGGCCGAAACCCAATGCAGCGTGCCCTTGACTCTGCGGCCATCTGGAGAAGCGCCGCCGCGGCTGGCCGGGTCGTATTCGCAGTGAACTTCGACGACCTTTCCGGCAGCGTCTTTGACGACACTGCGGCAGGTCACGTAATATGCGTGCTTCAGGCGAACTTCGGCACCTGGAGACAATCTGAAGTATTTTTTCGGTGGGTCTTCCATGAAGTCTTCTGCTTCGATGTAGAGTTCGCGGGTAAAAGCGACCTTGCGGGTGCCGGCATTCGGATCTTCGGGATTGTTGTCGGCATCGAACACTTCGACGAGGTCGGCAGGATAGTTGGTAATGACAAGTTTGACCGGGCGCAGAACCGCCATGAAGCGAAGTGCATTGCGGTTGAGGTCATCACGCACGCAGTTTTCGAGCAGAGCGAATTCGACCGTGCTGTTGGCCTTGGCAACACCAATGCGGTCGCAGAAATCGCGCAGAGCGGCTGCCGGGTATCCTCGGCGGCGCATGCCTGAAATAGTTGGCATGCGTGGGTCGTTCCAGCCTGATACTTTCTTTTCCTGCACGAGACGAAGCAGTTTGCGTTTGCTCATGACTGTATAAGTCAGGTTGAGGCGGGCAAATTCATACTGATGCGGTTTTCCCGGTACTGGCAGGTTTTCGATGAACCAGTCATACAGTGGCCGGTGATCCTGAAATTCCAGTGTACAGATCGAATGAGATATTTTTTCGATAGCATCTGACTGGCCATGCGTGTAATCATACATCGGGTAGATGCACCATTTTGAGCCGGTTCTCGGATGTTCGGCATGCAGAATGCGGTAGAGAACAGGGTCACGCATGTTGATGTTGGGTGCAGCCATATCTATTTTTGCTCTGAGAACACGTTCGCCGTTCTTGAATTCGCCATTTTTCATGCGCATGAACAGATCGAGATTCTCTTCGACGCTACGATTGCGGCAGGGCGAATTCTTGCCGGGTTCGGTCAGCGTGCCGCGGTTGATTCTGATCTCGTCGGCGGTCTGATCGTCGACATAGGCCTTGCCTTCTTTTATCAACAGAACAGCCCAGTCAAAAAGCTGCTCGAAATAATCTGATGCGTAGTATTCGTTTTTGCCCCAGTCAAAGCCGAGCCATTTGACATCTTCCTTTATGGCATCGATGTATTCCTGTTCTTCTTTGGTCGGGTTGGTGTCATCGAAACGCAGGTGACAGCGGCCCTTGTAATCACGGGCAAGACCGAAGTTCAGGCAGATCGATTTGGCGTGACCGACGTGCAGATAGCCATTCGGCTCTGGTGGGAAGCGGGTTACGATTTCGCTGTGCTTGCCTGATGCGAGATCGGCATCGATGATATCACGAATAAAATTTGAACTTTTTGGTGTTTCTTCGACACTCATTGGTGTTCCTCATGCTTGGATTTGCCTGAAAAATGCATGCGCGATTCTAACACAATCTTTCGTCACTTTCCAGCCGCCATTTTCCATCGAACCCTCTAAAATCTTCGTCAGTTGCCACTTGCATTTGTGCTGATTTTTTTCTACAATTCAGGCATACCAGCAGGAGAAACGTCAATGTCAGGACAAGGCTCATCAGGTAATGTTATTGCCGCTCTCGCCAGTTTTTTCATTCCCGGCCTCGGACAACTGATCCAGGGCCGCCCCTTCGCCGCTCTCTTCTTTTTCGTTTTGAGCGGTATCATGTGGATATTCTTTCTTGGCTGGCTTATACATCTTTTCTCGGTGCTCGACGCGGCATGGTATAAGCCCTGAAACTACATCCCTCTGGCTCCACCCAATAATCTTTACATAGCCCGCAGAGCAAATCTTCTGTGAGAGACACCATGACAGATACGAACACCTCTATCGAACAGCAAACAGCCGAAACCCGACAGGTAACTCTGGTCGGGCTTGTCATCAACCTTATTCTGACTGTAATCAAAATCATCGCAGGTATTTATGGCAACAGCCAGTCAGTCGTTGCCGATGGTATTCACAGCCTGTCTGACTCAGCAACCGACATAGCAGTGCTTGTCGGCCTGAAATACTGGAACGAACCACCTGATCTCTGCCACCCTTACGGGCACCGGCGCATCGAAACCATGGTTACTGTCGTTATCGGCCTTGCACTGGCGTCTGCTGGCATTTTTCTCGGTAGCGAAGCAGTCGAGAAATTCAGATCTGGCGGTTACGTCGTGCCGGCAGCGGTAACCCTGGCAGTTGCTGTTATCTCGGTTGTGGTCAAAGAACTTCTTTTCCGCTGGACATATCGGGTTGGAGAAAAGCTTAAATCCTCTGCATTAAAGGCTAACGCCTGGCATCACCGCTCTGACAGTTTTTCTTCAATCGCCGTTGCGCTTGCCATCGGCATGGCGCTGATCGACCCGAAGTGGGCCATTCTCGACCCGGTTGCCGCACTGGCTGTCGGCGTATTTATTATACAGGCCGCCTGGAAGATCACCACGCCTGCCTTGCGCGAACTGGCCGATGCTGGCGCCACCGCCGAAGACCTCAAGAACATCGAAAAACTCGTTCTCGAAGTCGATGGTGTCGTTTCGGTGCATGCCCTGCGCTCGCGTTTTCATGGAGCCGGTCTGCAGGTCGATCTGCATATTCAGATCGATGGCGGGCTGAGCGTCAAAGAGGGTCATGTCATATCAGGCAAGGCCAAACGCCGTCTGCTGGAAGATGGGCCTGATATCGTCGACGTGCTCGTTCACATCGAGCCAGCTGATTGAGCGCTACTTCTGTGCTAAATTACCATAGTGCAAATGTAGCGTTTTTTATGTTATTAATTGACATATGACCAGCAAGGAGAACCGCGGCATGAAAGACGACGGCTCACAGTTGCGCCCTGACATCGAAAACATCAGACTGGAAGACAACGATCTCGCACGCAAGAAGCGGGATGAGCTTGCTGCTCTGCTTGCATCGTGCAAAGGGCAGAAGCATCTGGTGATAATTCAGAGTTATCCTGATCCCGATGCTATTTCATCCGGCCTTGCCCATAAGATAATTTCGGAGCAATTCGGCATTGAAGTCGATATCGTCTATGCCGGCGTTATCAGCCACCCGGAAAACATCGCACTGGTAAAACTTCTTGGCATCGACCTGAAAAAATGGGACGCGACATTCGACCTGAAACCTTACCAGGGAACCGTCTTTGTCGACAACCAGGGAACCACCGTCGGGCCAGTGATAGATGCCGTTCAGGCTCAGAATATACCTGAACTGATCGTCGTCGATCATCACGAGCAACAGACCCGACTGAATCCGAAGTATATCGACATTCGCAAGGTCGGCTCAACAGCGACAATCTATGCCAGTTACCTGCGTGAGGGCCTCATTCAGATCGAACGCAGCCGCACCGAACATCTGATGACTGCCACCGCCCTGATGCATGGAATCAAAACCGATACCACCGGGTTTGTCAGGGCAGGCAGCGAAGATTTCATGGCAGCCGCATTCATCTGCCGTTTCGTCGACAGCGATCTGCTGGCACAGATTACCAGTCAGGCGCGTTCCAAACAGACGATGACCATTATCGAAGAAGCCCTCGCCAACCGCACCATCAAGGAAAGCTATTCTATTTCTGGAATAGGCTATGTGCGCTGCGAAGAGCGCGATGCGATTCCGCAGGCCGCCGACTTTCTGCTGACCGAAGAAAACATTCATACTGCCATAGTTTTTGGCGTGATAGTATCTCCCGACCAGGAAGAAACCATCGTCGGTTCGATGCGTACCTCGCGAATTACCATCGACCCTGATGAATTTTTAAAGGAAGTTTTCGGCAAAGGCCCGGGCGGACGCTATTTTGGCGGAGGCAAAAAGACTGCCGGCGGTTTTGAGATACCGGTCGGATTCCTTTCCGGCGGCAGTGACAAAGAATTTCGCGATATGAAGTGGAAGCTTTACAAGGCTCAGATCACCCAGAAGATACTCAACAAGATAGGCGCCGTCGATGATGACGAGAAAGAAGATGAATGAAAATGAGCGGCAATAAACCGATCACCTTCAAACTGACCGAAGATTACATCGAACTGATCAAACTGCTCAAATTTGTCGGAATCTGCCCAACTGGCGGACAGGCCAAAATGGCTGTAGAAAACGGTATGGTCACCGTCGATGGCGAGGTCGAGTCGCGCAAACGTCGCAAATTACGCAGCGGCATGCGTGTAGAGATTGAAGGTCAGATTGTTAACGTGGTGTAACATTGTCTGAGCACATTTTTGAACGTTATCAGAAACAGCTTCTTTTCAAGCCGATTGGGCTGAAAGGTCAGCAGCGTCTCAACAAAAGCCGGGTCGGCATTCTTGGTGTCGGCGCGCTAGGCAGCAATCTTGCCTCTATCTGCGCCCGCAGCGGCGTTGGGGATCTGATTCTGGTTGACTCAGACCAGGTGGAACTCTCGAACCTGCAGCGCCAGATGCTGTTTGACGAATCGGATATCGGCTGCAGTAAAGCGATATCTGCCGCTGACAAGCTTTCGCGGATCAATTCCGAAATAAATATCGAAGCGTTCTGCGAGAGACTGGATGCCCGCAATTTCAAAGATCTTTTTGGCAACTGCGATCTGCTGCTCGACGGCACCGACAACTTCGCCAGCCGCTTCATACTTAACCAGCAGGCAATCGAACATGCAATTCCCTGGGTGCATTCGGCAGTAACTGCCTCTTCAGGGCAGTCAATGTTTATCATGCCAGGCAAAACCGCGTGTCTGCGCTGCCTGATTCCAGAAGTCGACACCGATTCCGATTTTCCAACGGTTCATAACAGTGGGATAATCACGCCAATAGTCACCATTATCGCTTCTATCAGCGCCGCTACCGCCCTCAGATATCTCGTTGAAAAACATATTGACGACAATCTCAAGTATTACGATGCCTGGGATCACCGTTTCAGCAGTTTTGCGGTCAACCGCAACGATTCATGCCCGCATTGCCGGTAACTCAAACAGGAGCAGAAATGAAAATCAATGTAGAATTTGTTGGTGCAATCAGCTGCGGACCACACCAGAAAAAACAGGATTTCGAAATCAAAGAAAAAACCAGTGTCAGAGACTTTCTAGAAACCCTGCATTTCGACAAAGCGCATCTCGACTTCATTCAGGTCGTCAAGAACGGCAAAAGATGCGCGCACAGCGACAACCTCAAGGCCGGCGACCGCCTTGAACTCATGCTGATGGTTGGTGGCGGTTAATAGGGAAAATCAGGATCGAGAAAATTGATGAGGTAGCCGACGAGGGTTACCCGGCCTGATTCGAGCTTCATGCTGATTGTTGCTACCGTATTTTTCTGGGTAGTAATCTGATAATTCAGATAAGGCATGCCATCCGGGGCCGATCGTGCCAGATCAAAGCTGCCCAGAGGCCTGCCATCGATTTCGAACGAAACCCTGCCGGGATTGGCATACATTTCGTAGTTCCAGAAATCAAAGACAACGCGACTCATGGTGGCGACGACGTCGATACGGGCACCCGGATCATCGCTGGTTATCATGTACCACTGGCTCTTTTCCATCGGAATCAGATCCCATTTGCCAGTATAATTGATCGGATACATGTTGGCGCGGTATGGCACGGTTCCACCCGGTTCGTAAATGCCATTTATGATGCCACGACAATCAAGATCCATTGTCAGGAGTTCCTGTTTTGGTGGGTCTCCGTTGAGTTTTTCTACCGCCAGAGGGTTGGGTGATTCAGCCGCGCATCCGCTCAAAATAAGAGCTACTGCGAAAAACGACAATACCGATTTGGTCAACTGCCAGAACAGATCTGTTTGCCCTTGTTTTTTCATGGTTAATCTCCTGCAGTCTTAATCTATATATCGACATAAAACCGCAGAAAATTAACCCCCGTTGTACACAGGGCGTCAGAACCAGAGCGTGATCTTTTTTTCGAAACCCATCGGGTTGTAGCGTTCTTTGGCAGTTCGCAGACCTTCGATGCCGAGATCGGCCTCGCGGTTGAGAATCTTCGCTGAGGCAGGCAGACTGTTGGCGAGCGCCCAGTTGACATACTGGTACATTCCCTTTACTTCGCGCGCAGCTTTTTCGACCGGCACCAGCCAGGTGTCATCAGAAATCGGCACCGCCCAGCTGATTCCGCACATGTTGTCGGCAATTTTAACCCGGATCCCCTGACCGCCAAGTTTCCAAAGATTGGGCAGCGCTCGCCTGATCGACTGCTTTTCCATTTCGAGAAAAGGATCGTCATCGCCATATTTTTCGTACCAACGATCGAAACAGATAAAAATCTGTTCGATATCTTTCTCAAGCAGGGGAACAACTTCAGCGCTGTTTTCGCGCTGAATCTTGTTGAGCTGGTTGCGGCGCTTCTGAAATTTGCGGCCTGAGAGGTCTGAGAGCTCTTCACGCAGATAGAGATAATCGAAGTAATCGCGGTGCTCTACGATTCTGGTTGGAGTCATCTCTGCCATTATCGCTTCGGCCAGGGAGCCGGGCAGAAAATGCAAAACCCTTTCTTCGCCAAAATCACTGACAGCATGATTGAGAAGTTTTTCAACCGCAGGTTTAAGCGGCCCGGTACCAAACGGCCCAAGAAAAATGTGTCCACCCTGCTTACCTTCTACGTCAAGCACAAAGCGATCCCCGATACGACTTATGCGCGCCGGGCGGTTATAATACCAGCCAGTCAGATAATAGAATGAGTATTCGGCAGCCCTGATGCCTTGTGCTGATACGGCTGCCCTGATGATATCGTTGTGTGCGAGTGTAAGTTCTGTCTGTTGTGGGAATTCTGGAATAGTATTCATGGCGGCAAGTTTATCACAATATGCCGGTAAAATCACCTGCTTGATTCTTGGGCGCGTCCGCTGTAATATCAGAGCATGAATCCAAGCCTGACAAGCCCTTTCGACCTCGGCAACCGCACTTTTAAAAACCGCATGATCGCGGCTCCGCCACCAAGCATGACCTGCGATTTTGACGGTCTGGTCACGGCCGATACTGTGGAATATTATCAACGCATTGCCGAGACGGGTGTCGCTGCAGTAATCGTCGAGGGTGCCGCCATTTCAAGTGCTGCCAGAGCCTGGACAAAACATCTGAATGTGTCGCATCCAGACATTCTCACCGGCCTCTCGCAGGTCGCCGAGAAAATACGCCGGGGCGGTGCCCTGCCAGTTCTTCAATTGTTTCATGGTGGCTGCAACAGCCTGCAGATCGAGGGTAAAAAAAATTATGGCGTCGGCAGGCCCTTGCTCAAAAGAGTTACAGCAGACATCCGGCCGATGCCCCAGGAAATGCTTGACCAGACAATCCGCGATTATGTCGCTGCGGCAGTCGTGGCCTGGAACGCCGGATTTTCCGGCATAGAGGTGCAGGGCGCCGAAGGCAGCCTGATTCAGCAGTTTCTATCACCCCTCACCAATACAAGAGATGACGAATACAGCAGCACAAATGCTGGTGGCGCTTTTTTTGCCAGACAGATCATCAGGGGCATCAAAAATGTCACGCCCGATCTGACTCTGGTGATGCGTCTTTCCCTAAAGGATCTGCTGCCCGGCGGTAGTGGCATAAGGCATGCAATCAATTCTGCAAAGATTCTCAAGCAGGAAGGGGTCGACATCTTTCATGTCACTGAAGGTCTGATAATCGGCAACCCGCTGATGATTCACCCCGCAGTCGGCAAAGAAGCCCCCGGAACCCCCTTCGCCGAAGATGCACAGATATTCAGGTATGAGATTGCTCACCCGGTGATTCTTTCAGGAAAAATTGAGCGACCTGCTGCAGCTGAACAAAAGATCAGCCGAGGCTTCTGCGACCTTGTCTCACTCGGCAGAACCCTCAATCGCAACCCGCGCCTGCCCTCCTTTGCCGGCAAACCCGAAGAATTCACGGGCCCGCCCTGCCTGCGCTGCAAAGTTTGTATCGCTGCGTCAAAAGGCTGCCCGGACAAACATATCCCATTCGCTCGAATAATTTAACAGGAGACTGTATATGAAAAAAATTGCATTGTTTCTGCTGCTCATCATCGGCTTAAGCGAATCGCCATTGCCGGCACAGGGGCTTCTTGGCCTGTTCGGCGGTTCTGAAACGAAAAAAACCATTCGCGTAAAATTTGTCGACGGCGACGAAGACGCCAAGGAAGAAATTCTGCTGATCAGCCTCAAAGGCGTGATTCAGGAACAGGACAACGATGAGTCGATGCCTTTTAAAATCGAAAAAGACCTTTTTGAAAACCTCAAAAGCGATCTCGAAGTGGCGCGCAAACGCAAAGCGGTCAAGGCTATTCTGCTTGAGATTAACTCGCCAGGCGGTGAAGTGACTGCCAGCGATATAGTTTATCAGCAACTCAAAAAGGTGCAGAAAGAAACCGAAAAGCCCGTAGTGGCCATCATCGGAACCATGGGAGCCTCTGGCGCATATTATGTAGCCTGTGCAGCAAAGAAGATTCTGGCGCATCCGACGTCGATAATCGGCAGCATCGGTGTACTGATGCAGGCGGTGAACCTTGAAGAACTTGCCCAGAAAGTCGGCTTCAAGGCAGTAACGCTAAAATCTGAAAAAACCCCGATGAAAGATCTGCTGTCGCCTTTTAAAGAAGTCACTCCAGAAGAACGTGAAATGCTTCTGGGAATCATTAACAGCATCTACGACCGGTTCGTCGATATTGTCAGCGAAAGTCGCAATCTCAGTCGCGAGCAGGTCGTAAAAATCGCTGACGGCGGCATTTTTACCGCTGCACGGGCCAAAGAACTCGGCCTCATCGACGCCATCGGTTACCGCGAAGATGCCATGGGCGAAGCATGCAAACTGGCCGGCATCGAATCTGCCGCTCTGGTCAAGCGTGTCACGAAGAAAAGCATATCTGAAATTCTTTCTGACATGAGCGCCATGAGTTCTGGAATACCTGCACTGCGCACCGAGTTACGTCAGTTGTTTAGCGAAAGCGCTACTCCGCGGCTGCTGTTCCGCTGAAGCTTGAAGCAGCGATCAGAGCAATCGCACTGATATGGCTGAAAGCAACACGGGATTCCCGCTTTCGCGGGAATGACGCTTTTGTTCGCTATGCTGCGCGAAGCGTAGCACATCGCAGGCTCCAGAAGGCGTTAAAAAGTTGAATCTGCGATAAAGATCTTGCAAATGGCCGAAAAACGAGTATAATATTCTTGTTTGTGAAAAATTTCATATTCACAACATTTCTGAGTTGAAGGGCTTACAGCCTGACACCGAGGAGTGACCGATGATAGACGATCCTTCAAACGACCTGCAGGAAAAGCGCCGTCTTGGCGTTGTTGCAGTGATACTGAGAAACCCCGACCGCGCTTTCAGCGATTTCAACGCGCTGCTGCATCAGTTTTCCGGTATCATTGTGGGCCGCATGGGCCTTCCCTATAAAGAACGCGGGGTTTCTGTCGTATCTCTGATCGTCGATGGCACCAATGAAGAGATCGGCGCCATGACCGGAAAAATCGGGCAACTTCCAGATGTCAGCGTGAAAGCCGTTCTAACCCGCTCATGATTTGAAAGGGAGGCTGACAATGCATCTGGTTAACGAAAAAGTTTCTGCTTCTTCCTGGATCAACAAGGTTATAAAGCCCGAGGAATACGAGCGCTATCTCGTCGATGGCAAAGATTTTATCGACGACGACAAAATCTGGCAACAGATCGATTCGAGCCAGGAACCCTCACGCGAGAGAGTCCGCGAGATTCTCGCGAAATCTTTCGACATCAAGACTCTGTCACCAGAAGAGCTTGCCACCCTGATCAAGGTCAAAGATCCGGAAGTCTGGCAGGAAATGTATGAGATGGCGGCCCGTATCAAGCACAAGATCTACGATAACCGCATCATCACATTCGCGCCACTCTACTGCAGCAACTATTGTGTTAACAACTGCCTTTACTGTGGCTTCCGCAGCGATAACACCCACGAAAAACGCGAACGCCTCAACATGGATCAGATCAAAGCCGAAGCCGAAGCTATCGCCGGTCGTATCGGGCACAAGCGTGTAATTGCAGTATTTGGAGAACATCCAGACAGCGATGGCAACTATATTGCCGAAGCAATCAAAAGCATTTACGAAGTCAGCGTGAAAACCCGCAAAGGTCACAGCGAGATTCGCCGCGTCAATGTCAATGCCGCCCCGCTATGCGTAGACGACCTGCGTAAACTGCACGAAGTCGGCATCGGCACTTACCAGGTTTTTCAAGAAACATATCACCACGAAACATACCGTCAGCTGCATCCGGCCAACACCATCAAGGGCAATTATCAGTGGCGTCTCTATGTACATCATCGCGCTTACGAGGCCGGAATCGACGATGTCGCGATCGGCTGCCTGTTCGGTCTTTATGACTGGCGCTTCGACCTGATGGGTCTGCTTTATCACGCCATAGAACTCGAACAGAGATTTGGCGTAGGCCCGCACACGATTTCGTTTCCGCGCATAACTCCGGCCAGCAATTCGCCATTGTTCAGACAGGCCGATCATCAGAAGCACTTCGTATCAGATGAAGATTTCAAAAAAATCGTGACACTGCTCAGGCTTGCCGTGCCCTATACCGGCCTCATCATAACTGCGCGCGAAAGAAGAGAAGTGCGCGATGACGTGCTCTTCGTCGGCTGTACCCAGACAGATGCGTCTACAGTGATTGGCATCGGCGGGTATACGAAAAACAGTGGCGGTCAGAACATCGATGAACAGCAGTTTATGCTTGGTGACACCCGCTCTCTCGAAGAACTGATTCGCGATCTCGCGAAACGAGGTGTAATCACGTCGTTCTGTACTGCCGGTTATCGCTGCGGTCGTACCGGCGACCAGATCATGGATATGCTCAAAAAAGGTCATGAAAAACATTTCTGCAAGCTCAATGCTATTCTGACCTATCGCGAATGGCTCGATGACTTTGCCTCTGAAGAAACCCGAAAAATCGGCGAAGAGGTTATCCGCAAAGAGATCGAAGAAGTGAAAAAGCAGACGCCGTCAATTTTCAGCAAAAAACTGTATGATCTGACCATGAGCTATTATGAAAGGATCAGCAATGGCGAACGAGATCTCTACATTTGACCTTGAACGACTGGCAGAACGTTATCAGATACGCATCTGGCAGTGTCGAAAGCTCGGCCGGCGCTGGTCATTCATTACCGGCGCCGGGCCGGAAAAGGTGCTTCCCTCGCAGCTGATCTACGAACAGGGTGATCTCGGCTTTTTCGTGCAGGCCGAAGATTTTGACGAAGCTTCGCTGGTTGAAGAACTCAAAAAACTTACAAACAAATCGCTCTGCTGCTGATCGTCAGCTGAAAACGCGCAGCCCGGCAACTCCGCTGATGATCAGCAACAGACAGCCTATTTTTGCCAGACTGACCGGTTCGTTGTAGATCAGGATTCCGGCAATAGCCGTGCCGGTTGCGCCGATGCCGGTCCAGACGACATAGGCGGTGCTGATCGGAATGTTTCGTAAAGACAGCGACAGCAGATAGAGACTGAGCACAAGTGTGACTACAGTAAAAACTGACGGCCAGAAACGCGCAAAGCCATCGGAAGCTTTAAGGCCAAGCGCCCAGAACATTTCGAAAAGACCAGCTATTACAAGCACCACCCAGGGCACGGCATTTCTCCTGAATTTGAATACCCTGATTATATCACAGATCAGCGCAAAATAACACATTGCGGCCACAAAGAATAGTCTCACCTGAGTCATTCTGCGCGCAACGAAGCGAAGTCGCAGAATCCATCTTCAAGTGGCTAATCGAGCGTCTCAAATAATACGCGTCAATCTATGTAATCAGCGGTTTCTGCATTTTTGTCAGGGATCTGCTGAAAAAAATCGCTTTGTTGGCGCCAGATAAAACTTTTTTGTGTATAATTAGTATTATTGTTTATCAGTCAGTCTGGAGAGAAATCATGAAATCAAGAATATTCGGGTTTGCCGCCCTTATTCTCGCACTCGCCATATGCCCGGCTCATGCATCTTCGCCGTTCGACACGTCAACTCTGGTAATCGATGCAAGCGCTGACGCCAAGGTCGTCGAAACAGCTTACGACATGGATGCGGAACTTGACGAACTGCGTCAGGCACTGGCTCTGCTCGCAGCCACAAGAGCCAAATACAGTTCTCTGGTCAAGCAAATGGCCGCCAATCCTTCACGATTCATGATCAACGGAAGCCTCTCAACAGTCAACAGCAAAACGGTACAGCTCAGACTCCAGCTTATCGAACTGACCAACCGGCTGCTTAAGATTTACATAAAAATCGACCCCGCCATCAGACCGCCTCTCCCGGCCGGGCTCACTCTGCCTGGCAGCACCACCTCAGGTACAACCGGCTCAAGTGATACCACTACCACTCCACGAACCAATGTTGCGGCGCCAGCAGCCAGATCTCTCAATGTCAGCGGCCGTATTACTTCAAAGTCGCCTCAGTTCAAAAGCTGGCTGGCCAATGGCACGCAGATTGCACAAAGCTGGAATTTTCCCAACGTGACCAACATGTATGGCGAAAAAGTCACCCAGGAAGCCTTTCTCAAAGCGATAATCTACATCGAAAGCAACGGTGTGCATCAGAAATCGAATGGCGGAACCATCACCAGCAGCTGTGGCGCTCTCGGTTTTATGCAGCTGATGCCTAACACCGCCAAGGGTCTCGGGGTTAACCCGCACGATCCCAAACAGAATATTGCCGGCGGCGCCAAGTTTCTTGGCGGCATCTTCAACAAGGGTAAGGTAGCCGGAAAGCCCAGTCTCGATAAGCTGATAATGGCCGGTTGCGCCTACAACTGCGGTCCTTATTCCAAGAGACTCGACCAGTCCTGGAGCTCATTCGTTCAGGACAGCAAAGCACCAAAGGAAACCAGGCGCTATGGTCTCAAACTCAAAATGTGTCTGGGTATCAAACTGACAACCCAGGAAGAAATGGTAGCCAGGCAGCTTCTGGTCCCTAAAAGCAAGCAGATCGACCAGTACGCCCGCGAATGTTACTCATATGCCAAAGGCATAGGGCAATAATCAGTCTTTGCCTGAGTGCTGCCAGTATGGTAGTATATTGTCAGAACCCTGTGGCGAACAGACAGGACTCTGAATTTTACTGGCGGCACGATGCAAGAGACTAAACAGAAGTTTTATGAGCTGGCAGATGTTTTGCTGCGAGAAAGCGGACTGCTGGCCAATCGTCCGACCTGGATAAAACTGCGGCAGCTCGTTCATGATGCCCCTCCTGATTTTCTTGAGTCAGATTGCCGCTCAAGAACCTTTTCAATTCTGCTCATTTTGTTGCGGACCTATGAAAAGTCGGCAGAAAGAACAAAAAAACTTGCAGTCATAATCGAAGCGGCATGCAAAGCCGCTCCTGATGAAGCTTTCATCAACATTCTCACTCATCTTTCGCCGGATGATCTGACGATTACATTATTACCACATATTTATTGCAGCGACAGCCGCGGCTCGATCGCAGTTTATCTGGCTGCCAGAGCCAGGTTAAACCTCGACCCGGAAGCTTTTCAGTATTTTCTGACTGCCCGCCCCTGGAACCAGACCGATCTTATCAATTTATCCTTTCTCGTGCGGCCGGCTGAGCAGCTAAAAGTTTCTACACTGCTCGAGCAGGCAGCAGCAGGCGAAAGTTCTGCTGTCAATCGCGAAATCTTTACTGAATTTCGTCACATTTTATTCGGACAGCCTCCACAAATGCCTTTGTTGCCAGATTGTGCGACAGCAGAAGAGTCATCTGCCCATCTTCAGCCAGATTTGATCACTTTACCGTCTCCGGTTGCTCCGCCAGTGCAAACTCAGACAGACCCTGAGACCATTTCAGAAATTCAGCCCGTCAGACATGAATCCACCACCTCGCAGGAACCGGAACAGGTAGAGAGACCGGCTCATACGGGCAGGCGGCAGCCAATACCTAAAGTTCCGCCAACAAAGAGCCCGGAAAGCCGGGATGCTTCAACAGCGTTTTACCCGGCACTGATAAAAATTATCGAAACAAATCAGACAGCTTTGCTGGCCTTGTTTCTGCTCACCACTGTATTCCTTTTGTCCACCGGCATTTCGAGATGGTTAGTATCGGATTCTGATGTGCAGATCAAACCGCCGACCAACTCCGACAAGCTACCCTCACACTGGACAGACTCGACTACCAGAGAAAAAATTACTGAGCGTTTTCTGGCGGCTGACAAAGACTATCGCATGGGTGAACTCTATCTTACCAGAGACCGCTACTCTGAGGCTCTGATTTTATTTGAAGATGCTCTCGCAATAAGACCAGACCACACACAGGCCCTCTATCGAACCGGCTACTGCCGTCTGTATATCAAAGATTATGCTGGTGCCAGACTCGCCCTTGAAAAGGCCCTCAGTATTGACCCGGCATTGCGTCACGCCAACCTGCTTCTGGCCAGGGTTGCAGTAGCCCAGTCAGACGACGCGACTGCCGAGAAGCACTTTAAGCGCGAACTCGAACTGGCAAAAGATCCGGCGATTGCCGAAGAATATGCAAATTTTCTACATAATGCCGGCAGGCTGAACGAGGCAGAATACATTATCAAGACCTATCAGGCACTATACCCGGATCGAATTCTGGTGCTCAGCAAAAAGCCTGCAAAACCAGACAATGAGGAGCAACGCCAATGAAAAAATCAGGCATGTCGCTTCTCGAAATCGTTATTGCAATGAGCATTGCCGTAGTAATCTTCATTCCCGCGATGAACATGTTCTCGACCACCGGGCAGGCCGTATTCAAAACCCGTAATTTCAGCTTTGCCAACAGCCTTGCACGCAGAATTTCGCAACACCTCATGGTCATGCCTTTTGAAGACATCCAGGAAATTCCACTAAAGGGGATTCCTATCTGCGACGCTCCGAAAGGAAGCTTTTTCGGCCCATTCTATAACAAAACTGGTTCCAGTGCTGGAGAGAAACTGATAACGCAGACTGATATGCCAGAATTTTATGGTTATCTGGCCAAACATGATTTTCGCTATGCTTTGTCAGTAAGCAACGTGAGCTTTGGCGATGGCGATGAAATCAAGAGCGTCGGAATTTTCATCACCTGGAAAGAAAACGACAAGGACATGATCTACAGATTATATGTTTATGTGCCATCACTCTGAAAAAAGAACCGGCGTAACCCTGGTCGAAATCATGGTTGCATCGGCGATTATTGCGTTCATTGGCGGAATCGTCGGGCACTGGTTCTTCATTCAGCGCCAGTATCAGAGTCGCATTTTTGCGATTAGTGATGCCCAGCAGACAATCAGGCAGGCTTCATGGAGCATGATGCAGGAATTGCGAACAGCACGCAGCATTCTTTTGCCAAGAATCAATCCAGACAAGTCAATACGCACAGACTCCAAGGTCGTGTTCAAAAGCTTTTCAGGCGATGTTATCTGTTATTATTACGTAGCGAGTGAAAAAGAGATACGGCGCTGCGTAATTCCAAACGGGCCCGGTGCCCCGGTAATCGACAGCGACCCGATTGCGAGAAATATTGACAATATAGCTTTTACAGCCAGTGACGACGGCAATCGCCTGATCGACATCTTCATGGAGGTAAACGGCACCTTTGGCCTTGAATCAGTCTATCTGATGAACGAGTAACGATTTTAGCCAATACATGCTAAAATATAAATAGGATAAGCATGAGCAAAACAGAGCGAAAGAACCGAAAGGGAGTTGCAATAGTTATGGTCATCGGGCTTGTGGCCATAATAGTTCCGGTATTGTATCTGCTTTCGCAGATGGGTACATCGCAAACTAAACTTGCATTCAAGTATCACGAAAACCTGTTGACTGAGACAACTGCGTTCTCTGGCAGCAATGCCGGCATCTCACGCCTGCGCGGCAATCTGCGCGGGTATCAGAATCTCACGAATCAGCTCATCGGCGACGAGGCCTATTCCCTCAACCTGCGTCCGACCGGCAAAGGTTTTTTCGAGCAGAGCCTCTATTATCTTCTTGCCAGCGGTAAAATCAAGAACCACAGTTACACGATCATGGCAGAAGCTGAACAGTTCGAACCCCAGCCTTCTCCGCCGGTGCTCGTCATTACCAGAGATTTCTGGAATACGGTAGAGCCATACGAGATCGACCAGGCAGCAGATGTATTGAGCATGCAGAATGACCGCGGCGTCGATCTGCTGCGCCTTGATGAAACCAGAGATTACGAAAAAAACGCGACCCCTTCGCAATATTCAAGTGAAATGCGCGCCAAGTCAGGCATGCTCCCGACAGAACTGGTGCCTGACTGGTCTGAAGTTGTCGATAATCTGACAACTGAAAAGCTTACGATGTAATGTGAAAATTGAGTTTTAAAGGAGAGAGGTATGAAAAGATTTTTGTTTCTGGTTCTTATGGTTTGCCTGGGCTTAGCCTGCCAACCGGCTCAGGCTGACCCACCCGATGTCACAGAGGTCGATGAAATTCAGCTGCGCGATCCACTCGAGCTCGAAAGAGCGGTCATGGAGTATATGCTGGCTTTTGAGGCATATACAACCGCCCGCAAATCGAAAGACCCACAGGTGAGAAGCCGGTTGGTCAAACTCATGCAGGAATATCGCAACTCTTACGCCCGCTTTCTCGAAATGCTGCGCGAAGACAAGCTTTATCGCCCCAACAAACCCAAAGACCCGGCTGGCTGGTATGACGAAAAGCACAAAAAGGTCAAAGGCTACAAGCGCAATTGGAAAAAGACTGACGCCAAAGAACTGCGCGCCGAAGTCAAAGAGATGGTTAAAAATGGTGCCTCTCCCGAAGAGATCAAAGCATTCATTAAGGCGAAACTGCCGACTGCTCCGATGTCAGTAGATCCTGGGTTATATACCACTTCAACCACAACTACAACTACCGCCCCGGCTCCAGGTGCTGGCCCGATCCCACCACCACCTCCTCCTGGTGCTGGCCCTGTCCCACCACCACCTCCTCCTGGTGCTGGACCTGTCCCACCACCGAATTCCGGCGGACAACCCGGAGACGGCAGCACTGATCCCAAGGAAGATGAAGAAGAAGATGAAGATGAAGATGAAGATGAAGATGAAGATGAAGATGAAGATGAAGATGAGAATGGCGAATGAAGCCGTCGAATCGAATTGATAGGTAATCAGCAGATATGGCCACTGTCAAAGAAATCCGATTCATTTTGAGACAAAATTCATCGTAATAAATGAAACAAAGCCCTGATATCAAACTGTTGACGCTGAAACAGAACAATGGACGAGTCGCTGTTGACAGCCTTGTATTGTTCTGCATTGGAGTCTTTTTCGTTATCTTCTTCTCCGGATTTTTTGCCAGACTCGATAACTGGCTGCATGACAGCTGGCTCGATCTAAGATTGAGGCTTAACGTGCGTTCGTCAGGCCCTGCCGGCCTGACGAACGCGCTTTTTCCGCTCGACGGGCCAAGTCGTGACATTGTTGTAGTGGTAATCGACGACCGTTCTATTCTTGGCGTTCCAGGTCTTTTTCAGGGTGACCGCCAGGTTTTTGCACAGGCAATAAGGAATCTCGCGGCCTGCAAGCCAAAGGTAATTGCTCTTGACGTCTTTTTCGCCGCCAGTTCTACCGATGACCGCAGCCCCGATTTCGAACTTGCCCAGGCCGTTGCTGAGGCTGGCAACGTAGTGCTCAAAGCATTTCGGCGCGACGACCGCCGTATGACACTTCCCTACCCTGAATTAACACGCAGCGGAACCCCGGCTCCATCTTACTTTCGCACGCATCGCGATGAATCGATACGCAGTGTCTCGCTCAAGTTCACTTCCGAAGCCGGCAAAGTGACACCTTCTTTTCAAACCGAAGTTTTTCGCAGATTTTACGGGCTCAAGCCGGCTGATTTCGAATTCAAAGACAATGAGCTGATAGTAAAACATTCAGAGCAGATCCAGAGCATACCACTCAGTAACGGCGAGTATCTATGGCTTAATTATGACAATCCGATGCGCGCTTACCAGACGATGTCATTCTACGACCTTTATAATAACAGTTTCGCGGTCGAGGGGCTCAAGGATAAGCTGGTGATAATCGGTTATGCCAATTCGATGACCGAAGAAAAATTCTTTACCCCGCTCGGCGGCAATGATTACAGTCCCTATCTCAACGCTATGGTGCTGAGAAATATGCTCAACCGGTCGGCTCTTCTACCGCCTGACCGGGCAGTCACCTTCGCTATTGCTGCCGGGCTGCTGGCCCTGTTTCTGTTCATAATTTTCAAGTATCTGCACCCCTTCGCATTCGGCATCGTCAGCGTATTAACCATTATTCTGCTTATCTTTCTTTCGCTTGTCTCGCTGACTCTTTACCGTGTGGTTTTCGATGTTACGCCAGCAGTTTCGCTGCTGCTGATCTCGTTGCTGTATACAATCGGCAAGAAATATTACTTTGAGCTGGCCGAGAAGTTACGTATCAAGCACGCGTTTCAGCACTATGTCACGGCATCGGTCGTTAATGAAATTCTCAAAAACCCTGAAAAGCTCAATCTGCACGGCGAAGAACGCAACCTTACGATATTTTTCTCAGACATCGAAGGCTTTACGACCCTCTCTGAAGGCATGTCGCCACTCGATGTGGTAAGCCTTCTGAATGAATATCTTTCGGAAATGACCGAGATAATTTTCAAGTATGACGGTCTGCTCGACAAATACGAAGGCGATGCGATCATGGCCGTTTTTGGCGCCCCTGTCGATCAGAAGGATCATGCAATCAGAGCCTGTCGTTGTGCTCTTGAAAACCAGAAAGCGCTTGCCCGCCTGCGCGAAAAGTGGAAGCGTGAAGGCAAGCCCGAAATCAAAGCCAGAATCGGCATAAACACCGGAGTTGTCGTGGTCGGCAACATGGGTTCGACCATGCGTTTTGACTACACGGTAATCGGCGACAACGTAAACCTCGCCGCCCGCCTCGAAACCGCCAACAAGCTTTTTCAGTCGGAGATCCTGGTAAGCGACTCAACCGCTGAGCTCGCTGAATCAGCCATTCTTTCGCGCCGGCTCGGCAAGCTCAAAGTTGCCGGCAAGGACAAGCATGTCGACGTTTACGAAATTCTCGCCGAATCAGCCGAGACCGATAAAGCATTCCTCGAAAAAGCCCGAGCCTGCAAGTCAGCATACGATGCAAGCCAGACCGCGCTGAATCGCCGCGATTTCGCCAAAGCCGAGCGCGTTCTGGCAGATCATCTCAAGCACTACCCTGCCGACAACCCGGCCAGAATTCTGCACAGCCGCATCAAAGGCTTCCTGATCGTTCCGCCGCCAACCGACTGGGAAAACATCATCACCCAGGACAGCAAATAACCCTCGCGCAAAATTATCTGATTGCAATCATATATTCTGATAATCCGCATCTACCTGATGTAGTATGCTTGGTGAGAGCAACCGGGATTTAGAATACATGCTCGGGGAGGATTTCGATGATACAGGTGATGGTCTGGCTTTCAGGCCTGGCAACCCTTGCGGGTTTTCTGCTGTTTCTTCCGGTATGGCTGCTTTTCTGGATAAGCAGGCAAAAAAAAGCTTCAGCCGCCGCAGCTTATATTTTTTTTATCGCTGCAGGCCTGATCTACGGCTTTTTAATAAGCGATATCGACAATATTGTTAAAAAGGGTGACCTGCTGAAATTGCAGGTAATCCGATATTCGGCACCAACTCTCTGGCTGGCCATTCGCGACACTCTGTGGAATGGCGTTTCAGAGAGCGAAAAGGCTTCACCTGATATCTGGAAGTTTCTGCTCGATAATGGAGCTTCACCAGATGTCGCGTTCAGGAAGATTTTTCTATATCGCACAGGTTCCTTCAAAGACGAAGAGGAAGCGGTTCTGGTTGAAATGCTGATGACCGTTCCAGGATGGAGAGGGCCTCCTGCTCAGCTGACGCAGATGCTGGAACGCGCCCTTGAGATTCGGCATTTTCGCACGATCATCGCTTTTGCCAGGCACGAAATTACCAGTTATTCATTAAAATTCCCACCGGGGGAGAAGTCGCTACTACACCTGGCAGCCGATGCCGGAGCTGATGCGGAGTCTCTGCGCAGTCTGGCCGGCTGCATGGGATATGATCCCTGGAGGGTTTTTGATGCTTCCGGCCATACGCCTGTTCATTATCTCCGTTATCCCGAACAGCTGGAAGCACTTCCATCAGCCTCTGAAGCCGTGTTGCTGTTTACCCGGGACGGAGCGACACTATTACATCTGGCAGTACAAAACGGCCATCATGAACTCTTCGATCAAATTGTGCAATCCGGAATTGCCAGTGACACTCCAGACCTCGACGGTTGCCCGCCGGCCATTTATGCAACCGACTTTGCTATTTTTCAAAAATTGAAACCAGCGAATCTGAATCTCCAGGTGAAAGATTCATCTGCGCTGAAGCGTCTATGGGGAAATGCGCTGAAAAGTGGTTCAGAGGAATTCATCGAAACTCTGCTGAAAGAAGGTGCTGACCCTGACGCCAAACTGCAAAGCGGCAATCGCCCGCTTCACCAGATTTTTCTGACCTATGGCGTAGACATTCAATACATTCCACGCATGATAAATCTTCTGGCCAGTGCCGGGGCCGATCTCAACCAGCCCAACTGGAATGGCGACACACCTCTGCACTATGCGATCATGCAGAACAACCTGCCTGCCGCACAACTTTTGATAGATCTGGGAGCCAATACCCGCCTCAGAAACATGCAGGGAAAAACAGTTTTATCAGCCATGTGGGAAACCCGAAACAGAGGACTATGGAGCGACCTCTATCATAAGCTGCTCATGCAGGGATTTCTGGCAGAAGTTGAACATCCTGTCGATAAAGACCTTCCCGATTGGAATCAATCCTTTCCAGCCAACTAGCAAAATACTGCAGGGGCGAAATCTCGATTACGATTACCCTGCTTCGCTGAAGCTACGCAGGGCAGGCGCGCACGATTACGCGCACGATAAATATCAAACTTTGCTCTCTACTATACTTGTCTCGTAGAGCGACCGACTTGAGCGCCAGGGATGGCGCCATGCCGAGCGCGCCAGGATGGCGAGCGATCGGCCCCCACCTTGGGAGAGGAGGTCGCCGCAAAAAGCACAAGCTCCATCAGCCTAA
>Ga0116144_10001743_pt1 | contig 25051 bp, 22 predicted proteins | sample AD_UKC035_MetaG_FD_89746 | JGI IMG/M metagenome (GOLD analysis project Ga0116144, IMG submission 89746) | Active sludge microbial communities of municipal wastewater-treating anaerobic digesters from USA - AD_UKC035_MetaG | ecosystem: Engineered > Bioreactor > Anaerobic > Digestate | place: USA...
CCTGGCGCTCGCCGGCCTGCGCATCACGGACGCCGGATTGCCGCACCTGCATGCCTTCCCGGACCTGGCCCGGCTCGACCTCTCGCACACACACATCAGCGATAAAGGGCTGGCGCACCTGAAACCGCTCGGCGCGCTGACCAGTCTCGATCTGGAAGGGACCGCGATCAGCGACGCAGGGCTGGCGCACCTGCGCGAGCTACCTCGGCTGCAATCGCTATATTTGAACGGCGCCGCCATTACCGAGGCCGGGTTGATGCACCTGCGCGCACTGCCTGAATTGCGTCATCTGGAAGTTGCCCAATGTCCACACCTGCCCGGCAATCTCACCGACATTCTGCCGCAGCCGGGATTGGTTATCTTGCGATGAGGTAAGTTGCGAGTTAGGAGCTAGGAGTTAGGAGTTAGGAGTCAGGAGTGAAGTAGCTCGCAACTCCTCACTCCTCACTCGCGTTCTTGCAAATCTACCATGCCCATATAAACTTAGAGCAACCTTGATCATCTAAACCACGTAATATCAAAAATGGGGGATAACGATGCAAATTCTAAAAGAGGGCCAAACGGTCTACACAGTCACATCCAAAATGCCCTGCGTCGCCGAAAAGTTTTTGGGCGGCGGGGGCCAAGGTGAAGTTTACCGGGCCGATCTAGACGGCAAAAAAATCGCGCTCAAGTGGTATTTCCCTGCTTCAGCAACGCCGGAACAATACAAAGGGCTGGAAACCCTGGTGAAAAAAGGTCCGCCGACGGACAAGTTCCTCTGGCCCATCGAGTTGACGCAGGCCAAAGACGTGCCCGGCTTCGGTTACATCATGCCGCTGCGCGCGCCACAGTACATCAGCATTGTGGATTTGATGAAGCGTCGCGCCGAGCCGACCTTCCGCGCCATTGCGACAGCGGGATTAGCCCTGGCTGACAGTTACCTGGAATTGCACGCGAAGGGCCTCTGCTACCGGGATATTTCTTTTGGAAATGTCTTTTTCGAGCCAAACACCGGTGAGGTGCTCATCTGCGATAACGATAACGTCGCCATTGACGGGGAAGCGCAGGGCGGCGTCCTGGGTACGCCGCGCTTTATGGCCCCGGAAATCGTGCGGAGCCAAGCGTTGCCCAGCATGCAAACCGATCTGTACTCATTGGCGGTGCTGCTGTTCTATATGATGATGGTGCATCATCCGCTGGAAGGGAAACTGGAGTCGGACATCAAATGTCTGGACCTGCCGGCGATGAACAAACTCTACGGCACCCATCCGGTCTTCATCTTTGACCCCGACAATGACACCAATCGCCCGGTGCCGGGATTCCACGATAATGTGATCGCCTTCTGGCCGCTTTACCCCCAATACATCCGCGATCTGTTCATCGAAGTGTTCACAGTAGGATTGCACGATCCCTTGGAGCGCGTCCGTGAGAGCGAGTGGCGCGCGGCAATCGTCAAGATGCGCGATGCCATCATCTACTGCCCCAAGTGTGGTTCGGAGAACTTCTATGACGGCGTGGCGCTGAAACAGAGCGGCGGCAAGCCCGGCGCGTGCTGGTCTTGCGGCGCCGATTTAATTTTGCCCCCCCGCATCCGCATCGGCGACGCGGTCGTTATGCTGAACTACGACACCAGGCTTTATCCGCATCATGTCGATCCCAGCAAGCTGTACGATTTCACTACCCCCATCGCCGAAGTAAACCAACATCCCAAAGACCCCAGCATTTGGGGACTGCGCAATCTGAGCGGCGGCAAGTGGACCATCACGACGGACGATGGCGCCATTCGCGACGTAGAAACGGGGCAAAACGTCCGCCTGGCCGTTGGGGCCAAAATCAACTTCGGCTATGGTAAAGAGGGCGAGATCCGCGTTTAAAAATTTTAGATTTGGTGATGTTAGATTTGGTGATTTGATCCATCTACCAATCTTCAATCAACAAATCTGCCGTCAACAAATCCTCAATCTAAGGAGGGCTAAGTGAGCACAGGACAATTTCCCAACCTGGGCAAGTATCGCGTTTTAGGTGTTTTGGGACAGGGCCGCTTCGCTACCGTCTATCGTGTGGAAGACACGGTGATGGGACGGCTGGGCGCCGCAAAAGTCTTCGATGCGGCGCTCGTACAGGATGAATTGTGGGTCGCGCGCTTGCAGGATAAGGTGCGCGCGTTGGCGCGCTTGCAACATCCCCACATTGTGCCAGTGTATGAGGTGGGTGAGACAGACGGGCGCCCGTACATGGTGATGCAGTTGGCCCGCGACGGCAGTCTGGCGCAGACCATTAACGCCCACAGCGGGCAGTCCGTTCCGTGGGCCAAGGCGCTGGCGTTCCTCAAGTCCGTTTGTGAAGCGGTGAACTACGCCCACGAACAGGGCACGGCGCATGGCGATCTTAAACCGGGCAATATCCTCATTGATCCGCCCGGCGGCCCGCTGGTCATGGATTTCGGCCTGACGTATTTGATGGCGGGCAACCAGGTAGGCCTGACCCGCATTGATGGCGGCGTGATCGGCACGCTGCCCTACATCGCGCCGGAAGTCTGGGAGACGGAGCCGCCAGAAATTCCGGCCGACATCTACGCCCTGGGGTGTATCACGTATGAGATGCTGCTGGGGCAGCCCTTGTTTGCCGGCGACAGCGTGATGCAGGCGATGCACGCGCACGCACAGGGGCCGCAGTTCCCCTCCGCCTGGCCCAGCGATGTCCCCCCCGGCATCGTAGATGTGCTGAAAAAGGCGTTGGCTTGGGACAAAACCACCCGTTATTCTACGCCGCTGGCTTTCTGGAACGCGCTGAATGGCCTTGGCATGCAGGTAAGCACCGGCGCGCAGTTGGCGGCGGTGGCGGCGCAGTGGAAGACTAAAGCCGAGGCGGCCATTCAATCCGGCAAGCTCCAGATTGCCAAGATGGCCGTCAGTCAGTGGCTGGCCGCCGAACCGGACAGCCCGGAGGCGCTTAAAGCGCGCGAGATCATTGACCGTATGGCAACGCCGCCGGCGCCACAGCCCCAACCGGCGGCGCAACCCACACCACAGCCGGCCCCGCCAGTCGTGGCGCAACCCACGCCGCAGCCCGTTGTGGTGCAACCCACGCCGCAGCCCGTCGTCCCGCCGCCACCGCCGGCCCCACAGGTCGCCCCACAACCGATCGTCCCACCGCCGCAACCGGCCCCGCAGCCTATACCGGTGCCGCAACTCTTCACCTTCATGACCCTCCCGGATCAACAGACGGGGATTCTGGTCAATCAATACACGGTGGAGCAATTCTTGAGCACTCAGGGACAATCCAACACTTACGCGGCCGAGGTCAACGGGCAGGCCGTGACCTTGCGTTGGTACTTCCCCGCAGAGGCTACGTCCGAACGGCGCGCGGGTTTTGAGGCGCAGATTAAGCAGGGGGCGCCCTCGCCCCACTTTCTCTGGCCGACGCGCCTGGTGGAATCCCCACTGGCAGCGGGATTCGGGTACATCACGCCGCCGCACCCCGCACATTTCAAATCACTGGAAGAGCTGGCAAAGCGCTGGACCGAGCCGACCTTCTACGTGTTGATGACCACTATGCTCAATCTGGTGGATAGTTTCATAGCGCTGCACATGCGCGGGTTGTGCTATTATGCCCTTTCTCCACGCAATGTCTTCTTCGACCCGGACGTCGGCATAGTCGCGTTAGCCTATCATGACAACATTGGCGCGGTAGGGGAAATGCGCGCGTCGGCAGATAGCGCCGTCCTGCCCTTTATGGCGCCGGAGATCGTGCGGGAAGAGGCCGCGCCCAGTGTCCAGACCGATCTGCACTCGCTGGCCGTTTTGTTGTTCTACGGGTTGATGATTCACCATCCACTGGCGGGCGAGAAGCTGACGCACACACCGGTGTTGGACGCGGCGGCCATCAAGCGGCTATATGGGACCGAGCCGATCTTCATCTTCGATCCCAACAACACGACGAACCACCCGGTGCCGGGCTATCACGTTGGCGTGCAGGACTATTGGCCGCTCTATCCCCAGGCGCTGCGCGATATGTTCACCCGCGCCTTCACCGCCGGGCTGGTGGACCCCTACAATGGCCGCATCCGCGAAACCGAGTGGCGCAAAGTCCTGGTGCAGTTGCGCGACACAATCATCTACTGCCCGCAGTGCAGCGCCGAGAATTTCTATGATTTGAGCACGCTCAAGAGCACCGGCAAATTGGGGACATGTTGGTCATGTCACGGCGATCTGGTGCTGCCGCCGCGCTTGAAAGTGGGCGACAGTATCGTCATGCTTAACTACAACACCAAGCTCTATCCCCATCACGTTGACCCCGACCGGCGCTATGATTTTTCGCAGCCGGTGGCCGAAGTCACCCAGCATCCTCAGAATCCCCACATCTGGGGGTTGCGCAATCTCAGCGCGGAGAAGTGGGTCATCACCGCCGCCGACGGCTCGATCAAGGACGTCGCCCCCACGCGCAGTCTGACGCTCTCCGCCGGGGTGAAGATCAGCTTCGGCAAGCAGGAAGGGGAAATTCGAGTATAATGACGTAAAGCGTAACACGTAAAACGTGAAACGTGAAGTTGTACGGTTAAATCATAACGTTTCACGTTTTACGTTTCGTTCAAGTTGATAAAGGGATTCGCCTATCGGGCAGCTCCTCTGGCAGAAAATTTTATTTTTTGGGTATTATCTTCGTTATTTCTAAGCCCAAGGGAGAGGAGAGAGCAATGCAGATTGTCACTGACACCGGAATGGATTTGTATCTGCCGCCGGAGGAGATGCCCGATATACCCATCCACGTGGTGCGCCACACGATCACGTTGGAGGGCAAAACCTACCACAGCGGCGAAGACATTCAACCTGAAGAACTGTATCGTATATTGGCGCAAACCGGCGGATTTCCAACCACCTCACAGCCATCGTCTGGGGATTATGCCGAAATGTACCGCAAGTTGACGCAGACCGACCCGGACATTCTGTCCATTCAGATGTCGTCGGGACTCAGCGGATCGGTCAATGCGGCGCAGGCCGGGGCGAAAATGGTGCCCGAAGCCAACGTCACCATCGTGGACGGCAAGACGTTATCGGCGGTGATGGGGTGGCAGGTCTCCGCCGCCGCCCGCGCCGTCAAAGCCGGGTGGCCGGTGCCGCAAATCGTCAAGCTCATCCAGGACATCGTCGCCGTGTCGGATTCCATCTACACGCTGGATGACCTGCGCTACCTCATCCACGGGGGGCGCATCAGCCACATGAAGGGGCTGATTGCCTCGATGCTCAAAATCAAGCCGATCATTGGGGTGGCAAAAGACACCGGGGCATACGAGCAGTTGGGACAGGCGCGCACGTTCAAACGCGCCATCGAGGAGCTGGTGAAAATTGTGTCCCGCAAACACCCCCACGGGACGCCGCTGCGCACCCAGATCATTCACGCTTACAACCCGGAAGGGGCGGCGGCCATGCGTGAAGAAGTCGAAAAGTACTATCCCTGCACCTGGTTGCCGTTGGCAAATATGTCGCCGGTACTGGGCGCGCACACGGGCACTACAATGGTGGGGTTGGGGTTTGCGTCTTTGGCGCAGTATCCCCAAGTGCCCTGAAATAAGTCAGGAGTTAGGAGTTAGGAGTTAGGAAGCCATTCCTCACTCGCAACTCCTCACTCCTCACTCGCAACTCCTAACTCCTCATTCGCAACTCCTCACTCGCAACTCGCATCACCCACGCGCTCAGCGCCAGTATCACGCCCAGGTGCAGGTGGACGTTGTTGACGAGGATGTTGTCCACGAGATCGTGCGCGGCCATGTGCATCCACGCGCCGATGAGACCGACGGCCAATCCGCGCTGCCACCCACTAAGCCGTCGCGTCGCGCCCCAAAGTCCCCAGAAGACGCTCCCCAGGAAGGTCAGGTACGCGGCTAACCCGGTCACACCGGTTTCGGCCAGCAGGTTGAGGTAGTAGTTGTGTGCGTGCCCCAGGGCCAGTTTCCAGTTGATGAGCCGGTATTCCAGGTACGCCGCATCGTAGCCGCCGAAGCCCACACCAAACCAGAAGTTCGCCCGCCACATGTCGAGCGCGGCCTGCCAGTGCGCCATGCGTTCCAGCACCGCGAAGTTGGCGTCGTTGATGCCCGCGCCGCGCACGTCCTCAAAGCGGGTGTATTCCATAAAGCCGGTCAACCGGTTGGCAATGGAGACCGGCAGCAGTCCCGCGCTATACAGCCCCAGTCCGCCGCCCACCAGCGCCAGCGCCAGCACGATGCCCCACGCCCCGCGTTTCGGCAGCGCCGCCGCCATCGCCAACAGCGCGATCCCGAAACCCATCCACGCCCCCCGCGACCACGACGCGACAATCCCCACGCCGATCAACGCGACGGCAGGCATGAGCAGCCATTTTGGAGTGAGGAGTGAGGAGTGAGGAGTGAGGAGTGAGGAGTGAGGAGCGGAAGACTGTAATTCGCAATTCCTTACTCCTAACTCGCAACTCCTAACTCGCAACTTTTTGACTATCCACTCCCACCCAATGACCAAAAGCGGGCCAACTAACAACGCGCCGATCATCCCCAGGAATCCAGCGTAGGGGTTGGGCTGCTGGAAGGTGCCGTAGGCGCGGAAGAAGCGGTCGTTGATGGCGAAGTTCTCCGGCGCGCCGCCCCACCAGACGGATTGCCAGATTCCGACGGCGGCCTGGAAGACGGCGGGCAGGGCCAGCATCACCACCAGCCAGCCGCTCCGCGCGGTTCCGTCATTTTCCGTCAGGCGGTCGTAGACCAGCAGGGCCATCAGCAGGATTTGCCCCCACTTGGCCCACTCCCACCAGCCCACCCACTCGTCAATTGGATTCCAGAGAGAGAGCAATGTCACACCCATAAAGAGCAGCAGCGGTAGCAACAACGCGGGAGCCGGCAAGCGAAAAGAACGCCGCATCAGGCCGCGCGCAGCCCACGCAGCGACGGCCAGCAGGAAGACGTATTGCCCGATCAGCGGGGGGACTTGGGGGACGGCTATCGGCAGCCAGGCCCAAAACGGCCCCAGGAACAGCGCGACCCCGATGCCAACCAGCGGTTCGATGACGCTGCCGACCGCGGCCACGCTTAACGCGATGAGCATCAGTATGTTGGGGAACGAAAATCGCGCCAGCACCAGTCCCCACAGCACGCCGGCGGCGGCCAGTAAAAGGATAGAGGGGGAGAGGGGGAGAGGGGGAGAGGGGGGAGGCCACGAAATTTTGTGTCGCTGTGGCGCCAAAAAAGTTCTCATAAGAAGCCTCGCGCGAGGAAGTGGTTCAATAGTGCACCCATTCCACCAACTTCAAATCGTGATCGTAGGTGAATTTAGCCTGGAAAAATCCTGTTTGCGTCCGCAAGATGCGCGGCGCGAAGATCGCGTCGGCCTGGGGGATGGGGGTGTCGTTCAGATATTTGTCCAGCGGCAGCCAGGCCAGCGCGCCTTCGCGCAGGTCGGGACGCAATTCGCCGGTGAAGTGGTCAGTCACAAAGATGAACAGCATCCACAGCCAGTGCTCAAACGGCGAGATTTCGGTACACAGGCCGCGCAGTTGAAGGTGGGACACGACCAGGCCGGTCTCTTCCAGCATTTCCCGCCGCGCCGTCTCGTAGGGCGACTCGCCTAACTCGACTTTGCCGCCCGGCGCGATCCACAGGCCCAGATTCGGCTCTTTGTTGCGGTGCATGACCAGGACTTCGTCGCCGCGCCGCGCGTAGACCAGCACGCTCAGAATGTAACTCATCGTGGAATCCCTAGTTTTTCGCGGAAATATTCCGCCGTCCGCGCCAACCCTTCTTTGACCGGCACCTGCGGCTCCCAGCCCAGCAGCATCCGGGCGCGGGTGATGTCCGGGCAACGCACCTTCGGGTCGTCGCGCACGCGCTCGTCGGTGGGATGGACGAAGACGATGTTCGATTGGATGCCCGTGACTTCTTTGATCAAGACGGCAAAGTCCAGGATGGACATTTCATTGGGATTCCCCAGATTGACCGGGCCTTCCACGTCGGAGTTCATCAGGCGGACGATGCCTTCCACCAGGTCGGAGACGTAGCAGAAGGCGCGCGTGCGCGAGCCATCGCCATACACCGTCAACGGTTCGCCGCGCAGCGCCTGGCAGATGAAGTTCGGCACGACGCGCCCGTCGTCGGCCCGCATCCGGGGGCCGTAGGTGTTGAAGATGCGCACGATGCGGGTATCCACACTGTGATAGCGGTGGTAGGCCATCGTCATCGCCTCAGCGAAGCGTTTGCTTTCATCGTAGACGCCGCGCGGGCCGACGGGGTTGACGTTGCCCCAGTAATCCTCGGCCTGCGGATGCACGAGCGGGTCGCCGTACACTTCCGACGTGGACGCGAGAAAGTATTTGGCCCCTTTATCCAGCGCCAGCCCCAACGTGTTGTGCGTCCCCAGCGCGCCCACTTTAAGCGTCTGGATAGGGAAGTTCAGGTAGTCCACCGGGCTGGGCAGCGACGCCAGGTGCAAGACCATATCCAACGGCCCGGCCACGTAGATGTAGCTCGTGACGTTGTGCTTGATGAACGAGAAGCGCGGGTGGCCCGCCAGATGCGCGATGTTGTCCGTCGAGCCGGTGCTCAGGTTGTCCATTGCAATGACTTCGTGGCCGTCCGCCAGGTAGCGGTCGCAGAGATGGGAGCCGATGAAGCCGGCTCCGCCGGTAATTAAGATACGCATAGTCGTTTCTCTCCTTTTGATGGTAGGGATTGGGGATTGGGGATTAGGGATTGGGCAGCCCTCAATCCATAAACTTTAATCCTATTGTGATTCGTTTGCATTTGAGATGGAAATTGTACCACGAATCTTCACGAATCTACACTAAAGGGAATTTCTCAATCAACCGGCATTGACCAGTGGATGGTGTGGAAGCGCCAGTGTCCTTCTTGCTTCACCAGCACGGCGGTGAAGGTGAAGGGCCACCGGTAACCGGCGGGTTTCTCTCGTTCGCGCCAGCGCCGCACCCCAAAATGAGAGGCTTCCACCAGCCGTTGCCTGGGGCTGAGGGCTTCGTTTTCCAACAACTCTTTCATCTGCGTCAGAACGAAGCCGGTCACTTCGTCGGTCTGGAGGTCGTCGGTTTGAAAAATTGCGCCGGTGGTGGATAGCCACGCCACGTCACCCTTGACGGTGATTTTGGCTTCGTTGACCTCCAGCCTGACGTCCCCCCAGTATTTCCAGTCAGACTCGACGATTTCGCGGATGCGCGCGGCTCCTTGAAACCATTCGTTCTGGTTGCGGGCCGCCGCGCCAATCCCGATGAGTTCGGCGTCGTCCCCAGGCACGAAGAGCTGCATAAACTCGTCAAGGCTGGCAACGTCGCGCGCGGTGTAGCCGTCTTGAAAGCGTTGTAAGACTTGTTGAACTTCTGTGATTGCAGTATCCATCAATTTGTGCCCCACTCCTTACTGAGAGATCAATGCGGCTTGAGTATAAGAGATGAGACCGCTCATGCTATGTCCTTGGCCGGGAATGATCTCTAATTTGAACCGGCTTTCTGTCCCGTTAGCTTCCGCATAGGCAGCCATATCTTTTACCCAATTCCGCGCTATGGTGTACCGATTCCTTCCCTTTTGTCCGGGAATCAGTGCTACAGGCAGTTCTGAGGTGTCATTCAACCCCACAATCACAGTGAGGGGAACTTGAGTGGCGGCCAGCCATTGTTGTTTATCCGGTACGATATCCACATGCTTGAGGGTATCGGTATCCCATTCAATGTCCGTATGCAGTTCACCCATCCCAAAGGGCCAGGTTACTTCTGTATTGGGTTGGGGATAGGTGGCCGCAGAGCTAATCACCGCCTTCTTGATCGTTTCGGGGTGCGTTACTAGGAAGCGTCCCACAAATTGTCCCCCGGCGGAATGTCCGTACAAATAGAAAGGTGCGCCTGACGTTCCATAGGCTTCTTGATATGCCTTCACCAATCGTAACACCCATGCATCGGCGTTAATTTCCCGCCCGAACAAACCCCGGTATCCCCCCAGTGCATGATCGCCCAGAGAACTGCTGAAATCTTCCTGGTTGAACGCCGGGACAAGCAGGATGTAGCCCTGTTCTTCCGCAAAATCAACCCAGGCGGTGATGTAATACCGCGCATTCGATTCGGCGGTTTCCTCCTTGGAAGGCGTCCCGTGGATGAGAACCAAGATTTCCGGTTGTTCTGGGGCGGTCTTTGCCACATAGGTGAAGAAGGTGCCAAATACATCTTCCTCTGCGACGACCTGACCCACTTCGTGCGCGACGAGTGGTTCAGGCAGTGTCATCGTGCTACAGGCTGACAGGAGGATGGTGAGTATGAGTGCGACCAAGCTCATCGTCTTCATCCGGTTCCTCTACTTCTCCGGCGGATAGGCGATGAAGCCCGTTTTCACGCCGCGCTGGAAGCCCACGCCCTCGTAGAAGCGGAACACGCCCTCGTCTTTGCGGCCCGTGAGCAGCATCACCTTGTAACAGCGCTGCGCCCACGCCAGATCGAGCGCGTGCTGCAACAGCCACGTCCCGATGCCCTGCCGGCGATAGTCGCGGTGGGTGACGACGTTCTCGATCAAGCCGTAGGGCCGCGCCCCGCGCGTCAAATTCGGCACGATGACGAGGATGCACGAAGCGAGCAGCGCGTCATTGCCTTCGGCGACGAGGACGTGGAGCTTGGGATCGGTCAGCAAGGCGTCCCACACCTGGCGCACCGTCGCCTCGTCGGGCAGCGGATCGTCGTTGGCGTGCATGTGACCATACAACTCCAACAACGCCGGCAGTTCGTGATTGGCGATAGGTCGAATAGACAGATTCATTTTACCATCCATAGAGAGTGGGCAGGTTCAACTCGAGGCAAAATCGCCGGTAGCGACGAAACTCCTCACGGCTTCGTCTACCATAGCGGTAGCGGGCAGCCGTTGCAAGAGATCGCGAAAGATGGCGCGATAATCAAAGGCCCCTTTGCCAACCGTGGCCGGCAAATTTTGTCCAAGCGCGCGAAAAATGGCGGGGTAGTCGAAGATGCCGTCGGCGGCTTTGGATGGATTCCACGTCCTGGGAATCAAGATTTGTACCCGCCGGTGATGGACATCCTCGAGGGTCACTTTCCAGGCATAATGTTGCCGCCGCCTGAAAGATGAAGAGACCCTGACGATTTCGGCCAACTGCAATGTCTTCGTCCAGCCGCGAAATCCAAAAGTGAAGGTCTCGGAAGTCAACACCGCTTCTTGAGGAATCGCGCCGATGCCGATATACACGACGCCCCCCATACAAAGCAGCGGTCCGACACCGCACACGCTGGTCACACAAACCACCGCCAGCAACAGATCTCCCTGCGGAAAAATATCCCCTGGCCGGGAGGCGGCCATCACTGTCAGGACACTGCCAAAGGACATGATGCAGATAAGGGGAAAGGCAAAGGCGAGTATCAGCATGCCGTAGACCATTTGCATCGTTTGTAATTGCGTCCGCTGAAACGGATAAACGATTCGATCCATAAAAACACCTCCGGTGCGGGCAATTATTCACCAAAAGCGAAGCACACCTTCGCGCTCTGAATAATGTGACCTATAGATTACTATGGGCATAGGGGTTGCCCAAACGATACCTGGGTCTCATAATCAATCTGGATTTTGCCATCCACCGCGAAGGCATCGAAAACCTGGCGATTGAGCGCCTCAAATTCTACAAAATCCTGATCACTACAAGTGGGGGCTTCTATCCCTGAACAGGCAGCGCCAAAAAACGCCGTCCAATCTTCCGTATGCGATTGGCGATAACGCAAAGTATGGAGTTGACCCTCCCCAAACAGATTTTGTACCGGCGTTCTGTGCCAAGACTGTTCCATCTTGCTGGTCATACTTTTCAATGTAGCCAGCTTGGAAAAGAGCGTTTCCGTAAAAGCCTGGTTTGTGAAGGCATAGGTAAACAGGGCGATCCACCCTGGCTTTTTAAGGATACGACGTAATTCTTGACAGGCTTCTGGTTTGAGGCGATGAAAAGCATTTCCTATGACGATGAGGTCAACGCTGTCTTCAGCCAGGGTCGTCTGCTCGGCAAAACCAGCCAGGATTTCAATCGAGGCAAGACTTGCCAACGATGCAGAGGCCACCTCCCGCATTGCGGGGTCCGGTTCTATAGCGTAGACTCTGGCACATCTATCCGCAAATAATCTCGCCAATTGCCCCGTACCGGCGCCTATGTCGGCGACGACTTGAACTTCCCCCATGTGTCCAAGAAGATCATCTACTGCCTCCCTGGCGTAGAGCAGCCGATATTTTTCGTACAGTATCGCTTTTTCAACGGTGGTGCCACCGAGCATAGAATTACCCTTTCATGCCTCATGTCTTCACGCTTCATACTCGTTGAGCATACTCCGCCAGAGCCGCCCGCACAAATGCTTCATCGAACGGGCCGGCAGGCGCCGGCGTCTCGGTGATGCGCGCCGGGATGCGCAGCGCGCCGAAGTCGAAGCCCTCGCGCTGCTTGAAGGCGACTTTGCGCTGCAACGTCTCCGCGCCCAGGCGGTCTAGGTCGGCGGCGGTCCAGTTGAAACCGGCGACGGCGAGCGCGCTCAGCGTCGTCTCGCGGTCGTAGACGCCGCGCGCGAAGAGGCACACGACGAGGCTGGTGAGCACCTGCCGCCAGCGTTCCTCCGTCACCAGCGATTCGGCGACGCCTTCCGGCGTGAGCGCCTGCCCTTTCTTGGCGGCGGCCTGGTCGAGGCTGTACCCGGCGTTGTCGAGGTGGCTGTGCCGCGCCCCCGCCAGCCAGCCGACGTGGCACGCCGGGCCGGTGTGGTAGCCGGGCATCTCGTTCCCGCCGAAGGTGAGCGCGAAATCCAGCCCGCCATAGACCGTTGCCGCGTGCTCCGCGCCCCGCGCCAACGCGCGGTAGAAGTCCGTCGGCTGGGCGACGATGCGCTTGACCGCCTCAATGTAGGGCGCGGCGTCGCCGAACGCCAGCGGCAGCCCGTCCGTGTCCGCCGGCGTGATGAGGCCGCGCTCCAGCGCCTCCGTGGCCCAGGCCAGCGCCACGCCCGCGCTCATCACGTCGAGTCCCTGCACTTCGATTTCGTCCATCACCTGCAACATACCGGGCACGTCGGCCAGACCCAACATGCTGCCGGTGGCGAAAATCGGTTCGTGGTCGTAGCCGAGCATCAGCGTTTTGTAGAAGTACGGGTCGTTGGGGTAGGGGATGCGCAGCGCGGCCAGGTGGACGCAGGCAACGGGGCAATGGGCGCACGCCACACGCCGCCCCAGGTAGTTGGCGGCCAGCGCCTCGCCGGAGATGGCTTCCGCGCCCTCAAACCGCCCGGCTTGCAGGTTGCGCGTCGGCAGCCCGCCGATGGCGTCCAGTGGGATGACGTTGATGGGCGTGCCGAGTTCGTGGTATTTCTTCATCAGCGGGGATTGCGTGGCGGCTTTGAAGATGGCGTCGTAGGTGGCGCGGAAGGCTTTGCGGTCGGCCACCGGCAGGCTGCGCTGGCCCTCCACGACGATGGCCTTGAGCTGTTTGCTGCCGAACACCGCGCCCAAGCCAAGCCGCCCGAAATGGCGGTACGTCTCGGTGATGACGCAGGCGTAGCTCACCTGCTGCTCGCCCGCGCGTCCGATGCGCATGATGGAGCGCGCGCCGCTGCCGCCCTCGCGGGTGCGCAAAACCGAGCCGGTGGTGTAGCTGCTGCGCGTCCCCCACAACGCCGAGGCGTCGCGGAACTGCGCGCCGTGCTCGTCAATGACCAGGTACACCGGCCCCGCGCTCGCGCCGCGAATCACCACCGCGCCGTAGCCCGCCAGCCGGATCGAGACCGCGCTGCGGCCTCCGGCGTGGCTTTCGCCCAGGTTGCCCGTGTGCGGCGACTTGAACATCGCCACCGTCTTGGATGCAAGCGGATACAATCCCACCAGCGGCCCGACGGTGAAGATGATGGGGTTTTCCGGCCCAAGCGGATCCGCCCCGGCAGGACATTCCTCTTCCAACAAGCGAATCCCTGCCCCTGTCCCGCCCAGGCTTTCGTCGAATAAATCTGGCCGTTCCCGCACCTCAAACTTGCGGCGGGTCAAGTCAACGTACAGAACTCGTTTCAAGAGATCGTTGGGTAACATAAGTATCCTCCCCAAGAGGAATGAATTATGCTGCAATTCGCTGCCAACTCATTATACTCAAATCCCCGGAATCCACGCTCAATGGCTGACATAGGGGTTTTCCCGGATCCAGAAACGCCAGGGACGCGCCTGAGCCACAGCGTCGCCGGGGACGCGCACGCGCGGACCGCAAGCAATCGCCGCCTCCGCCAACGCGCAACCAGAAGTCAAGGTCAGATCGGGGTGCGCGCAAAGGTCTACCGCGTTCAATGTGGCGTCCAGAGCCAGAGCTTGCGCAAGGCGGGCCGGGCCGTTGGTCAACTGCGCCAAAGGTTTGCCCCCGCGCTGGGCCTGCATCACCTCCACGCCCCATTCCGGCGCCAGGGCGCGGATCAGCACTGCGCCTACCGCGCCCTCTGGATGCGCCGCAATGTTAAACATCCAGTGCATTCCATAGACAAAATAGAGGTAAGTATGACCAGGGCGGCCAAACATAGGCGCATTGCGCGCAGTGCGTCCTCGGTAAGCATGAGAAGCGGCGTCGTCCATGCCGGTATAGGCTTCAGCTTCCACGATGCTTCCACCCACCCATTGCCCGTCCAACCAACGCAACACACGCATCCCTAACAACTCACGCGCGACCAGCCACGCTTCACGCGCATAAAAGGCATAGGGCAAGCGGGTTGAGTTGACTTTTAACTGCTTCTGCGGTATGCTCATTGTAGCGTCCATTGGAAGTAGAATGAAATTAGAAATCAGGGATCCGTGGGTTCGGAAATGCACCAACCCTATTTGCATTTTTTATGGAGGCATAAATCATTATGAGTGGGGACATACCTGATTGGCTGCGTGGGCTTGCGCCTGACGGGGAAGAAGACGAAGATATTTCGATTGCGCCGACGCTGATACAAGAAGAGCCGGAAGAAGAACCCGTGAATCTGATGGACGATTTGCGCAATCAGATCGAGGGATCTGCCACGCTGCCGCCGACCGCAGCGGAGTTGGCCCGTCCCACGGCCAAGCGTCGGGCCAAAACTACCGGAGGGCTGGCGTTCAATTTACGTCCCGATCAACAATTCATCCTATCCGTGCTGTTGTTCCTGGATGTTGTTATCATTGGATTGCTTTTCCTGGTGATGCTCGGACGCATCGCCATTCCGGCGTTGTGAGAAACAAAGCCCCTGGAATTGACCGCCAGGGGCTTTGCTTTTTAAAGGCGTTTACCGAGTCAATGCCAGTTTTGCCAGGCGCTTCATGCCCACCGCAAAGCCTGCCTGCGGTTGGAGCGCCACCACCGGAACGCCCTTATGGGCGGCCTCTGGCTGCATCGGTTCATAGGGGATATCACCCTGCAATGGAGTCTGAAGTAAGCGTTGCAGGGCCTCCGGCAGTGGATGGCTTCCCGGACGAGCAGCATTGCGCACCACCAACAAGCGCGCCTGCCATTCTTGAATAGCCTGAAGAGTAAAGCGCGTGGTTTGAATTGCCGGGCCATCGTCGCCGGTCAACAGCACAATACGACGAGCGCGCTGCAAAATCAAAGTAGCCGCTGAGTTAAGCACTGGCGGCATGTCCACCACCACAAACCGCCCCGCGGCATGCAGTTGCCGCAAAACATTTTCGATATCCTCATCCCTGAACCATCCACTCTGACCGGGCACCGGCGGCGACGCCAGGAGCGCCAGCCCGGATTGATGTCGCAACAACAGTCCCGCCACATCCGTACCTGGATTTTCCAGATACTCTCCCCAATGCTTTTCAGGGCGCAGACCGAGGTACAAGGCGCAGTGACCAGAATTGGGAGACAGATCCCATAGGATAGTCGGGGCAATCTGCTGTAACAGGGTGGCGAAATTGACGGCCAGGGTACTCCGTCCTATCCCTCCCTTCAAACTGAAGAAGGCCATCGTCATTTGCGGCGACGCTGATGAGGCCGGCGGTTCGGGGACGGACGGCCGCGCCATAGGCGTCGGCGGGGCCTGCTGGAGAGCCTCCTGCTGCTTGCGCTCCAACAGCGCCTCCACCTCAGCCAACAAACTGTCCATATTGACGGGCTTGGCAATATGACCATCGGCGCCGGCAGCCATAGCAGCTTCCTTATCTACCGGTTGGCCCCGCGCCGTCAAAATCAAAAGCCCCATATTTTTGGTGGCTTCATTGGCGCGCAATTGGCGAACAACCTCATACCCACTGATCCCCGGCATCATCACGTCTACAATTGCTAGATCTGGCAAGTCAGTGGTAGCCACTTGCAGTCCCTCGGCGCCGTTATGGCACGTCGTAACTCGGTGATGCCCACGCTTTTCCAGGATCATCTGCAACAAGGTTAACATATCTTGGCTATCGTCAATGACCAGAACCTTTGCCATCGCTTGCCTCGCTATTCGACTCTTTCCCCAAAGAAGCTCACCCTTAGCCGGCTCACCATCGCCACCCCCCCCTCATACTGCACATCTGGATTGAAGGTGGAACGAGCGGTGACATTCAACAAAGTAATGAAGGTGCCGGCTTCTGAGCTTAGATACACCCGTGAATCCAGCTTTGGCGTTACCAGACGCAGCTCCCCCTGAACTTCAAAGAATGGCACCGTCAGGAAGATTTTGAAAGAATAACGTCCCAGGCCAAATCGCTGATCCCGCCGCAGGCCATCGCGTTGATCCACGGTCAAAACAAAATCCAGGTTATTCTTGTCAAACAGTGCATCCCGGTAATAGGCGCTAATGCGGGATGGATTCATAATAGGAGAAACGTAGGCGTCGTGCAAGGGCACATAATCAGTGGTGGGATCGTGAACCTCATCCGCCAAAGGCCGTGTTACAACATAGAAAGTGCCAGAAACGCGATACCCCTGGGCAAAAAACTCAGCAGTTGTGCGATTCTTCTCCATCCCTGCCTCCCATCAAGGTTGCTTGATTTCCCATTGAAAGGAACGTCGTTTGTCCATCCGACTGATAATCTTGTAGGCCGGTGTGCCGCTTTCTGTGACCAATCGAGCAATATTGACGCGCCAGTAGCATGTGCGCTCGGTCACTTGCGAATCCGGGAACAATTCCGCGGGCACACGCCAGGCAGTTGAGTGCGTATACTCAACAATAGTATCCCGGCCATCCTTAGTCGGCACAATGAATTCCAATTGATAATATTCCCGATCGGTTAAAATTCCCACCGAAGCCCATTGCAATACCACCACCGCGTCGGCGCCTCTAATCACCATGCCATCCGCCGGATAAAGCATAACCGGAGCCGCATAAGAAGTGCGCGGCGTTGGCGTCCCGACCACCACACTGTTCCCCTCCACCACTGGCGTTGGGGCATGTTGCGGAATAATGAGAACTTCATCTACCCGGATGGTTTCTGAATTTTCAGGAATATTGTTGGCTTTCTGGATTTCCGCGACCGTGACGCCATATTGTTGGGCGATAGTAGACAACACGTCGCCTCGTTTGACCGTGTATAAGATGTAAGGTTCGCCGGTAGGCGCCGATTCGCCGGGTTGAGGGGTTGGCGGCGGCCCTGGCGTCGGCGTCGGTGGCGGGATCAACAATTGATCCCCCGCAATGATCGTCTCCGACTCAAGATTGTTGTAGGCTTTCAGTTCATCCACCGTCAAGCCAAACTCGATGGCAATTTCCAGTAGATTATCCCCGGCCTTCACAACATAGATTTGAGGCGGAATCGGCGTCGGCGTCATAGTCGGCGTCGGCGTCATAGTCGGCGTCGGCGTCCAGGTAGGGGTCGCGGTAATGGTTGGAGTGTTGGTTATCGTGGGGGTGAAAGTCGGCAACTCCCCGCCTATCTGCCCGCGCGAAAGGTTCCACCCCACATAGACTGAACCTATCAGAATCAGGACAGCTATCAGACCCAATAAAATGACCCGCACAAAAGGGAAACGGCGCGGCGTTGGCGCAACCGCAGGCGTCGCCGGTGCAACCTCTGGCAATGCCGACCCACACATTAAACACGTCTTGGCATCCTCGGCCACCCGCGCCCCGCACACCTCGCAATGGCGAAAGGGGCGATCCGATAAAGGTCGAATATCCTCTACAGTATCCATACCAAACTTATAATAACACTGATGGATTAAAGAGCAAGGGTTTCCGTCTTGACCGCTATGCGGAAGTGTGTATAATAATTATAAGGTACACCTTATAATTAACCGCCGTATTCTAACATAATTTTAGTCTATGTAGAGGAGAGTTATGCTTCAAGAACACGCCGAAGAATACCTGGGAGCGATCTACCGGCTGCGCACGACTCCCGACATACCGGTGCCGCTCGCGCAGTTGACCGAGTATTTCGGCTACTCACCCGTTTCCGTCCACGAGATGGTCAAGAAACTCTCTGCCCAGGAATGGGTCGCTTATCATCCCTACCAGGGGGTAACGTTGACGCCGACCGGGCAAAAGGTAGCGCTCGCGCTCCTGCGCCGCCACCGCCTGTGGGAACGCTTTCTCACCGACACCCTGCACGTCCCCTGGGAAGAAGCGCACGAACTCGCCGGCGCGTTGGAACACGCCGTCACCGAAGAAGTGACCGAACGGCTGGCGACGTTCCTGGGCGACCCGGCGTCGTGTCCGCATGGCGCGCCCATTCCCCCTTCGATGCCTAGCATTGAGGAACGGTGTCTCGCCGACTTACCGACCGGGGCGCGCGGGCGCATCACCCGCGTCTCACAGGAATCTGCGGCTCTCTTGCACGAATTGGGAACGCGCGGCATTCTCCCTGGCGCACTGTTCGTCATCGCTGCCCAAAACCATGATGAAATCGTCATTGAACTAGCCAAGCATACCGCCCACTTGCCGCTGAAAAGCGCCCAGATGGTGCGGGTGGAATTATTCTGAGAGCAAGGAGGCTGACAATGGTTGCCCTAACCACATTATCCGCCGGTCAAACCGGCCTCATTCACTCACTGCAAGGCGGCCACCGGCTGATCTCGCGGCTGGCATCCCTGGGATTCACGCCGGGTGCGCCGGTGGTGGTGACGCGCAATTACGGCCACGGGCCGATCATCGTGGCGGTGCGCGGGACGCAGGTGGCGCTGGGCCGCGGCGAAGCCACCCACATCCTGGTCTACCCGGCGGAGGCCTGAGCCATGCATTGCCAGACTGAAACCATCCCCGCCCCGCCCATCTCCCGCGCCCCGGGCGCTACCCTCGTCGTCGCCCTGGCCGGACAGCCCAACGTCGGCAAGTCCACCATCTTCAACCGGCTCACCGGCCTGGATCAGCACGTCGGCAATTGGCCGGGCAAGACTGTCGCGCAGAAAACCGGGCGCTGCACCTACCAGGGGCGGAAACTCTCGCTGGTGGATTTGCCCGGCGCTTACAGCCTGACGGCCAACTCCGAAGAGGAGCGTATCGCGCGCGACTACATCATCCACGAGCGGCCGGATATGGTGATCGCCGTCGTGGACGCCGCCATCCCGGAGCGCAGCCTGTACTTGCTGGCGGAACTCATCCAACTGCCGGCGCCGGTGGTGTTAGTGCTGAATATGATGGACGTGGCCGAGCAGGAAGGGCTGCAAATCGAGCCGCACGTCCTGGAGGCCGCCCTCGGCATCCCCGTCGTGCCGATGTGCGCTACCAGACAGCGGGGCCTGGAGGAGATGTTGGACACCGTGTTCCGGCTATGGGATGGCGCGTTCCCCTATAACCCGCGCCGCCCCACCATCCTGCCGGCGCACCAGGAAGTGTTGGAACAGGTCATCACGCTCATCGCGGACCACACGCCGGCCCCCTACCCCGTGGACTGGGTCGCCCTGAAGTTGCTGGAAGGCGATGAGGAAATCCACGCGATGATGCAGGCCGCGCTGCCGGCCGACCGGTGGCACACCATCGGCGGCCTGCTCCACGCCCACGAAGACGCCGTGCTGGACATCGCCGGCGCGCGCTACGCCTGGATCGCGCGGATGATTCGCGCCGCCGTCGTGCGGCCCAAAATCGGCCAGGTGGGGCTGACGGCGCGGCTGGATACCGTCCTCACGCATCCCGTGGGGGGCCTGCTGGCGCTGATCGGCGTCCTGGGCGTCGTCTTCTGGCTGACGTACAGCGTGGGCAGTCCGCTGCAAGGCTGGCTGGATATGTTGCTCACCCAACTCGCACAAAACGTCCACGGGGCGCTGTTCAGCGTCTCTCCCTGGCTGGCCGACCTGGTGGCCGATGGGTTGATTCAAGGGGTGGGAATGGTGCTCACGTTCCTGCCTATCCTCATCATCTTCTTCGCCGTGCTGGGCTTTCTGGAAGACACGGGCTACCTGGCCCGCGCCGCCTACGTCACCGACCGCTTTATGCACGCGCTGGGGCTACACGGCAAGAGTTTCATCCCGCTGCTGCTCGGCTTCGGCTGCAACGTGCCGGCGATTTTGGGCGCGCGCATCCTGGATTCGCCGCGCGCGCGGCGGCTCACCATCTTGCTGGCGCCGCTAGTGCCCTGCACGGCGCGCATGGCCGTCGTCACCGTGCTGACGGCGGCGTTGTTCCCGCGCACGGCCGCGTGGGTGGCGTGGGGATTGGTCACGCTCAATCTGGCGACGCTGGCCCTGATCGGCCTCATTTTCAAGCGCGCCGTCCTGAAAGACGAACAAAGCGTGTTCATTATGGAACTGCCGCTCTATCACATGCCCAATCCGCGCACCATTGGGCTGTACGTCTGGCACAACATCCTCTCGTTCTTGCAGAAGGCTGGCGTTGTCATCCTGATCGCGTCCGTTGTCATCTGGATGCTCTCCTACTTCCCGGCGCAGGGGGACGTAATGCAGAGCTATCTGGCCCACATCGGGCGCACGTTAGAGCCGTTGGGCCGTCTGATGGGGCTGCCGTGGCCGATGTTGATTGCCCTCTTCACTGGCTTCGTCGCCAAAGAGAACACCATTGCCACTCTGGGGGTGCTCTACGGCGACATCGGCAACACACTGCCGGCGCTACTCTCCGGCCCGGCGGCGCTGGGATTCCTCATCGTGCAGATGCTCTTCATCCCGTGCGTGGCGACGGTGGCTGCCGTTCAGCAAGAAACGCGCTCGTGGCGCTGGACGCTACTGAGCCTGGGGCTGATGTTGGTGCTGTCGCTGGGGGCGGGCATCGCAGTGTATCAGGTGGGGACATGGCTCTTCTCTTGAAGAATCCTTTGATTTCTATGTTGGGGGACTTCGTCCCCCAACATAGAAAAAAACAGTAACTACTCAGTCGTTCCGCACATTGCAACAAAGACGGCCTAAAGGCCGGGTAAAGAGGGTGATTTTTCGTGACCGCGCTACGCGCGGTCACGAAAAATCACCCTCTTAAAATGCGGCTTTAGCCGCCGCGAACAGGCGGTAGCCACCGGCTGGCAGTTACAAAAAGCAAAAGAGGCGTGCTATGCACGCCTCTTTTGTTTTTTCCAACTTGCGTCGGTTTAGTACATACCACCCATGTCGCCGCCGGGGCCACCCGCGGGTGCGGCAGACTTCGGTTCGGGGATGTCGGTGATCAACGCTTCAGTGCTGAGCACCATCCCGGCGACCGAGGCGGCGTTGAGCAGCGCGCCACGGGTCACTTTGGCGGGGTCAATGATGCCGACTTCCATCATGTCCACGTACTCGCCGCTGATGACATCGTAACCAACGTGCGTGTTGCCGGTTTCCGCGTGCTTGCGGCGCACTTCGGCCAGAATCACGGCGCCATCCTGCCCGGCGTTCTCCGCGATGCGGCGGATGGGCATTTGCAGCGCCTGGCGCAGGATAACCACACCGGTCTGCTCGTCGGCGTAATCCATCTTGAACTCAGCCAGCGCCTTGAGGGCGTTGATCAGGGCCACACCGCCGCCGGGCACGATGCCCTCTTCAACGGCGGCGCGGGTCGCGCTGAGCGCGTCCTCGACGCGGTGCTTCTTTTCCTTCAGCTCGGTCTCGGTCGCTGCGCCCACGCGGATGATGGCGACGCCGCCGGCCAGCTTGGCGAGCCGTTCCTGGAGCTTTTCCTTGTCGTAATCGGAAGTCGAGCGGTCAATTTCGACCTTGATCTGCTCAATGCGCGCGCGGATCATCGAATCCTGTCCATGCCCGCTGACGATGGTGGTGTCATCCTTGGTGGAGACGACCTTGTCGGCGCGGCCCAGGTCTTCGAAGGTAGCGCTGTCAAGCTTGCGGCCTTCTTTGTCGGTGATAACGTGCCCGCCGGTCAGGGCGGCGATGTCCTGCAACATGGCTTCGCGGCGATCCCCAAAACCGGGGGCCTTGATCGCCAGGACGTTCAGCAGGCCGCGCAGTTTGTTGACCACCAGGGTCGCCAGCGCTTCGCCGTCAATGTCCTCGGCAATGATGACCAGGTTGCGGATGCCCCGCTGCACCAGTTTCTCCAAAATCGGCACTAAGTCCTGCGCGGAGGAGATTTTCTTGTCGTGGATCAGGATGTACGCATCCTCGATCACGGATTCCATTGTTTCCGCATTGGTGACGAAGTAGGGGCTGATATACCCGCGATCAAACTGCATCCCTTCAACGTACTCGGTCTCGAATTCCAAACCCTTCGATTCTTCTACCGTGATGACGCCGTCCTTGCCGACTTTGTCCATCACTTCGGCGATGAGGTCGCCGATGACCCGATCCTGCGCGGAGATGGAGGCAACGTTGGCGATGTCGGCCTTGGTGTTGACTTCCACGGCTGCGCCCTTGATCGCTTCCGCGACTTTCTCGGCGGCTTCGAGGATGCCTTTCTTGATGAGCATCGGATTCGCGCCGGCCGCGACGTTCTTCATACCTTCCTCAATGAGGACGTGCGCCAACAGCGTGGCGGTGGTGGTGCCGTCGCCCGCGATGTCGTTCGTCTTGGTGGCGGCTTCTTTCAGCAGTTGCGCGCCCATGTTCTCGAAGGGGTCTTGCAACTCGATTTCCTTGGCGACCGTCACGCCGTCGTGCGTGATGGTGGGGGAACCCCATTTCTTATCCAACGCCACATTGCGGCCCTTGGGGCCGAGGGTGGTCACAACGGCATTTGCCAGAACTTCCATCCCGCGCTTCAAAGCCGAGCGCGCATCACTCCCGAATTGTAATTGCTTAGCCATAGTTTATTTTTCCTCCTGAAAATCTCTTTGTTCTTAACGTAGCGTTGCCGCTTACTCTACCACACCCAGAATGTCATCCACGCGCAGAATGAGCAGTTCCTGCCCGTCGCGGGTCTTGAAGGTGGTGCCTGAGTACTTGGCGTAAATGACGACATCGCCGATAGCCAAATTGGCATTCTTCTCTTCCTCGTCATTCACTTCCGGCCCGATAGCCAGCACTTTGCCCTGCTGCGGCTTTTCCTTGGCGCTATCCGGCAGCACCAACATCCCCCCGGCGAAGGTGACTTCATCCTCCTCAATGGGGCTGACAACAACGCGATCGTTAAGTGGTCGAATCTTAATACTCATTTTGCCTCCTCAAATTTATGTGATCTAATCTCTGGTGATGTTTAGCACTCACCAGACTTGAGTGCTAACTATGTCCATAATCATAGCACAAACCCCTGGACTTGTCAAGCACTCTCAGGGGGAGAGTGCTAAAATCTAATGAAACTCCTATGTTGGCGTAAAACGTGAAACGTAATGACTTTACAATAAAAGCTTTACGTTTCACGGTTTGCTTATATGGCAAATCTCGGAACTAGCTTATAGACAAATGGTTTAGAACTGGCACCATCAGAGACCCTTCACTCCATCCCGGAAAAGCACCGGGATTCCGTTCAGGGTGACGTATCCCGTCATTTTGAGCGTTTTCCGCGAAGAACGCGTCATTCTGAGCGTTGTTTGCGAAGAATCTCAGGTGACTCAGTACACCGTCAACTAAGTTTTTTAACATTTTTAAGCGGTAATTTTGTTGGATTACTTACTTTACGATGTACTCAGGGTCAGTGAACGGCGCGATTATGCCAAGTTTAATTAGTTCCTCCATTAGGCAACGCCGTGCGCGGGGTTGGGATAGCGGGGAGGCTCGACGTATTCCGGCAGGGGTGTGCGATAGGGATGATCTTGGGTCGCCCGTTCAAATTCGGCGCGCACCTGGCGCAGGGCTTCCGGGTCGGTACACAAGTCCATCGCGGCCAGCGCCATGATCTTGGCGGCGTGCAGCATCCCCTTGTGGCCGATGGACATGCCGCTGGTCGCCACGATGCCCCAACTGTGACCCGCCGCGCCCGTCGCAAAGCAGGCGGTGGAGAGCATACTCAGCGGCGTCACCCAGCTCACGTCCCCCACGTCGGTCGAGCCGGTCATCACCTCTTCGGCATCCCAGGCCGGGAAGTTCTCCCCGATCAACGGGCGGCCTTCCAGCGCGGCGACGTGCTCCCGCATCTCCACCGGCACTTGCAAATGCTTGAAGATCGTCCGGCTGCTTTCCGGCGGGAACGCGGCGTTGATCTGTTCCGCGTAGGCGATTTCCTCAGCCGTGAACGGAATCGGGCCAATCACCTGCATCGCCTGATAGTGCAAATCGGCCAGGGTATGGTTGTTCAGCACGGTGGAGCACGCCCCCCGGAACACTTCTTCCAGCGTCGTCTCCGTCATCAGCGCCGCGCCCTGGGCCACCTTGCGGACGCGCTCCGCCACCTCGTCCAACTCCTCCCGCTCCGGCGCGCGGAGGAAGTACCACACCTCCGCCGCATCCGGCACGATGTTCGGCGCGTCCCCGCCCTGCGTGATGACGTAATGCATCCGCACCTTCTCGGTGACGTGCTCCCGCAGGTAGTTCACGCCCACGTTCATCAATTCCACCGCGTCCAGCGCGGAGCGGCCCAGGTGCGGGGAGCCGCCGGCGTGCGCCGTCCGCCCGTGGAAGCGGAATTTGATGTCGTAGAGGCCCACTGCGCTGCCTTTGCCGGGCATATTCAGGCGGCCGGGGTGGTAGTTGAAGGCCGCGTCCACGTCATCGAACACGCCCGCGCGCACCATAAACGTCTTGCCGCTGAGCTGCTCCTCGGCGGGGCAGCCGTAGTAACGCACCGTTCCGGCAACGCCCGCAGCTTCCAGCCAGTACCGCAATGCGACCGCCGCCGCCAGACAGCCGACACCCAGCAG